>JAEEGK010003571.1_pt1 | contig 38653 bp, 34 predicted proteins | sample 8958771 | NCBI WGS metagenome assembly JAEEGK01 (sample SAMN16246547, study PRJNA631951) | gut metagenome | biome: gut microbiome; feature: rumen; material: SC-attached | host: Bos | place: Iran: Karaj | collected 2018-10
TTCCATTTGGGCCAGTTTTTGCAATACTAATTTCCGTTCGGGAAGAGTATAATCTGAAGTAAGTCTTGCAAAAAGATTAAATGCGGAAGTAAGTTTTGCAAACTGGAAATACAAAGTGCATTCGACCTAAGTCTTGCAAAAAAATACGTCCATTTTAGTTCATGACATTCTATTAATACTTTATTAATATTTTCGACTAGTCATTTGTGCAAAATGATTAATATAGTAAAAAGTGCACTATGAATTGTGTATAAATATTCGCTTAAATATAAAAAAAGTATAAATTTCTGTTTACAATTTGTTTTTAATTTGTTATATTATGTTTACAGAAAAAACAAACGTCACAAAAAATGTTAAAAGGAGATTAAAAAATGAAAAACAACAAAGGTTTCTCTTTAGTAGAACTTATCATCGTTATTGCTATTATGGCAATCCTCGTTGGTGTTATGGCACCTCAGCTTATTAAGTACATCGAGAAGACAAACGTTTCTTCAGACGTTCAGCTCTGCGATACAGTACGTGAAGCTATCCAGACAGCTATGATGGATCCTTCAGTTATCAACGCTTCAACTCCTGGCCTTCCTACATCTGGTGTTTCTTATACAAACGCTCAGTTCGCTTCTTCAGGCGCAGGTGAATTCCAGGCAGCTGTTTACGAAATTCTTGGTACTTCAGATCCTAGCTCACAGATTAAGTCTTCAGCTAAGACTGCTGGTGGTAAGGTTAACTACAAAGTTGGTGCTAACTCAGTTATCGTTTGGATTGACAAGTCCGATGATTCTGGTAAGAAGTCATCTTCAGTTACAGCAATCACAGGTTCTCCTGCAATGATTCATGCTGGTGATACATCTATCTACTAAAATCTAATAATTGATTTTTCAACAAGCTCGGGTTTCCCGAGCTTGTTTTTTTAATTTTTGTATATTAAGTTTGGCATACATCATTAATATATATTTTAGGATAAATAACTAATTAATTATTCTTTTTAATGGTTTTTTTATGTTATAATATCCTATAGAAAAAATAGGGGAATAAAAATGAAAAAAACTTTAAAATCAAATTGGTTATTTATCGGTATTTTATTAATTCAGTTAATTGTATTAATTTCTTCTTTTGCTATTTTTAAACAGGGTTATCATTCTGATGAATTATACGAGTACGGATTTGCCAATAGTTATAATCTTCGTGTTTTGGAAAATGATGATAATGGTATAGCTTTAGATAGACAATGGACAGATTCTAATGAATTACTTAAATATATTTCAGTTGAAAAAGATCATAGATTTTCTTATTTGAATATTTTTAAACATGCCTCGATGGATTATTATAATCCTCCATTGAAGCTTTTTGTATTGCATACTATATGCTCTTTATTTCCCGGTGTTTTTTCCAGATGGTTTTCTTTTATTATTAATATAACTAGTTTTATATTAATTCAGGTATTTTTGTATCTTTTAGTTAAAAAGATGACCAATAATATTCCTGTTTCTATTGCGTGCATTTGTTTATTTGGTTTTGGGGCCGGTTGCTTTAATGCTATGACGTTCTTAAGAATGTATGCTATGGGAATGGCTTTAGGAACTATGTTTTTGTATTTTTCTTATATGTATTATATATGTGAAGAAAAAAAGAAAAGCATAGCTTATTTGATTGCTATTTTTATTACTCTTTTTGCCGGTGCATATACACTTCATTTGTTCTTGGTCTATGCGTTTCCTATTGTATTGATTATTTGTATTTCATATTTGTTTTCAAAAAAAATTAAGAAGATGTTAAGTTATGGCTTTTTATGCTTGGGAGCTGTAGTTTTATCTTTTTTGGCATTTCCCAATACTGTAAGCGATACAATGCAAAGTACGGATTCGTATTCTTATTCTGCTGCTAAGTATTCTAATGCCCTTCAGTTTAGAATCTATACATCCTTAGCAACAGCAGAGAATTTTGGTTTTCATACAAGTATGTATTCGAATGCATGGATAAAAATATCAATAGCCATATTTATATTTATATTTATTTTGTCTATTCCTTTATTTGTTTTATTCAGAAAAGAAGATTGGTTTAAAAATTTTTTGTCAAATATTAAAAATAAATTCATATCTTGGATTAAAGATGTTGGGATTAATTTTACATTCCTTATTGCTTGTATTTTTACGGTGTTTTTTGTTATATATATTTCCGCTTTAAGGACTTCGGTTTATACAATGACTATTAAATATTCGGCCAGATATGTTTATATGATTTATCCGATATTATGTTTATTTGCCACATTAACTTTTTATTATTTATTAAAGTTTTTTGTTTCTAATAAAAGATTCATTGCTTCAATAACTGTTTCAATTGCTTTAATTCTTGCTTCGTTAAGCCAAATACTTAATGTTCAACCTTATTTAATGCTTCACCAAGAAAAAGGGAAAAGCTTGGATAAAATCGAATCAGATGCGAATTGCTACTTGTTTTTAAAATCAAATTGGACAATCCTATGTTTTGCGGATGAACTTTATGATACTAATTCATATTATTTTGTAAATTATAATGATTATGAAAATGAATATAATTGTTTTGATAAATTAGATTCTGATAAACCTCTTTACTTTATTTTGGACTGTTCTTATCTTATTACAGATGAAATAAGGAAAGAAATGGAAGAGAATCCTGATTCTTTATACAATACAGTTTACAAAGAAGCATTAATTGATGAACGTGATGTTCTTAATCATTATAAATCACTAGAAAGTGTAAAAGATTTGGAACTTGTTGGTGAAGATAATGTTTTTGAAAGACCAATAAAAATTTTTAAAGTTATATTGAATTAAGATTTTAAGGTATAAAACGGTATATGTATGAAAATTGGTTATATTATTGATGATGGTTTTTCGATTCCATGTGGTGTTTCCCTATTTTCTTTACTTTTTAATAATCAACATTTAGATAATATCGATTTTTTTATCCTAGATGATGGAATAAGTGATATTAATAAAGAAAGATTAATAAATATATCAAATCAGTTTAATAGAAAACTAGATTTTATAGATGTTTGTAATGTTAAAACAATTCTAGCTGATACGACCTCTTATAATTGGCATGGCAGTTATTCCACATATATAAGATTAATGCTGAATTCACTGTTTCCTGATTCGAAAGAAACAATAGTGATGATAGATGCCGATACTATTATAGATGGTCAAATCGATGAATTATATAATTTTGATTTAAAAGGTAATCCTTGTGCGATGGCTCTGGAAGCTATGCCTATTTCTTATTATAAACATTCGCGTTTGGGATTACATGAACTTATAAACGGTGGGTTATTAATAGTAGATCTTGAAAAATGGAAAGAATTTGGTGTTGAAAAAAAAATAATAGATTTTTTGATAAATGTCCGTAGTAAAAATATGCTTACTGATGAGGATGTTCTATCTGCAGTACTTAAAGGCAAAATAACAAGAATACCTTTGTACTTTAATTATTTGACTCAATATTATTGGTACACATGTGAGTTTTATTATAAGTTTTTTGGGTGGAATAAACTATCTGATTTTGATGCGTTTTATTCGTTATCAGAAATGTTAGAAGCTAAGGATAAAGTGGTTATTTATCATTGCATAGATGGTTTTACCAACCGACCATGGCATAGAAATAATATTCATCCGTATACTAAACTTTATGATAAATATTTACAAAAAACTCCTTGGAAAAATGAAGATAAACAAATTCGATTAAATAGTTTTACTACAAAAGTTGAGATTTTTATAAGAAAAATACTACCTAATGTCTTATCAGATTTTTACTATGCTTGTGCTGTTAGGTTGTATTACGGTATAAGAGCGAAGATGTATTATAAAAATAGTTAATTAGATTATATGGAAAAAACAAATAAAAATACAATATTAATTCTTCTATCTCTATATAATGGGGCTAAATATATTAAAGAATTATTAGATTCTTTAATGGAGCAAACTATTCCTGTTTTTGTTTTGGCTAGAGATGATGGCTCAACTGATAACACAACAGAAATGGTTAAAGAATATATTAAAAAGTATAATAATATTGTCCTTATTGAAGGTGAGAACAAAGGATTTGTAAAAAGTTTTAATGAACTTTTAATGAATCCTATAGTTGATAATTATAATTGGATAGCCTTCTGTGATCAGGATGACGTTTGGCTACCTAAAAAATTAGAAGTGGCTATTAAAAAACTTGAACATTTTAAAAACATTAATAAACCTTTAATGTATTGTTCAAATTTAACAGTTGTAGATTCAAATTTAAAAAAAATAAAAGAAATGCATAAAAATAGGTTTAGTATAACTCGGTCGTGTGTATATATTCAGAATATTGCTACCGGATGTACAATGGTTTTTAACAATAAAGCTGCTGAAATGTATCGCCTTGGAATTAATAATACAATTGTTTCTCATGATTATTTGATGTTTTGCATTTGTTTGTTTCTAGGGAAAGTGTACTATGATTGTGATTCTTATATTTTGTATAGGCAACATGGAGATAATGAGATTGGTGCAAAAAGTAAAACTTTTATTGACGGTGTATTAAGTATATTAAAAGATTTATTTAATGCTAAAGAAGAAAATAGATTGATTTCGTTTGCAGATTTTATAAATACATATGAAAAATACTTAAGCAATAAAGATATCGATTTTTTGAGGGTATTTGTAAATTATAAAAAAAATCCCATAAATAGACTCAATTTAGTATTTAATCCAACTCTTGTTGGATACGAATTTAAGGCTACTTTGGCTTTTAAAATAAGAGCATTAATTGGGAGAATGTATTAGTTTATTATGAGGGTAAACATGAAAGGCTATTATCTATTTTTTGGAAGCGAGGATAATCATACAGGGATAATAAAAAAAATTAATGGTCAAATTAAAGTTTTTAATTCCATTTCTTCAATTGAACTAATCCCAGTTAAGCTGAAGAAGAGAACCTTAGCTATAAAAATTAAATCTAGATTGCCGTTTTGGGGTTACGGATATGATTATGACTCGTTATATGAGAAAATAAAAGATCCTGATTATATATATATTCGCCCAACTTATGTTGATAGAGAATATTTAATATTTTTAAAAAATTTAAAAGTTAAATATCCAAATTTAAAAATCATATGTGAATTATATACATACCCATATGATAAAGATTTTTATCATAGTTTTGGCACTTTCCCTTTATATTTAAAAGATGTAAATAACCGTAGACATTTATTTAAATACATAGATAGATTTGCTACATTAACGCAAGATGATGAAATATTTGGTATTAAGACGATAAAAATTGAAAACGGTATAGATTTGGATTCTGTTTCTTTCATATCAGATAGGAATATAGAAGAAAATACTATTAGAATAGTCTCGGTAGCAAATATGCAAGGATATCATGGATTTGAGAGACTTATTAATGGTATAAATTATTATTATAAAAATGGTGGAAAAAAGAATTTTAAATATAATGTTGTAGGCGATGATTCATCAAAAGAATGCATTTATTATAAAGATTTGGTAAAAAAATATTCTCTTGAAAAAAATGTAATATTTTATGGTCAAAAAACCGGGAAGGATTTAGAAGATATTATACGGAAATCTGATATTGGTTTATGCTCATTAGGCTTATATAAATTAGGAATATTTGAAGCTAGTCCTTTGAAATCTAGAGAATATTTAGCATACGGCTTACCAATGATTACAGGATGTAAAATTGAAGCTCTTGAAAAAGGTAACTTTCCGTATTATATAGATTTTCCTAATGATTCATCAGACATAGATTTATTTAAAATTGAAAAATTTTATGATGATATATATTTATATAATAACAAATCTTGTTATGATATTTCTTTAGAAATCAGAAGGTATGCAGAGAGAACAGTTGATGTTAAAAGTGCTATGAGAAGTGTCATAGATTTTTTAAATGAAGGATAACTTATGAAAATTTGTACCATTGTAGGAGCGAGACCGCAGTTTATAAAAGCAGCAGTTGGCTCTAGAGAAATTAGAAAATATTTTAAAGAGATATTAATTCATACAGGCCAGCATTTCGATGAAAATATGTCGGACATTTTTTTTGAAGAATTAAATATTCCTAAGCCGGATTACAATTTAGGAATATCTGGCGGTTCGCATGCTAAAATGACAGCGAGAATGCTTGTAGGAATAGAAGAAATATTAGAAATTGAACGTCCCGAAGCGTTATTAGTTTATGGAGATACAAATTCTACTCTGGCTGGCGCTTTAACGGCAGTCAAGATGCAAATTCCGGTATTTCATATTGAGGCGGGTAATCGATTAGGAACTTTAAATAATCCAGAAGAGGTAAACCGTATAACTACAGATCATCTCTCGAGCCTAAATTTTTGCGCTACGGAGAAAGCTTTGGATAATTTAAGAAATGAGGGAATTGGCAATAAATCATTTAATGTTGGGAATATTATGTATGAATCTTTTATATATTATTCTAATATTCCATGGTCTAATTCTAGTTTAATTGATTTGAATGGTAATTATATTTCTCTTCCTAAACAGTACTATTTTATGACTTGTCATAGACAGGAAAATACTAACGACGATAAACCTTTGACAGAAATATTAAGAGCTATGAATAGTTTAGATGCGCCTACCATCTATTCTGTTCATCCTAGGAATCATGATAGAGCAAAAAAAATTTGCGATAAATATTCCTTCAAAAATATTATTCTTGTTCAACCTGTTGGTTATATAGATTCAATAAATTTAGTAAAAAATGCAAAGAAAATAGTAACAGATTCTGGTGGACTCCAATGCGAAGCATTTTATGCAGGAGTTCAATGCGTTTTTGTTTTTGACCATGTAGTCTGGCCAGAAACAATGGTTGATAATAGAAATCAATTGGCAAAGGCTAATTGTGATGATATTTTGAATAAATTATCAAATACTCAAGCGATTGATTATCGATATAAACCATTCGGCGATGGTAAAACTTCTGAGAAAATTTGTTCAATAATTAAAGACAGGTATAAATGATATTATTAAATACTTAGAGAGGAGAAGCAAAAAGCTTTATTTTTATGAAATATGCATTAATAGGTTGCGGAAGGATAAGTCCAAATCATATAGAGGCAGCAAAAAACAATGGATTGGATTTTGTCGGAATATGTGATATTAAATCTGAAACAATTAAAGAAAAATCAGAAAAGTTTAATTTGAAAAATGTAAATAAATATTTTGATTATAAAGAGATGCTTGATAAAGAAAAACCCGATTTAGTAGCTATTGCTACAGAATCTGGAAAGCATGCTAAGATTGCGTTAGATTGTATTGATGCAAATTGTAATGTGATTATTGAAAAGCCTATAGCACTTTCGATTTCTGATGCGGATAAGATAATTATGGCTGGGGAAAAAAAAGGTGTAGTTGTATGCGCTAATCATCAAAATAGATTTAATAAATCTATTCAATATATTAGAAAAGCGCTTGAGGATGGACGTTTTGGAAAACTATCTCATGGGGCAGCTCATATTAGATGGAATCGTGGAGAAAGTTATTACAAACAAGCTTCCTGGCGAGGGACTTGGCAACAAGATGGGGGTTGTTTAATGAATCAATGTATACATAACATAGATCTTCTTCGCTGGATGATGGGCGATGAAGTTGAAGAAGTAATGGCATATACAGATTGTATACTTCACCCTTATCTTGAAACCGAGGATTTAGGACTTGCAATAATAAAATTTAAAAATGGTTCGTACGGCTTAATTGAAGGAACAACAAATGTATTTCCTAAAAATCTTGAAGAAACTTTGTATATTTTCGGAGAAAATGGAACAGCCAAAGCTGCAGGTGTCAGTGATAATATTATTGAGGAATGGTGTTTTAAAGATGAACTTGATGATTCAAGTTATGTAAAAAAAACATATGGCGAAAATCCTCCAAATGTTTATGGTTATGGACACACACCGTTGTATGCAGATGTAATAGAAGCTATTCAAAAAGGAAGAAAACCTTATGTTGATGGATATGCAGGAAAAAGAGCCTTAGAATTAGTTCTTGCTATATATAAATCTGCGCTTGAACATCGACCTGTTAAGTTGCCTTTAGAAGAATGCTCAACAGAAGATTTTATTGGAAGATTTAAATAGAGGTGATAATATGAGCGATTATTATATACATCCAACAAGTATAATTGATGACAATGTAATAATTGGCGCGAATACTAGAATATGGTGCTTTTGTCATATTCAATCTGGAGCATCGATTGGCAATAATTGCGCTTTGGGCCAAAATGTAAATGTCTCTAACAATGTTGTTATTGGGAATAATGTTAAGATTCAAAATAATGTATCGATTTATGAAGGTGTAGAACTTCATGATTATGTTTTTTGTGGTCCCTCATGTGTATTTACCAATGATTTATCTCCAAGATCAAAATATCCTAAAGGAAAATCAAATTATAAAAAGACAATTGTTGAAGAAGGTGCTTCTATTGGCGCTAATGCAACAATTGTTTGTGGGAATAAAATTGGGAAATACGCATTAATTGGGGCTGGTGCTGTAGTTACTAAAAATGTTTTGCCTCATGCATTAATGATAGGTGTTCCAGCTTTAAGAAAAGGTTGGGTTTGTGAATGTGGTGAATTATTGAAGCAAGATTTGCATTGTTATAAATGTGGAAAAAACTATTGTGAAACTGATAATGGGCTTGAGGAAATAATAAATGCAATTTAGAGATTTAACCATACAATATAATATTTTAAAAGATGAAATAAATAAAGAAATTAAATCTGTTATCGAATCCTCATCTTTTATATTAGGCAAACAGGTATATGAACTTGAGGAAAAATTAGCCAATTATGTTGGTAGAAAATATTGTATATCGTGTGGTAATGGTACAGATGCACTTCAATTAGCATTAATGGCAAATAATATCGGGGAAGGAGATGCTGTTTTTACATCAGACTTCACTTTTTTTGCATCATCCGGAACTAGTTCTATTTTGGGTGCAACGCCGGTCTTTGTAGATATAGACATTAAAACATTTAATATTGATCCTTTATCGCTTGAAAATCAAATTAAAAGGATTCTAAATGAAGGAAAACTAACTCCTAAAGTTATTATTCCTGTTGATTTATTCGGACAACCTGCTGATTATGATGCGATATTACCCATAGCGAAAAAATATGGATTAACTGTTTTAGAAGACGGGGCTCAAGGTTTTGGTGGAAGTATTCTAGGGAAAAAAGCATGTTCTTTTGGCGATATTTCTATAACATCTTTTTTTCCAGCCAAACCTTTAGGCTGCTATGGCGATGGAGGTGCTATTTTTACTGATGATTCTTTAATAGATACTAGATTAAGGAGTTTAAGATCACAAGGGAAAAGTCCTATTGATAAATATGATAATTATGAAATTGGTATAAATAGTAGACTGGATACTTTACAGGCGGCTATTTTACTTCCAAAATTTAAAGCTTTCGTTGAACACGAAATCGAAGATTCAAATAAAGTTGCATCATGGTATACAGATATATTGGATCGAAAAGTTATTACTCCGACAGTACTTCCGGGCTATGTTTCTTCATGGGCTCAATATACTGTATTATTTAGTGACTCAAAACAGAGAGATACTATAAAAAATGTTTTAAAAGAAAATGGGATTCCGTCTATGATTTATTATCCTCGGGGCTTACATCAACAAAAAGCCTATAAATGGATGAATATATCAGATGATTATTTCCCTAACACTATTGAAGCTACTAAAAGATGCTTGAGCCTTCCTATATATCCATACTTAAAAGAAAATGAAGTTGGATATATTTGCGATATTATTAATAGAGAATTAAGAGGGTAATAAAATGGATTTTGAAAATATATATAATAATCTTATTTCAGGAAAAGAAAAAATAGCATTAGTAGGTCTTGGTTATGTTGGAATGCCTATTGCGGTTGAATTTGCTAAACATGTTAAAGTAATAGGTTTTGACATAAATGAAAAAAAAGTAAATGAATATAAAAATGGAATTGATTCGACAAATGAAATTGGTGAATCAATTAAACAATCTAGCGTTGATTTTACATCTGATTCTAAAAGATTAAATGAAGCTAAATTTATAATTGTTGCTGTTCCTACGCCTATTAATAATGATAAAACCCCTGATTTAAGACCTATTGAAGAGGCATCAAAAATAGTTGGGAAAAATATCACTCCCGGTACAATTGTTGTATATGAATCTACAGTATACCCAGGTGTCACGGAAAATATATGTGTACCTATCATTGAAAAAGAATCAAATCTTAAATGTGGCTCTCAATGGAAAATAGGATATAGTCCTGAAAGAATTAATCCTGGAGATAGAATTCACACTTTAACAAATATTATGAAAATTGTTTCTGGTATGGATGAAGAGACTGCAAGAGAGATAAAAAAAGTATATGACATAATTATTAAAGCTGGGACTTTTTTGGTTTCAAATATCAAAACCGCAGAAGCTGTTAAGGTTGTTGAAAATAGTCAGAGAGATATTAATATAGCCTTTATGAATGAAATAGCTATAATATGTGACAAAATGAAAATCGATACTGATGAAGTTATTTCTGGTATGAATACAAAATGGAACGCCTTAGGGTTTAGACCCGGATTGGTAGGAGGACATTGTATTGGAGTTGATCCGTATTATTTAACAAATGCTGCAGAAATGATGGGCTATAACAGTCAAATAATTCTTAATGGCAGAAAAGTAAATGATAGTATGGGCGCTTATGTTGCCGATGCTACAATAAAAGAAATGATTGAGGCAGGGCTGGCTCCCAAAAAATCGACAGTTGTTATTTTAGGATTAACATTTAAAGAAAACTGTCCTGATATTAGAAACAGCAAAGTTATTAATATTATTAATCGTCTTCGTGAATATGAAATAGAACCAATAATTTCTGATCCATGGGCTGATTCTGAAATAACTGAGAAAATGTATGGAATTAAATTAGTTTCTTTTGACAGTATTCCATATGCTGATTGCGTAATTGTTGCGGTGGGACATAAAGAATATCGTTCAATGTCAATGATGAAATTAAAAGAGTTGTTTAAGAAAGAGAAAGTTGATAACGAAAAAATTCTAATTGATGTTAAGAGTCTTTATAGAATTGATGAATTAAAAGCTTCTGGAATAAGGTTTTGGAGATTATAAACGCCTTGTAGTTTTGATTCATTACAGAGATTGTGTATGAAAATATTAATTGTTGGAAATGCTAATTCAATATATGTTAAATGTTTGATTGAAAAAACTCTTATAAATTTTAATGATAATGTCAGTATTTTAACTGTGAATAATAGTGTATACGCTGATTATTATTATAGTAATAAAGTAAAAATATTCGATGATAGGATTATTAAAAATATTTTTCGATATATACGAGTTATACTTTCAATTTTTTTTAATCCAAGTAATAAATTTGATATTGTTAGTTTTCAATTCTGTAATTCTCGTACCTATTTAAGAATTCCTTTATTTAAACTAATTTCAAAAAGGGTTATTGTCTCTTATTGGGGAAGTGATATTTTACGTATTAGAGGCAGAAATTATGTATCAAAAAAAATGCTTTCTTATGTGGATGATATCACTTTTGTCTCCTCTAGTTTGATATCAAAGTTTAATAGTGTTTTCGGAAATAAATTTGATAATAAAATTCATTTAATTGATTTTGGATGTGAAAACCTTGATTATATTTCAAAAAAATTTGGAGAAGAGGATTTAATAAGAGAAAAATATAATATTGATAGTAAAAAAACCATTATTTCTATTGGGTATAATAATAGTCCTGCTCAACAACATCTTGAAGTAATAAAACAATTATCAAAATTTGATATGCAAGCTTTGAGTAATATTCATATTATTGTTAGGTTAACATATGGTAATGGGGATAAGGAATATGTTGATTCTATTAAACAACTATTAACTAATCTTCATTGTACATCAACTATTGTTGAGCAATATCTGAATGATGAGAAAATTGCAGAATTAACTCTTTTGAGCGATATATTTATTCATGCTCAAACAACCGATGCGCTTTCTGCTTCTGTTTGCGAACATTTATATTCTAAATGTTTAGTGTTCAATCCTTCATGGATCAAGTATAAAGAACTTGAGAATAAAGTATTTTATATACAATATAAGGATTTTGATGATTTATATAACAAATTAATTGATTGTTTAGAAAGAAAAAAGAATAGTAGATATTTAAATTTATTAGAAAATAATTCTAAAGAAATATATAATTTGTGCTCTTGGGAAAGCAAAATTTCTGGATGGAGAAAATTGTTTTCACAGTGCTTATAACTATTTTGTTTTATAACATGGCTATATTATTTGGTTTAAATTATTAAGAAAATATTTTGAATATGTTTTTAATTGATTGTATGAAATTTTTTTTAGAATGGAGCTAATCAATGGTAAATAAATGGAATTTATATAAGGGAAAATTAGATTCAATCATCACTCCGTACTTGGAAAAAAATATTATTATTTTTGGATGCAATAAATGTGGCTATTTTCTAAAACATTATCTTTCAGATTATTATAATAAAGAAATAAAAGCAATGGTTGATTTTTGGGAAAGAAGTCCATCTTCGACTATCCTTCATTTATATAGTTTGTTTTATTTATATGACGTTAACGATATTATTATAAATGTTACTAACTATGATATTATCGAAGAATTTGAAAAAGCAGGCGAAAATTGGAATGAAATCAGATATGATGATAATCAAATTATTAATATTCTTTCTCTTTTTTATGATGATTACAAAAGAGAATCGATTGATTATTATAATTGGTTAGAGTCATTTTATAAAGTTGATTTTAATAATAATATTAGAAGAAAAAATGTAGATGGTGAAGATGCTCATGGATATTATCCGACCGAATTTAGAGTGCTTTCTACGATATTTAAAGATTATAATATTTCGGAATTAGATGCTGCTTTTGATTTTGGATGTGGGAAAGGAGCATTCTTGGCTATGTTGAATCAGTTTGGATTTAATAAAGTTGCCGGAGTAGAATATACATTAAATATTTATAACCAATTAGTTAGGAATATGCAATTTTTGTCTTTAAAATTTTTCGAAAATAGAAATGAAATAATCGATAATGGAATTTATCTGTTTAATGATGATGCTGCTAAAATGGGTAACGTACTTGATTCTTTTTCTTGGTTTTGCTTTTTTAATCCATTTGGAATAAAAAAAACAAAGGAGGTTATTTCTAACATATTAGATTCACTTGATAGAAATCCTAGAAAAATACATATTTTGTATGCCGAACCTATGGGTGATTACATAATAATGACCAGTAATCGTTTTATTAGAAAAGAGTACTGTATTGATTTTTATGAAGGAACTTATTGGACATACGTATACACCAGCATTGATTAGAGTTCATTTACTAGTTATGATACCTATTGCAAAACTATTCGCTAATAAAGATTATGTTTCTTATTGGGAAATTGTTTTTTATAAAAAGATTATATCTCTATATATGAAAATAATAAAATACGGGTATAATAATATATTTTTGTTTGTGGAGGACCGTTATTCCCAAGTGGGATGACTTTTAATTCAAGAATATTAATTTGGAGATTGGTATGCCTGGTTTTTACATTACAGATTTTAATAATACAATTGAATTACATTCTTTCAAACAGGAATACTGCGTAACTAATAAAATTCGATTTTTAAATTTTACAATACAAAGAAACACTTTGAATAAATTCATGAATGATAAATGCTTCTTTGAAACAGAAGATTTTTTTGTTGTATCAGAAGGCGTTATATTAAATAAAAATATTCTTCTAGATCAATATGGCTCAGAACAAGTATTTGATCTAATTATTCAAATGTATAAATCGGATGGGGATTCTTTTTTTAATAAATATAGGGGGAGTTTTTCGGGGGCTTTATATGATAAAGCTTTATCAAAATGGATTATCTATACAAATCACTATGGCGACAATGTATTATTCTATTCGTTTATAAATGGTCATTTTATAGTAGCATCTCAAATGGATTGGATTATACAAACTTTTAATCTGAATAATATTGATATTTCTTTTGACCAAAATGCTTTTGATTCAATATGTACTTATGGATATATGTCGAATGATATTACTTATTTGAATGAAACAAAAAGGTTGTTGCCAGGTTTTTATATGGTGTATAAAAATGGGATTGTTGATTTCTTTAAGTACTATAGTCTAAAACCGGGGAAATATGATTTATGTTCAAGAAATGAATCTGAAATAATTGATGAATTAGATATTTTGTTTAGAAATGCTATAAAACAAGAATATGATAAAGATAAAGAATATGGTTATGCACATTTGTCACAACTTTCTGGTGGCTTAGATTCTAGAATGAATGTTTGGGTTGCAAAGTGCCTAGGCTATAATGATATTACCTGTATGACATTTGCTCAAAAAAACAGTCTTGATGATTTGATATCTAAAGATATTTCAAATGATTTAAGACTAAATCGGATTGTATGGCATTTAGACTCGGCTAAGCATTTATTTAAAATAGACGAATATATTTCTTTGAATTATGGGCTGGCTATATATGGGGGAATAGGCGCTGAAATAGAAATATTAGATAATTTAGATAATAATATTGGAATTCTACATACAGGACAAATAGGAGATGTTATAGTTGGATCTTTTTTGAATTCAGAAAAAGAACTTAATGATTTTTCTCCAGGAGGACTTTATTCTAGTATTTTTGAAGCTCCGGAAATAGATGTTTCCAGTTTTTTTGATAGAGAAGATTATTTAATATTTGTAAGAGGGTTTATGGGATGTTTATGTTCGCATTTATTTACTCGTAACTATACTGAAGTGGCTTCTCCTTTTTTGAATATTGATTTTTTGGATTATTGCTTAAGTATTCCTATATCTCTTAGAAGAAAACATTATATATATAAAAAATGGATCATAAAAAAATATCCCGAAGCTGCAAATTATGTTTGGGAAAAAACGAAAAAGAAAATCACATGTCAAACTAATGATTTTCAAGATAAATTTACTTATTTAATAAAAAATCCTAAACTAATATTAAGGAAATTTGGATTTAAAATAAAAATTGATAATAAAATAATGACCGGTATGAATCCGATGGATTTATGGTGGGAAAATAATCCTGAATTTAGACGAATATATGATGATTATTTTGAAAAGATAATAAAAAACGATATTATACCAGATTTATATAAAAGAAAATTTTCAATATTATATACTTCCGGTAATGTTATTGATAAGATGCTTTGTATTACATGTCTTGCATCTATAAATTATTATTTAAAGTATTATAAATAATTTTTCTTAAAAAAGAACTTGTCTCCACATATTGTCATTAGATATCAATCAAAGTAAAATATATATTTTGTATGCCGAACCTAAGTGTGATTATATAATAATGAGTGCTATTTATTTTATTTAAATAGAGTACTGTATTGATTTTTTGAAAGAAGTTGTTGGACATACGTATACACAGGTATTGATTTGTGTTATTTAAATTTTTCTCAAATATTGAAAAAATTTATATTTTTGGAGGAAATTTATAATGAGTATAAATATGTTATCAAATGATAATTTATTTATTAAACAGTTTGTTTTATGTGATTTTATTAATGAATATGTAACTAAACGTTCTGTTTCGATGTTTAAAAAAGATTTAGATAACAATGAATTAGTTTTATCACAAAGGATAAATAATAAAAAAATTCTCGTTGTTGGCGGTGCAGGTTCTATAGGTTCTTCCTTTGTGAAAGAAATACTTCGATTTAAACCGTCTCAACTTATTGTTGTAGATATAAATGAGAATGCATTAGCTGAACTAACTCGTGACCTAAGATCGACTAAGGGATTGAATATTCCAAATTCATACATCCCTTATCCTATGGATTATTCTTCGGAAGTTTTTGAAAAAATGTTTAGGAATAATGGTGGTTTTGATATTATATGTAATTTTTCTGCACATAAACATGTTAGGTCAGAGAAGGATATTTATTCAATAGAAGCTTTAATAAAAAATAATGTTATTTTTGCTAAGAAATTCCTTGATTTATTAACAGAAATACCTCCAGAAGTATATTTTTGTGTATCGACTGATAAGGCAGCAAATCCCGTAAACATAATGGGAGCATCTAAACGAATAATGGAGGATTTGATTTTTAGTTATTCAGATATCTTTCCCGTTAAAACTGCTAGATTTGCAAATGTCGCGTTTTCGAATGGTTCACTTTTAGATAGTTATTTATATAGGATAAAAAAATTACAACCATTATCTGCTCCATATGATGTCAAGCGTTATTTTGTTAGTCCGGAGGAAGCTGGCCAAATATGTTTATTGGCTTGTATTTTAGGCAATAATCGCGAAATATTCTTCCCCAAATTATCAGAAGAACAAATGATATCGTTTGATTACATAGGTGATGCGTTATTAAAAGAGCATGGATATGAAATATTAAAATGTTCATCCGAATTAGAGGCTATTAATAAATCTGAAGAATTGAAAAATGGTAGTAATGATTATCCGGTTTATTATTCAATTTCGGATACTTCAGGCGAAAAAAAATATGAGGAATTTTATACTTTAGATGAATCAGTCGATTTTAATCGTTTTATTTCATTAGGAGTCATAGTAGGGAAAGTAATTCCTGAAAGAAAGCTAATAGATATTCTATTAAACGATTTTATTTCTGTTATGAATAAGAATGATTTATCTAAAGACGAGATTGTGTCAATTATCGGTAATTATTTACCGAATTTTAAACATATTGAAACCGGAAAGTGCTTAGATGATAAAATGTAATTCTATTTATAGGAGATGGTATGATTAAATACGAACAGATTATAAGTAAAGAAGTATCACTTATAAAAGCTTTAGATATCATGGATAATACGGATCATAAGCTTCTAATTATATGCGAAGATAATATTTTTTTGGGGCTGATTAGTATAGGAGATATTCAAAGAGCGCTATTAAACAAAAAAGATTTATCTCGCTCGGTATTGGATTGTATTAGACATGATATCACTGTTGCTTCTCCAGAGGATGATTATGAATTAATTAAACAGAAAATGCGTGTTGAACGCATTGAGGCAATGCCTATTGTTGATAAGGATAATGTTTTAATTGATGTAATTGCATGGGAGGATCTTTTTGATACAGGAACAAATGAGATTTGTGATAGTTTAAATCTTCCTGTAGTAATTATGGCGGGAGGAAAAGGTACTCGCTTATTGCCACTTACAAACATCATTCCTAAACCTTTAATCCCAATTTCAGATAAGACAATTATTGAGGAGATAATGCAATCGTTTAATAATTATGGTTGTAACAAATTCTATATTTCTGTAAATTATAAAAGTAAAACAATTGAGGACTATTTTTCTGATAGAAAAGAATGGGATGTGGAGTTTATTCATGAGAGTATTCCGTTAGGTACTATTGGATCATTGTATAAATTGAAAGATATAATTTCTGATTCCTTTTTTGTTATAAACTGCGATACATTACTTAAAATAAGGTTAGATGAATTAGTGGATTACCACAAAAACAGTAATAATTTGGTTACTGTTGTTTCAGTTGCGAAAAAGATGAGCATTCCTTATGGTACGCTTGAAACTGAGGTGGGTGGAAAAATAATTAGTTTAAAAGAAAAACCAGAATATATATACCAAGTTAATTCAGGTATGTATATTTTAGAACCCGAAGTACTAAATTATATTGAAGATAATACATTTACAAATATCACTGATTTGATAATGAAACTAATTTCAAATAATAAAAAGGTTGGCGCATTCCCTGTTGCAGAAAGTGCTTGGACTGATATTGGGAATTGGGGAGAATATTTAAAAATAGTTGATAGATATTCACTAAAGAAAGATATTTTAAAGGATTTATGATTAATTAATAATGTTAAATCTATTATTTATTACTAATAAACTTGATATTGCATTAGCAGCTGAACGATCAGGGGTTAATAGAATTTGGGTTGATTTAGAAACCTTGGGCAAAGAAGAAAGACAAAAAGATTTTGATACAGTTAAATCAAATCATTCTATTGAAGATATTAAACTTATTCACCCGTTTCTTACCCAAGCCGAATTACTCGTTCGAGTTAATCCTTTGAATCCATATAGTAAAGAAGAAATAGATAAGGTTATAGAGTACGGAGCTGATATTATTATGCTTCCATATTGGAAATCTTTCGATGAAGCGTATAATTTTATTTCGTATGTAAATAAAAGATGTAAAACAATTCTATTAATAGAAAATAAAGAGGCGGTAGAAAACTTGGAAAAAGTTTTAACGATTAATGAGGTGGATGAATTCTATATAGGATTAAACGATTTACATTTATCTTATGGGTTTGATAATATGTTTGAACCATTTGCAAATGGTTTGTTAGATGAAATTTCTTTGAAATTAAAGGAAGCGGATTTTCCGTTTGGAATAGGCGGAATTGGCAAATTTGGTTTAGGTTTATTGCCATCTCCTGAAGAGTTAATTGCAGAACACTATAGACTTGGATCTTCTTCGGTTATTCTTTCAAGAACATTCTGTAATGTAGATAAATTTGCTGGAGTTAATGAAATTGAAAAAGAATTGACTATAAATATAAATAAATTACGCTCGATAGAAAAATGGGCAATAAATCTTGGGGAATCGGGCTTGAAAGAAAACCATATAAATGTAATAAAAGAATTAGCATAAATACATATTTAGAATTTTTCTTTGGAGATTAAATAGTGGGAAAATTAACTTTTAAAGACATAAATGCAATTACATCTGTTTATGGAGAATCATTTTATATATTAGATTCGGATATATTTGAATATAATTGTTTCAATTTACTTAATATTTTTAGAAAGTATTATACATTAACAAACATAGCTTATTCATATAAAACAAACTATATTCCGCAATTAGTGAAGATTGTCGATAGAATCGGTGGATATGCAGAAGTAGTTTCTGAAATGGAAATCGAAATTGCAAAAAAAGCTGGCGTTGATTATAAAAAAATCATATGGAATGGCCCAGTTAAATCTTTGAATACAATGGAATGCTTCCTTGTTTCCGGGGGTACTATTAATATAGATAATAAATATGAATTTTTACAAATATTAGATATAGCGAACAAACATAATAGTTCGAAAATCAACATTGGTATTCGTTGTAATTATGATATAGGGGATGATGTTGTTTCTCGCTTTGGCTTTGATGTTGACGGGGAAGATATTTATTTTGTGTTAGAGGAAATAAAAAAACATAAAAATATATGCCTATTAAATCTTCAAGTTCATTTTGCTAAAAGACATCTTAAGTATTGGCCTGCAAAAGTTGATGGGATTTTAAATTTTTATAATAAAGTGATATCAGAGTATAATATTTATCCCAAATATTTAGATTTGGGCGGCGGAATTTCCGGAGAAATGCCTGACAATATCCGTGAACAGTTAAATATTGAATCTTTCTCGCTTGATGATTATGCAAGGATAATAGCAAAAAGATTTAATGATTATTTTGTTGATAAAGATAATAAACCTTGGCTTTTCATTGAGCCCGGGACTGCAGTTGCTGCTGATTGCATGAGATATGTTTGTAAAGTAGAATCAATAAAAAAAATTCGTAATAAAACGATTATTAATACAAATGGATCTCAAAAAAATATAAGTATGGGTTCTATAAACCCACCAATTGAAATTATATCTTCTGGTTCTAGCAATTATATAGTATCAAATGCTGATATTGCTGGTTATACATGTATTGAATCTGACTATTTATATAGGGATTTTAATGGTTCAATTGGTATTGGGGATTATATAGTTATAAATAATTGTGGATCTTATTCTGTTGTTATGAAACCTCCATTTATTTTTCCCAATGTTCCTGTGATAGATATTAGTTCGGGGGAGATTGTAGAAATTAAAAGAGCTGAAAAGGTCGAAGATATTTTTTGTACATATATAAATTTTTAAGGATGGAATGATTTATGAAATACCCGATTGATGAAAGACTGATATGGTTTAAAAATGATTTGGTTCCTATAAAAGATGCAAAAGTAATGATTTATTCACCTACAGCTCAATTTGGGCTGAATGTGTTTGAAGGTATTCCTTGTTATTGGAATAGTAATAACAATAAAATGTATGCTTTCAGATTAAATGATCATTATAATCGACTTATTAGATCGGCAAATCTATTACAAATAAAATGTGATATTAATGTGGGTGAAATGGGAGATGCGCTTGTGAAGGTTGTTAAAGAAAATGATTTTCATGAAGACTTAATTATTCGACAAACTTTATTTGTGGATGACTTTGGCTCTTGGAGAAGCGATGGCCCAACAGAAATGTCAGTCATACCTATTCCACGAAGCATAAATAATTCAGAATATAAAAAAGAGGGGTTAAATATTTGTGTTTCTTCATGGAGAAGAATAAGCGAAAATAATTTATCTCCGCGTATAAAATGTGGAGCAAATTATATAAATAGTAGAGTAGGGCAGCGCGAAGCAATCAGAAATGGCTATGATACTTGTCTTTTTCTAAATGAATTTGGAAAAATATCAGAAGGCCCTGGTAGTTGTTTATTTATTGTTAAAAATGATACTATAATCACGCCCGCCCTAACCGATTCTGTGCTTGAAAGCATTACGCGTGATACTGTAATTAAATTGTCTAAAGATTTGGGATTAAATGTGATTGAAAGAACTATAGACAGAACAGAGTTATACACAGCCGAAGAGGCTTTTTTATGCGGTTCGTCTATGGAAATATCTCCAATTAAAAGTATTGATGGATATAAATTAGTAAATTATAAGAATAATCAGCTGACTTCTGTTATCCATAAGTTATATCTTGAGGCTGCAAAACATCAAAATAATAGGTATTTGAATTGGACAACCGAGTTATAAATTGACTATGTTTATCATATGATTACTCATAAATTATTATAGGATTTGAAAAAAATATATAATTTAAAAGGATTTTTATGACAAAACCTATATTAAAAATCAAAGAAATAAATAATAAACTGTTTTCTACTGGTTTTTTTCATGTATTTGAAGGAAATGTAATCAACAAAATCATAGGATTTTTATGTAGTATTATTTTAGTTAGAATATTATCGAAAAATGAGTATGGTATATTTTCCTATGCGTGGAATATTTATAGTATTGTTTTTTTGTTCAGTGGACTAGGCGTTGAATCTGGTATGCTTCAACTTTTAAGCGAGAATGGAAAAGATACTGTTTATGTTAAAAAAATAAGCAAATTTGCGACAAGATTTGGGATTGTTTTTAATTTAGGCTTATCAATAGTATTAATAATTATTGGTTTATTTGCACCTTTAAAAATTGAAGGAAGTGGTAAACTTATTTGTTTTTTGTGCTTCTTGCCTGTTGTAAACTTTCTTTTAAATAATATTTATTGTTATTTTCGCTCATTAAAAAAAAATAAGGAATATGCAAAACTATCTGTAATAAACACTTTACTATATTTTATATTTACTGTTGGATTTGTTTTTTTGTTTAGGGAAATTGGATTAGTATTAGGTAATTATTTCTCTATGACTATTTCTTGCTTTATAGGAATAGTGATTTTTAAGGCTTACCTTTTGGGTTCGGATAATAATATAAATAATAATTTTGTGAAAGATTTATTAAGAATTGGTTTTATTTCAATGTTAATAAATGCTCTCTCTCAATTATTATATTTGTTGGATGTTTTTATTATTGGCATAATTGATCCTAATGAAACAATAATTGCAAGTTATAAAGTTGCAACTATGATTCCTTCTGCTTTGGCTTTTATTCCACAATCATTGGTTATTTATATATATCCGTATTTTGCAGAACATAAAAATGATAGTAATTGGTGTCTTAAAAGATATAAACAGGTAATATTAGGCATTGGCATTTTTAATTTTTTACTTTCAACTATTTTATTCTTTTTTGCACCTATTGTAATTAAAGCCATATTTGGTTCCCAATATATTGATTCCTTGATTGTGTTTCGGATATTGATTATTAATTATTTTATTTCTGGGACTTTTAGAATAATATCTGGAAATCTTTTAGTAACTCAAAGAAAACTGATATTTAATTTTTTTGAATCGGTTTTATCTAGTTTATTAAATATCGTAGCGGATTATTATTTTATTCAAATTTGGGGATCTATGGGTGCTGCGATTGCCACATTATTAGTTGTAGTTTTTTCAAGCACGTTAAGTAGTGTTTATCTCATTTATACCTTTAAAAATATCAAAAATTAGTTTTTCGATTTTGATATTTGTAAATATTTTAATTCTTGGTTTTGATTTATTGCATTATAATAGTTTTTTTTATAAAAAATCACAAGTTGGAAGGGAATAATAATGAAAAGAAAATTGATTAGCGTAATGATTCCTTGCTACAATGAGGTTGAAAATGTTGAGCCTATAAGTGAAGCTGTAATAGATGTTTTTGAAAAAGAGCTTCCAAATTATGATTATTATATTATGTTTATCGACAATGCCTCTACAGATGGTACCAGAGATAAACTTGAAAAGATGTGTGCTAAAAACAAAAAAATAAGAGTGATTTTTAATGTTACTAACTTTGGCCAGTTCAATTCTCCTTTTTATGGTATATGTCAGACCACTGGTGATTGCACTATCTCTATGGCCTGTGATTTCCAAGATCCGGTCGAACTTATTCCTACATTCGTAGAAGAGTGGGAAAAGGGACATAAGATTGTTAGTGCTATAAAGACTTCAAGCAAAGAACCGGCACCTATTTATCTTGCCAGAACTATATATTATAAACTAATCAAAAACATGTCTGATGTAAAAATGATTGAACATTTTACTGGCTTTGGACTATATGACAAAACTTTCGTTGCGATCATGAGAGAATTAAAAGATCCGATCCCATTTCTTCGTGGGGTGGTTGCTGAATATGGTGACGGATTTAACAGAACTACAGTTGAATTTGAACAACCTAAAAGAAAATATGGTAAAACAAAAAATAATTTCTATTCTTTGTATGATGCTGCAATGCTTTCTTTTACATCTTATACCAAAGTTGGATTAAGACTTGCTACTTTTATGGGATTTGGGTGTTCCGCTTTAAGTATAGTGATAGGGCTTGCATATTTGATTTTAAAACTAATTTTTTGGGATTTCTTTGCAATTGGTTATGCTCCAATTATGATTGGCGTATTTATGCTTGGCGGTATTCAACTTTGTTTTATAGGTTTTTTAGGAGAGTATATATTGAATATAAATACTAGAGTTATTAATAGACCTATTGTTGTTGAGGAAAGAAGAATTAATTTCGAAGAAATAAATGATAATTAATTAAAGGGGAATTAATTATGAAAGTAGTGATTCTTGCGGGCGGTTACGGAACTAGAATATCAGAAGAAAGTTATATGAAACCAAAGCCAATGGTTGAAATAGGTGGTATGCCTATTTTATGGCATATTATGAAGGAGTATTCTAATTACGGATTTAATGATTTCATTATATGCGCAGGTTATAAACAGCATATGATAAAAGAATGGTTTTCGGATTATTTTCTTCACAGAAGTGATATTACTTTTGATTATTCTAACGGTAGAAATGAACTTATAGTTCACAAAACCAAAATTGAACCATGGAAAGTCACTGTGTGTGATACCGGTTATAACACCATGACTGCCGGTCGTATTAAAAGAGTCCAAGATTATATTGGTGATGAAACTTTTATGCTTACTTATGGTGATGCTGTTTGCGATGTAGATATTAATAAACTTGTCGAGTTTCATAAAAGCCATGGTAAAATAGCCACCCTAACAGCCGTTTTACTCGAACAGCAGAAAGGCGTTCTGAATATAGGCGGTGACAATGCGGTTAAATCATTCCGTGAAAAGAACCTTGCGGATTCTGCTCCAATTAATGCAGGATATATGGTGCTAGATCCATCAGTATTTGATTACATTGAAGGCGATGATACTATTCTTGAAAAAGAACCCATGGAAAAACTTGTGGAGGATGGTCAGCTAATGTCTTATGTACATAAAGGTTATTGGCAGTGCATGGACAATTTAAGGGAAAAAGAAATGCTCGAAAAGTTGTGGGATACCGGAAATGCACCTTGGAAATCTTGGGAATAAATATTGTTGAGGTATTAAAGTGGGCAAATTCAAACTCCTTGATTGTACCCTTCGTGACGGGGCGTATATTGTTAACTCCATATTCGGGGATGTTTCAATCAAGGGATTAATTGATAAACTGAATAAAGCCAACATAGATATCATTGAATGTGGATGGCTAAAAAATGACGAGCATAAAAAGGACTCGTCTTTTTATCATGTTATTAGTGAAGTAAATGATTATGTTTTAAAGCCCAATCCTGATTGCAAATATGTCCTTATGATTGACTGGGACAGGTATGATATTAGTTTGCTTCCGACTAAAGATGAAAAAAATATTTGCGATTCTATCAGAGTTGTATTTCCTTTTAATCATTTCAAAGAAGGTCTCAATGTTGGAAAAGAAATAAAAGATAAAGGTTATAATGTATATTTCCAGGCAGCAAATACTCTTGCTTATTCCGATGATGATTTAAAAGTACTTGCAGTTGAATGCAATAAAATATATCCTTTGGGTATTTCCATAGTTGATACATTTGGCGCAATGTATGAGGACGACCTTGAGAGAATAGTTAGTGTTCTTGATAAAGAGTTAAATGAAAACATTGCACTGGGATTTCATTCTCACAATAATCAGCAACTTGCTTTTTCTAATGCAATTCATTTTATGAAACTTTTGAAGAATTCTGAAAGAGAGGCTATCATAGATGCTTCGCTATGCGGTATGGGAAGAGGAGCAGGTAATGCAACGACTGAACTTGTGGCTAATTATCTGAATCAAAAGTATAACGGCAATTATGATCTTGATGTGATTATGGATGCTATTGATATTTATATGACCAAATATGCAGAGAAATACAAGTGGGGTTATTCAACTGAGTATTGTATCGCAGGTATTTATTGTAGCCATGTAAATAATATTGCTTATCTTACTAAGAAGCATAAGACTAATGCCAGAGATATGCGTAATGTTATAGAATCACTTTCTCCTGAGGACAGGAAGAAATATGATTACAATCTGCTTGAGGAAAAATATATACAGAATCAAAGCAGAGTATGTGATGATTCGCTAGCAATAGATAAATTAAAAAAAGATTTATCAGATAAAGTTCTTTTGATTGCACCCGGAAAATCTATTATCAAAGAAGAAAAGAAAATTAAAGATTTTATAGATCAAAACAAAGATGTCGTTACTATATCTGTAAATGCCTTAAATAGCATCTATGATTCGGACTTCTTATTCCTTACAAACACTGCGCGCTATGATTATGCACGTATTGCTTATAAAGATAAGTATAACAGCCTTAAAAGAATCCTCTTATCAAATATAAAGACAAGTGCAGACGAAGGTGATTATATCGTTCAATACGACAAAGCGATCAAACGTGGATGGGAGCATTTTGATAATGCGGTTATATGTGCTTTAAGATTGTTATCTTTCTTAGATACTAAAGAAGTTTATCTTTCGGGCTTTGATGGATTCAAAGGAACATATAACGAAAGTTATGCCGATGAATCCCTTCCGACAGTAAATCCCGGTAAGGAATGGGAAGAGTTAAACGAAGAGATAAAAGATATGTTTGAAGATGTTAAGAAATATTCAAACGATATGAAAATAAATTTTATTACAGAAAGCATTTTTGCATAGGTGATTTAATGAAAATATCAGATTATGTAATGGATTATATTGCCAGCCTTGGGGTTGATACGGTTTTTTGTGTTACCGGTGGCGGAGCTATGCATTTAAATAATTCTCTTGGGCAGTCGGAAAAACTTAATGGTGTGTTTATGCTACATGAGCAGGGTGCATCTATAGCTGCCGAAGCTTACGCTAGAATTCATGAAGGATACGGAGTATGTTTGGTTACAAGTGGCCCAGGAGCTACTAATGCTGTGACAGGATGTGTTGGCTCGTATATAGATTCAATTCCTGTTATATATATTTCAGGTCAGGCAAAGAGAGCGGATCTTGTTGGAGACCAGAAGATTAGACAGTTTGGAATTCAAGAGGTTGACATAATATCTATTGTAAAGTCTTATACTAAATATGCAGTACAGGTGGATTCTCCCGAAACGATTAAATACGAGCTTGAAAAGGCTGTTTTCTTGGCTAACGATGGAAGACCGGGGCCTGTATGGATTGATTTACCTTTGGATATTCAGGCTTCTGATGTTAATCCTGATTCGCTCGAATCATTTATTTCCAAAAAGAATGATTATTCTGTAAAAGATTCTGATATTGATAAAACTATCGAAGCAATTAATAAAGCATCAAAACCCGTTATTGTATTAGGTCATGGAATTAGACTTTCTCGTTCTGAGGATAAAGCAAGAGAACTCTTTGAATATCTCGGATTCCCTGTACTTACATCTTGGAACGGTGTTGATCTGATCGAGAGTGATCATCCTTTATACTATGGCAGACCGGGCGCGGTAGGGCAAAGGGCTGCCAATCTGATAGAGCAAGGCGCTGACCTTGTTATAACCATAGGAACAAGATTAAATATATTAAGTACAGGATACAATTACGACAGTTTCCTTTTAAATGCTTATCATATCATGGTAGACATTGATGAAAATGAAATGAACAAAAAAAGCGTTAAGCCTGACTTGAAAGTGGCTGCAGATGCTGAGTCTTTTATTAATTCGTTACTAGAAAGGAAAGACGAGATTAATAAAATAGATATTTCTAAATGGATGAACCACTGTGATGAGCTGCTAAAGAATTATCCGATATTTACGAGTGATATTAAAGCGTCGGAAGACCTTGTCAGTACATATGATTTGGTGAAAGTTGTCTCTGACAATATGAACGGAGAAGATATTTACCAGTTTACCAGCTCGGGAACTTCTGTAGATATTGCAATGAAGGTATTTGAAATAAAGAAAGGACAACGAGCATTCTTAAGTTCGGGTCTTGCTTCTATGGGATATGATATTCCTTCGTCAATCGGAAGCTGTGTTGCTTCGGGCGGTAAGAGAACTGTATGCATTACCGGAGACGGTAGTATTGCAATGAATATCCAGGAACTTGAGGTAGTTAAGCGTTTAAAACTTCCGATTAAACTGTTTGTTACTGACAACAGTGGTTACAGTATGATTTATCAGTCTCAAAGTGGAAACTTTGGCCGTCTTACAGGATGCACGGCTGATGATGGCCTTACTTTACCTGATATGGGAAAGGTGGCTGAAGCTTTTGGCATTAAATCATTCTTGATTGATAACCCCGATAAACTTGAAACTGTAGTTAAGGATACTTTGAATTATGATGGTCCGGCTTTATGTGTTGTTAAAACGGATATTACTCAGAAGATATTGCCAAAACAGGTTAACTATATGAAAGAAGACGGTCAAATGGCCAGCAGACCAATAGAAGATATGGGACCTCTTCTTGAGAGAGATGAGCTTCAAAAAGCCCTATATGGTTGAATTTTATAGAATTTTTATAAATGTTTCGTGAGATAGGATTTATTTGTATTGAACGCGTAATGACAAATGTTTTACGGGTGATACAATAAAATTGTGTAAAAGGGGTATATGAATACATAATCATTTTCTTAACGCGCGTAAAGGGGCTGATTATGCATTCGTATAGAAAATTCTTACGGAGGCAGATATGAAAAATAATAAGGGCTTTTCTTTGGTTGAGCTTATCATTGTTATTGCAATTCTTGCAATACTGGTAGGCGTTATGGTACCACTACTTTACATTTATGTAACTAGAACTAAAGTTTCTGCGGATGTTCAGCTTTGCGACAGCATCCAGGAAGCTATAGTGATTGCGATGTCGGATCCAAATGTTGTAAATGCTGAGGATTCAAGTAAAAGTCAGATAGATCTTTTGGCTTCTGGCGGTAGAGTGGAACTTGATACCATTTCAGAAAGTGAATTCTCAAGATGCGTTAATGACATCGTGGGATACGATGTTTTCTCTGTGGCTGATAACAGAAACCATTTCACAACTCAGATTGCAAGAGAGAACGGTGAGATGTTTACTCAGTATTATGATGGAAAATACTATGTCTGGATAAATGGCAGTGACGCATCTGGACGTGATAATACTATAAATATTGCAAACGATGCATCAGATGTTGGTAATGGAGTAATTTACTCTTATTAATAAAAACCCTTTCAATAACCGGGACTTGTAATTAGCGTAGGATTACAAGTTCCGGTAAAGCAATTTATAAGTAAAAATGAACAAAATGTAAACAATCTGTTTATAAAATTTTAATGAATGCAAGCCTTTGGATTGCTTGAATAAAAGGTTTACGTTTGCTATAATTACTTTAACTGGATAAATATGCAACGGGAGACGTATGTCTATGGATAACTTATTTTGGATAGGAACTAGCGGAGTGATTGCTGTATCCATTATTGTTTTTCTTTTCGGATTATTAATAGGCAGTTTCCTTAATGTATGTATATACCGAATTCCTCTTAAAGAGGACATAGCAGTTGAAAGATCGCACTGCATGAAATGTGGACATGTTCTTTCATGGTACGAATTAATACCTTTGTTTAGCTGGATAATCCAGGGTGGAAAATGCAGAGCCTGTAAAGCCAAGATATCAATCCAGTATCCTCTTGTAGAACTTGGAAATGCTCTTGCATGGTTGGCTGTCCTTTACATTTGGGGATTGCAGTGGGTAATCATTTTATATTGTTTATGTGCATCCTGCATGATTGTTATTTCGGTAATAGATGAAAGAACCAAAGAAATCAATCTTGCATTAAATATATTCATAGGTGTTTTGGGAGCTGTTAGATTAGCTCTTGACTACACTCACTGGTACTATTATTTAATAGGAATGTTTGCGGTAAGTATTCCTTTCCTTATAATAGTGCTGATTTCAAAAGAGAGAGCGATGGGCCTCGGAGATGTTTATCTGATGGCTGCAGTTGGACTTCTTCTTGGATGGAAACATGTACTGCTTGCTACAGTAATTGGATGTGTGCTCGGAAGCATCATTCATATCATCAGAATGAAGATCAGCAAAAAAGGTAGTCAGCTTGCTTTCGGCCCGTATCTTTGCGCAGGCATTTATTTAACAATACTGTTCGGAAATCCTATCATTGAATGGTACACAGGAATTCTGACAAGCGCTATTAAATAAGGTTTCTAAGCTAAAAAGGCTTGAAATAAATATCATTAAACTTCATTGAAAGGGGACAGAATAATGGATCAAAGATTATTGTCCATTTACATCAGTTCTGAGGTCATCAGGGTTGTTGATGCTACGCGAAAATCCGCAACCAATATCACAGTTAACAGTGTTGATGAAGTCAGTACTCCGGCGGGCAGTTTCGACGATGGTTACATTACCGACGTACTTGAAATCGCCAGCGCCATCAGGGGCAAAATTATCGGTAAAGCCGGTAAAGCAAAAGCAATCTTTACTATTTCTTCTAAGAAGATTGCAAGTAAGGAAGTTGTTATTCCTTTTGTAAACGGAACCAAGAAGATTAATTCCGTTTTAAACGCAAACTCGAGCGAATATTTCCCGATGTCTACGACCGGTGAATTTATCTTCGCTTACAACGTAATGGAGACTTTCCAGGATGATGACGGAAAGAAGATTCGTGTTAATGCTGTAGCAGCTCCCAAGGATTTGGTAGAAGGCTACTATGAAATTGCAGACGAATTAAAACTTTCTGTTTATGACATCGACTACGTAGGAAACTCTGTTCAGCAGCTTTTGAAACTTCAGATGAGCAATAACGAGAATGATACAAACCTCGTATTGCAGATTGAAAAAGATGCTACTTTCGTTAATATCATGGCAGGCAAGGATATTATCCTTCAGCGTTCTGTTCCTTATGGTAAAAACGCAGTTATTAATTCCATAATGGAAATTAAGAAACTTACCGAAAAGGAAGCCATTGAACTCCTTAGAGATAAGGATCGTATGGACAGAAGTGTTACTGACGAAGAGTATTCCGAGGCTGTTAGATATCTCATTTCTTCAATCGGACGTATCGTTGAATATCATAGATCACGTAACCCCGAAAGAATCATTGATGGTATCAAGGTATTCGGTGAAGGTGCATCTATCGCCGGTATCGACGAAGTTTTAAGACAGGAACTCGGTGCAGAAGTTACCAGATTTAATACATTAAATGGTATTAAGGTATCCCAGAAATCTTACCTTTCAGCAGATCAGGCTTTAAGATTCCTTGCATGTTTCGGTGCTGTCCTTAGTCCTATCGGATTAAAGATTCAGTCAGGCAAGACAAAAGAAGCTTCGAGTGCAATGCTTGATAAGATTTTATACGCAGTCATTGCTCTTGCAGCTGTTGTTATGATTGGTATCTGTGCTTGGTATCAGATTAAGTTTGCTTTAAAGAAAGCAGATGTTGAATTTAAGAAAACTCAGATTAATACGCTCCAGATTGCTGAAGATATAGCAAATCAGTATGAAGAAACTCTTAATGCTTATAATACTGTAAAGACATTTACTGATACAACTCACACAAACAATGTTGTTTTCCTTCAGTTTATTCAGGATTTGGAAAAAGTAATGCCTACAGGAACTCATGTTGACGATATTAAAGCAGTAAATGGTTCAGTAACTCTTAAGGGGTATGCTACCAGTAAAGAAGCTCTTGCAGATTTTATCGTTCAACTCAAAGGTCTTGATTACATTACATCATTTAGTATTCCTTCATTCCAGGTTAAAAAGATTGAAGGATGGGAAGAATCCGAAGCAGAAGAAAATGAAAATGATGAGACTACTGTTACAGTTGATGGTGAAGAATATATCAATACAGGAGAGATACTTGAATTTGATTTGTCTTGTACAATAGTTGATAAATCATTTACCGCTGGCATTATTGAAATGGCCACTGATCCTTCTCAGGTATCAGATACTACCGAAGGAGGTGAAGAATAATGAAACTTTCAGATAGAGATAAAAAGCTTATTTTAGGTATTCTTCTTATTGCTATTATCGTTCTTCCTATTTTTCTGTTTATCAGACCGAAGATTGATAAGATCAAGGAGCTCGATAATGAACTTGTAACATTAAATGATAGATATAATTACTTAAAGGACCTTGATACAAAGAGACCTTTCTATGAATCAGAAATTGCAAGATTGAATGAAGAAAGAAAAGATCTTGTTAAAGGGTTTGCAAAAGGCATTTTACAGGAAAATACAATCATGTTCTTGAGAGATGCAGAATTAAGTTTTCCTATTGAAATGTCAGCCGAAAATTTCGGTGCATATGAAACTACTGTTGTTGATTCTGAACTTACTGCTTTAACAACTACTACAGGTGTGTCTTATGAATGTGATTATACGCAAATCAAAGATTTTATAGATTATATTTTCACATATTCAGACAAAATGACTATTCCTAATATTTCTATGAAATATAATGGAGATACCGGAAAAATTAACGGTTCTTTTGACATTAGTGAATTTGCATTCATTAATGACGAAGAACAGGTAGAGCAGCATCCTATTCCTAAAATTGACAGAGGCGGAAACGAAGCTATCTTCGCTGATCAACTTCCTGTACTTGAAGGTGAGGAAGAGGAAGAAGTTGTTGTTGAAGAAACTCCTGCTGAAACAGAAACAGAAGCAGAAACTACTGAAGATTAATGGTACTTATTGTAAATTATTCCTGCGGCTTATGTAGCCGCAGGAATAAAGAAGGTTTTGAATTTATAAATGCTTTTCTTGTTGGTTTAGACTAATATTTATAATTTCAAAACAGAAAAGATGGAGGGCTTAATGAAAAAGATTATTAAGAAAATGAAGAAAAACAATTCCGGTTTTTCTCTTCTTGAGATTCTGCTCGCTGTTATATTACTTGCTATAGTTGTTACTCCTCTTATTCAGACTGTTTATTCATCTATGAGTCTCAATAAGAAAGCCAGAATTATGATGGGCGCGAATGATGTTGGACAATCTATTGTAGAACATTATGAAGCAATGACTTATGATGGCAATATTACGTCTAACGATTTTTGGTGGCCTGAACAAAGTAATGGTTATTACTATGATGGCCATATTACGATTAGTCCTTTGTTTGATGGCAGTAATTATCAGTTATATGAGGTAAAAGTTGACGTTTATTATAAGCCGAATAATGACCCTTTAAAAAGAACATTAATGGCTACATATAAGGGTTCTATGTATAGTAAATTAGAGGATTAAGGAGAGGACTTATGAAAAAGATTAACAATAAAGGTGCTGCATTAGTATCTGTAATGATAGCTATAACATTCATATCTATTGTTGCAACGACTCTTTTGGTTATTTCTTTAAACAACTACCAGATGAAAGTTGTTAACAGTCAGTCTAAATCAAATTTCTATGAGACTGAACAGAGAATAAATGTTGTTACAGCACAGGTTAGAGATGTTATTCCCGGCTCCACTGATGTAAACGGTGCTATTGGTACATTGATAAACGGTAGTTTAAGTGATTATAATACTACTCCTGCTAATGCTGGTGACCCTAATTTTACTTATAGTGCTGAAAAAATTGCAAATTTAGCTTTTCCCGGCGAAACAGTTCGTACTAAAAGTAATGGCGATAAATGTGTTGCTTTCTGGGCTAACGCATCTGAAACCGGTAATTTTGACAAAGACCACGAAGAATATATTTTCCATAATGGAAATGTTTATGTTACTCAGAAAACGAATGGTAAACAGATTACATTAGATAACGTTACTATTAATCACATTGCTTCTGAAAAAGAAGGAAGTTATGAAAATACAATTAAAACAGATATAAATTTCTATGTTGAAATTGCACAGGGTGGTGGAGCATCCGGTGGCGTTGGTTCATGTGCTTTTCTTCTTGACAATACAATCAGAATTAAAGCTAGTGATAAAATTACTAGATTAAACATTACCGGTAATACTATTATGGGTGATTATGATTATCATAGCTCCGGATCGTATACTACAACATTCAAGAATGGTGCCGAATTAGCTTCGCCTCAGTCTGTATCACCGTATTCTTCGCCTACTTCATTAAGTAAAACTTATGATACTAATGGTTATGTTAAACAAATAACCATGAATGAGAATAACTATAAGAAGGCTATCATTTATATTGATTCTACTTCTTTTATGAATTTTAACAGTGATAATAATGTCATAATTGGCGATATTTATCTAAAGGATAAATCTATTTTGAATGTACTAGATGGTTCGATTACAGTATATGGTGATATTTTTGTTGCTGATAATGCCGCATTTATATGTAACGGAGATTTGAAACTTGGTTACAATTCTAATATTTATAAAGTAAAAGATAGTGCGGGAAATGTTGAACGTATTACTTCCCCTGATAAAAGTAAGAATATAATGTACGGCAATGTTCAGACATTAGATAAGAAAAACTATGACAAACTAGCTGATCATCTTATGTTATTTGATAATGATGCTAATAATGATGGCGTTATTACTAATATTCTTCAACAAGCCGGCTCATATAATAAATATTGTTATGAAGCAGATCAGGCTTATCATGTAAAATCCAATAAACTGTTTTCTATGGATGGTAAGGATTATTATGCTACTTATCCTGAAGGAGACTTGAACCAGAATTATGCAAATGAGTTAATTTTTGTAAGTAATAAGATTAACAACTCACAATGTAATATTGTTTCAAATGTTCCGAATTCAACGTTTATTGCCAAAATGCCTATATATTGTTATGATACGAACAATATTTGTGTATCCAAAATGGGTGATCGTGCGTTTAATAAAATTTTAAATGATGCAAGTTGCAAAATCCCGTTTAAAGCTGATTATCAAAATGCTGCTACACAGAATATTAGCATTAAAGATTTCTTCAAACCTAATTGTAATGCTTATGTTACTACAATATTTAATATAGGTAGTGGTACTACAGGTGGTACTCCTGTTCCTTCTAAGACGGCTATTGGCTTTACTGATTGGACTAAAGAATAATAGGGGGTATTGCTATGACTTTGAAATATAAGAATAAAGGTATTTCCTATATAGAATTTATACTTGTTCTTGCCATAATGATTCTTCTTACAACTTTAGCTACAGTGACTATGAGCATTGTTAACAGAAATAATGTTACTAAAGGAGCTGACAGATTATCAACAGGTATAAATCATGCGAAAACCTTGTCATTGTCAAAAGGAGCAAAAAAAGGATGTATAACTTTTGCGGCTAAGGGAAGCAATATATATTATTACTATGGTGAAAACATCGGTGATAAATATAATGTTTGTAATGCACCTTGTAACATGCATATTGCCATTTTGAACGGTACGGGCCCTTCTGCTTTTGATGATGATATAAGTGGAAATACTCAATTAAGATTAAAATTTAGCCCTTCTACCGGAGCTTTTGTTGGTGCTGAATGTTCGTATGATAATGGTGCTACTTTTAGTCCTTGTATTAATGAAACAGGTCAGTTTGGTAATTTAAATAGAATTACGATAGATAATAATCATGGAAAAAGAGCTATCATTGATTTAAATATTCATGTTGGAACTGTAAAAGTTTCTTATGTAAATTATTAATGGAGGGATGAGAACATATGAAAACTAATAAAGGTTATTCATTAGCTGAACTTTTGGTATCGATAGCTATTTTCTCTGTTGTTATGCTTAGCATTGTAACTATAATGAGAAATGCTTCTATATCTTATAGAAATGAAAATGCTGAGGTTCAGTTGCAGGAAAATTCGCAAATGTTATTATCTCAGATAGAAGAGTTACTAGTAGATGCTAAAAGTGTTTCGTTTAATAATGGTTCTAAGACTTTAACTGTTACAGATAATAAAGATAAAACACATAAAATAAAACTTGATAGCGCTAATCATATTGTAGAGTATGATTATGCTAACTCAGGATATGAAGTTTTAGCTACTAATGTAAATGATATTAAAATTGAAGGTTTACAAAGTAATAATGGTGATGATAAATGCAAAGTTGTTATTGAAATGAAAAATACAGCTGACGGTGATGGTGGAAACAGAACTTACACTTATAAAGCTTCCAAAGAAGTTGTATTTAGAAATGCTTCTGTTGAAAAATCAGCTGCTCATAGTGATGCATTTCTTACCGGCGGTCCTACAACCACTCCTACACCTTCTAATCCCGATACAGTTAATTATAAAATGGGCAGATACGAACTTCTTAATCTTATTTCGGAATTTGATATTGATCCCAGTAAAACTATTACTATATCTGGTGATACATCAAAATATAGTTTTGTTAAAGCTTCCGGTTTAAATACAAGTGGTTATATGGCTACTGTAGATTTAATTACAGATGGTTCAACTTCAGGATATCTTACGACAACAGCCTCTTGCAATTCTACAACAAATCAGGCTTTCAGTTGTACGATTACCGGTACCACTAGCGCAAATAAAAATATTACCATCAATATTACTACTCCGAAGGTAAAACTTTTAAAAGGTGCAGGCATGGTATATATTCCTATCAATGCTATAAATAATGGTGCAGGTAAGAACTATTATTCTTATATAGAAATTGAAGGAATTTGTATTAGAGATGCTAAAGAATATTTTGGTAAAACTTGCAGTGGAACACTTGATTTTTCGGATATTCCTGGTAACGACAATCCTTATACAGGCACTATCTTTGATTGTTCTTCGGACTGGCAAAATAGTAATAAATATGGCCAGATGAAATTGGGAAGTGCAGCCGGAAGTGGAATGCAGTCTGATGTTGGGTTAGGATACGACCCTTTCTGTACAGATGTACTTGGTGTTTGTTTTAATGGTAAATGTTTTGAACCTGACAATACAAGTGGACAAAATTCATTTAATGGTGCAAAATATGATGTTGTTGTTACTGTAACTTATCCTTCTGGAACTTCAACTGCTACAACTTCTGAATCATATAGAGTATTCACAGCAGGCGCTAAGTTATCTAACTTAAATCCTTAATTGAAATATTTTGCTAAAAATTTTTCATTATAATCTATTTTGAATAATTTATTATCTGTCAGAGTTGAAATTCAACTCTGACAGTTTTTTTTTCAAAAATATAGATAATAGGTTCTTTTGATTATAAAGATATAGAGAATTAGATATTTTACATATAATTGGTCTATCAGAATATTTTTTTGACATATGAAATTCATAATGTTATTATTATTTTGTTCAGATTTATGTTATAAAATGTTTGAAATGAACAAATTGCTTTTGTTATATTTAATTAGGAGATTATATGGATATTTCCAGAAAACAATTTGATATTCTTGAAATCTTGGCCTCTTCCGATGAACCTTTATCACAGAGAGAAATTAAAGATAAATGTGTTCATTCTTTAGGCACTGTCAATAAAATTGTGAAAGAATTGAACGAATTGGGCTTGATGCAGGATGGAAAGATAACTAAAGAAGGCCTAGCTTCGTTGGAGCCTTACAGAGCTAAAAGGGCAATCTTTATCGCTGCAGGCTTTGGTTCAAGGTTAGCTCCTATTACTCTTAATACCCCTAAGCCGTTGGTAAGAGTAAAAGGAATGCGTATTATTGATACTCTTTTAGACGCTTGTTTAAAAGCAGATATCAATGATATATATATTGTTCGTGGTTATCTGGCAGAACAGTTCGATCAGCTTTTATATAAGTATCCTATGATTAAGTTTCTTGAAAATCCTGTATACAATGAAGCAAACAATATCAGTTCGGGAATGATTGCTAGAAACTTGTTATCAAACGCATATGTATTCGAAGCGGATTTGTATTTATCTAATCCTGATATTATCACGAAATATCATTACACTTCCGATTTCCTTGCTATTCCAAAAGAAAGAACAGATGACTGGTGCTTTACGGTGAAGGATGGAGTTATTAAGGAAGAGAAAGTTGGTGGTATTGACTGTTATCAGATGGTTGGTATTTCCTTCTGGAACGAAGAAGACGGCAAAAAGCTTGCTGATGATATTCCTGAGGTTTATTCTTCTCCTGGCGGCAAAGAACGATACTGGGAACAGGTTCCGCTTGTTTATAAGAAAGATCATTATGCAGTGGAAGTAAGAGAGTGTCGTGATGAAGACATTGTCGAAATAGATACTTTTAATGAACTTAAAGCAATTGATAAAACATATGATGTATAAAGCTTGAAAGGTATAATAATGAACGAAATTAAAAGAAATATACTATTAAATCCCGGTCCTTCAACCACGACAGATACAGTTAAATATGCTCAGGTTGTTCCTGATATTTGTCCTCGCGAAAAAGAGTTTGCAGGATTAATGAAAGGCCTTCGTGAAGATTTGGTAAAGATAGTCCATGGAGATACTGATAAATATACTTCAGTTCTTTTTTGCGGTAGCGGAACCATAAATATTGATGTATGTATTAACTCACTTCTTGCAGAAGGAAAGAAAGTGCTTGTTGTTAATAATGGTGCTTACAGTACGAGAGCAGTTGAAGTTTGTGAATACTATAATCTGCCTCATATTGATTTAAAATTCCCTGTAGATGAACAGCCTGACCTTGCGGTTGTAGAAGAGACACTTAAGAACAATCTTGATATCGGTCTTGTTCATACAACGCATAACGAAACCGGTACAGGCATTCTTAATCCTATTCGTGAAATTGGCGCTTTGGCACATAAGTATGGTGCTACTTTTACGGTTGATACAACCAGTACTTATGCAATGCGTCCAATTGATATTGAGAAAGACAATATTGATTTTTGTATGGCATCCGCGCAGAAGGGTCTTATGGCATTTACAGGCTTAAGTTTTGTGGTCGGCAATCGTGCGATTATAGAAGAATCAAAGAATTATCCTAAAAGAAGCTATTACTGTAATTTATATCTTCAGTATGAGTATTTTGAAAAGACCGGAGAAATGCATTTTACACCTCCTGTTCAGACGATTTATGCAACCATAGAAGCATTGAAGGAATACTGGGCAGAAGGCGAAGAGGCAAAATGGGCGCGTCATACCAGAGTGTTTAATGCAATTAATGAAGGACTCGATGAACTTGGATTTAAACAGGTAATTAAGCCTGAACTTCGCGCTGGACTTGTTTCCTCGGCTATTTATCCCAATGATCCTAATTTTAGCTTTGAAAAGGTTCATGATTACTGCTATGAGAGAGGATTTACCATTTATCCCGGTAAAATTTCGACTACCAATACATTCCGCCTTTGCGCTCTTGGAGCGATTGATGAAGCGGATATTAAAGATTTCTTTGTGGTTTTTAAAGAGGCATTAATTAATACAGGCGTTAAGATACCTGTCCGGTATAATTAAGAAAAGGACTATTTATGAAGACTGCTTATACTTGTTTTTGCACTGATGTAATTCATGAAGGACATTTAAATATAGTTAACGAAGCGAAGAAATATGGTCGCGTTATTATAGGCGCATTATCTGATAAAGCACTGATTCGTTATAACAAATTCCCGACGGTAAGCCAGGAAGAACGTGTTAAATTATACCGTTCACTGGATGGTGTGGATGAGGTCGTTATTCAGGACGATATGCTTTATGATGATGTTATAAGCCTCATAAAACCTGATT
>JAEEGK010003572.1_pt1 | contig 38647 bp, 37 predicted proteins | sample 8958771 | NCBI WGS metagenome assembly JAEEGK01 (sample SAMN16246547, study PRJNA631951) | gut metagenome | biome: gut microbiome; feature: rumen; material: SC-attached | host: Bos | place: Iran: Karaj | collected 2018-10
ATCGGCATCCATTACATCATAAATCTTGGTGGCCTGGGCAAAACCGATGTTCATGTCATAGGTAACCTTGGTTTCACCCTTGCGACCGGACTTGGTGGTGATGATGATAACACCGCTGGCAGCACGGGAACCGTACAGGGCCGTAGCGGCGGCATCCTTCAGCACGTCGATGGAGAGAATGTCGGCGGGGTTGATATCGGAAAGCGGGTTGGCCTCCATGTAGCTGTTGTTCACAACGCCGGACTGAATCGGAACACCGTCCACGATATAAAGAGGATCGGTACCGGCGGAAATGGAGCTTACACCACGGATGAGCACCTTGGACTGTGCACCGGCACCAGCGTTAGGCGTAGAAACCTGCACACCGGCAGCCTGGCCCTGCAGCATGGAGTCAAAACTCACGTTAGGCGCATCCTTAAGGGTTTCTGCTTTCACGGAAGAAACGGAAGCGGTAACAGTGCGGGAGCTCTGGGTACCGTAAGCGATAACCACAACGTCATCCAGGAATTCCGTATCGGATTCCAGGACGCAGTTAATCACACTTTTACCATTGATTTCAATTTCGACGGTCTTGTAACCGATGGTGCTGAATACCAGCACGCCATTGGCAGGAGCACTGAACGTGTACTCACCGTCCAGGGACGTCATCGTACCCTGATTAGTTCCCTTCAGCATGACGGAAGCGGCAGGAAGCGGCTCTCCGTTGGAACCGTCAGTTACCGTACCTTTCACGGTAATGTTCTGGGCGTAAGCCGAAAGGGCTGCCAGAGACAGGATAACTGACAGGACAAAATGCCTGACATTTTTCATAAGCATGAAAGATTAGTTAAACATAAAGTATTGATACAAAAAACTATTCAATTTCAGACCAAAAGTGGTCAAAAATTCGTGCATAAAAACCACGAGGTTGCAAAAATGGGAAACATATTTCACATTTGCAAGAGCAAAAATAGTAAATTTTATGCACATTTGTAACATGTATTCCCATTTTATTCATACTTTATCAATCTTTTATTCCGATTTTGCTAACAGTTTAATAATATTCAATAATAGTCACTTATAAATCATTATTAAAAAATTTTTATTTTAATTTTTTATTCGGTTTATTCCCCTATTCATCAGAAAAAAGTGAAATAAATGACATATAAACTATCAATTAACGAATATCACTTTCAATTAGTTACAACAAAAAAAGGAGAAACAGGTTTTACCCTATTTCTCCTCAATTAATATTACAATCTAAAATTACTCGCTGAAGCGGGCTTTCAGATATTCGCGGTTCAGGCGGGCGATGTGGTCGATGGTGACGTGCTTCGGGCACTCCATCTCGCAGGCGCGGGTGTTGGTGCAGTTACCGAAGCCCAGCTCGTCCATCTTGGCCACCATAGCGCGGGCGCGACGGGCGGCTTCCGGACGACCCTGCGGCAGCAGAGCCAGGGAGCTCACGCGGGCAGCCACGAACAGCATGGCGGAACCGTTCTTACAGGTAGCCACACAGGCACCGCAACCTACGCAGGCGGCAGCGTCCATGGACAGCTCTGCATCATCGTGGGGAATCAGCAGGGTGTTACCGTCCTGGGCGGAACCGGTACGGACGGTAATGAAACCGCCGGCCTGCATGATCTTATCGAAAGCGGTACGGTCCACAACCAGGTCTTTGATCACCGGGAAGGCACCGGAACGCCAGGGTTCTACGGTAATGGTAGCGCCGGGTTTGAAATGACGCATGAACAGCTGGCAGGTGGTCACCTGATCGTCCGGACCGTGTGCACGGCCGTCGATGTACAGGGAGCAGGCACCGCAAATACCTTCACGGCAGTCGTGGTCGAAGGCGATGGGCTCAATGCCCTTGCGGATCAGCTGGTCGTTCAGGATATCAAGCATTTCGAGGAAGGATGCATCCTCCTCCACATCCGTAACGTGGTAGGTCTCGAAATGGCCTTTTGCTTTGGCGTTCTTCTGACGCCATACTTTCACATTATATTCCATAATCGGGATTAGTCTTTATAGTTACGGGTTGCAATCTTGATGTTCTCGTACTTGAGCTCTTCCTTGTGCAGCTCAGGGGCATTGCCCTCGCCCTTGTATTCCCAGGCGGCTACATACATGAAGTTCTCGTCGTCACGCTTGGTCTCGCCTTCTTCCGTCTGCATTTCCTCGCGGAAGTGACCGCCGCAGGATTCACGACGGTTCAGGGCGTCGCGGGCCATCAGTTCGCCGATATCGAAGAAGTCCACCAGACGCAGGGCTTTCTCCAGCTCCTGGTTGAACTCTCCGTTGGTACCCGGAACACGCACGGTCTTCCAGAACTCCTCACGGAGCTTGCCTATTTCCTCAATTGCCTTCTTCAGACCTTCCTCGTTACGGGCCATACCTACATACTCCCACATGATGTGGCCGAGTTTCTTGTGGATGGCGTCCACAGGCTCGGTACCCTTCACGGCGAAGAGCTTCTCGATGCGGGCCTTGACAGCCTTCTCGGCCTCCTCGAACTCGGGGGCGTTGGTGTCGGTCTTAGGCTCTGCAAACTTGTGGGAGAGGTAATCGCCGATGGTGTAAGGCAGCACGAAGTAACCGTCGGCCAGACCCTGCATCAGGGCCGATGCACCCAGACGGTTGCCGCCGTGGTCGGAGAAGTTGGCCTCGCCGATGGCGTACAGGCCGGGGATGGTGGTCTGGAGGTCGTAGTCAACCCAGAGGCCGCCCATGGTGTAGTGGATGGCGGGATAGATCATCATAGGCTCCTCCCAAGGAGAAGTGGAGGTGATCTTCTCGTACATGTCGAAGAGGTTGCCGTAACGCTCCTGCACTCTCTGGTGACCCAGACGCTGGATAGCGTCGGAGAAATCCAGGAACACAGCCAGACCGGTCTCGTTCACTCCATAGCCTGCATCGCAGCGCTCCTTGGCGGCGCGGGAAGCCACGTCACGGGGAACGAGGTTACCGAAGGCCGGATAACGGCGCTCGAGGTAGTAGTCGCGGTCCTGCTCGGCGATCTGAGAAGGTTTAATCTCGTGCTTGCGCAGTTTCTCGACATCTTCCTTCTTCTTGGGAACCCAGATACGGCCATCGTTACGGAGGGACTCGGACATCAGGGTCAGCTTGCACTGCTGGTCACCGTGCACCGGAATACAGGTGGGGTGAATCTGGGCGAAGCAAGGGTTGGCGAAGAAGGCACCCTTACGGTAGGCCTGCATGGCGGCGGAACCGTTGGAGTTCATGGCGTTGGTGGAGAGGAAGTAGGTGTTACCGTAACCACCGGTAGCCAGGACGACGGCGTGGGCGCCGAAGCGCTCGATCTCACCGGTAACGAGGTTACGGGCGATGATACCCTTGGCCTCACCGTTGATGATCACCAGATCCAGCATCTCGTGACGAGGGTAGCTCTTCACGGTACCTGCGGCGATTTCCTTGTTCAGGGAAGCGTAGGCACCCAGCAGCAGCTGCTGGCCGGTTTGTCCGCGGGCATAGAAAGTACGGCTGACCTGTACGCCACCGAAGGAACGGTTGGCCAGGTATCCGCCGTATTCACGGGCGAAAGGAACGCCCTGGGCCACGCACTGGTCAATGATGGCGGCGCTCACCTCGGCCAGACGATAGACGTTGGCTTCGCGGGAACGGTAGTCACCACCTTTGATGGTGTCGTAGAACAGACGGTAAATGGAGTCGTTATCGTTCTGATAGTTCTTGGCAGCATTGATACCACCCTGTGCAGCGATGGAGTGTGCACGACGGGGGGAGTCGCTGATGCAGAAGATCTTCACGTTGTATCCCATCTCGCCCAAAGAGGCAGCTGCGGATGCTCCGCCAAGACCGGTACCTACCACAATCACTTCCAGTTTCCGCTTGTTGTTCGGAGAAACAATACGGATTTCGGCTTTGCGCTTGGACCATTTGTCCTTCAGCGGTCCGTCCGGAATCTTGGAAATCAATTTAGGATCTGACATATTTTTAAGATATTGTTGTGATTTGCCTATGAGTTTGCAAATATAAGTATTTTTCGTGAGTAATTTAGGACTTTTATAACTTATAGGGTTTGCACGGCACCTGATCGGGTTTTCCTAAACTGGCCCACATGGTATCTCCTTCAAAGACGATGGCGCAGGAGGTGATATCCCTCATAATGGGAGCGCCGGAACAGGAAATATTCTGAATAAGGAAGTTATGGTCCCATTCCCGGATGGGAACGTCCGTGGAAGCAAGGATCTTGTGGGCTTTAACATACCTATCTACACCCTTCCTGTCTTCCAGACGGCCCGTCATGGTGAAATTGGTCACCACCCGGTATCCCAGGGGTTCGCGGTTCACGTCGTATTTTACCCAGCTGTGATTGTTCACCTCGTAGTAGGCGGCGCCTCCCTTTTCATCGATCACACCGAAGTTCGCTTCCACGCCCATCGGCCTGGAAAGGGTGTCCAGGAAATATTCAAAATCTTCGAGGGTTGTGCATATTTCCAGGGCCCTGTACATAAGAACGCCTTCCCTGTCCATCATATCGGCGGGAAGATCGTCGTCTTTCAAATCATAGGTAGCGGTATTCATGATGGCGAAACCGGTCTCGTTCATGCCGGCCCAGGCCTCGCGGGTTCCCAGCGGCACCTTAGCCAGAGGGTTCGTGCGCCAGTCGGCATTGACCAGGCACATCATGCGGTATTTCTCTCCCTGGAAGTATTCCACGGCCACATCCTGACAGCTGGAATCCCGGTGCTTGAACATCACCGCCTTTCCATCCTTCGTATATTGTCCGCTTATGATGCAGGAAGTACAAGCGAAAGCCTGTACGCTTATAAATAATAATAGGATGCTAAAAAAGGGAGCCGCTTTCATCTGGAGTGTATTTACGTTGGTTAAGGTAGGATTCCATACCGAGGTGGGCGTAGGCGAGGTCGGTGGCCACGCGGCCGCGCTGGGTGCGGATGATGAAGCCCTCCTTGATCAGGAAAGGCTCGTACACCTCTTCCAGCGTTCCCGCATCCTCGCTGACGGAAGTAGCCAGCGTGCCGATGCCCACAGGGCCGCCCTTGAACGTAAGGATGAGCGTGCGGAGGATCTTGTTGTCGATAGCATCCAGTCCTCTCTTGTCTATCTTGAGCTTATTCAGGGCGAAACGCGTAATTTCCAGATTGATGCGGCCGTCTCCGAGCACCTGGGCGAAGTCCCTCACCCGCTTGAGGAGGGCGTTGGCGATACGCGCCGTACCGCGGCTGCGCAGGGCGATTTCGTAGGCGGCATCGTCGTCGATGTCCAGTTGAAGGATACCGGCCGACCGGAGGACGATCTTCTTCAGGTCCTCCGTATCATAATATTCCAGCGCGCAATTGATGCCGAAACGATCCCGCAGCGGAGCCGTCAGGAGGCCGCTCCGGGTGGTGGCGCCCACCAGCGTGAAAGGATTCAGGGAAATGCGGACGGAACGGGCGCCGGGACCCTTGTCGATCATGATGTCGATCACGTAGTCCTCCATGGCCGAGTAGAGATACTCCTCCACTTCCGGAGAGAGGCGGTGGATTTCATCGATGAAAAGGACATCTCCCGTTTCCAGGGAAGTGAGCAGGCCGGCCAGGTCCCCGGGCTTGTCCAGCACCGGGCCGGAGGTCACCTTCATGTTGACGCCCATTTCGTTGGCGATGATATGGGCGAGGGTGGTCTTACCCAGACCGGGAGGGCCGTGGAAAAGGACATGGTCCAGGGCTTCTCCGCGCATTTTGGCCGCCTTGATATAGATGCCCAGATTGGATACAATCTCCTTCTGGCCAGTGAAGTCATCCAACCCCTGCGGGCGGATTATTCCCTCAAATTCACTATCTTTGCGCTCTATTGTATCGTGTGGATCGAAGTCGGACATGGACGGCTCAGGTTTCAATTCAGATACAAATATAGTTTTTTATTTTTAAAACGTGTTGATTTTTATTAGGCTGTTGAAAAGTTAAAAACTGATATAAGTCTTTAAAAATCAATATACTATAATGAATATTCAGTGTTGAAAACCTGTGATTACCGTGTGAACGGCCTGTTGACAGATGAACCGCCTTTTTGAGGGGTTGGATATAAACAGGGTTATCAACAGCTTTTCAACAGGGAAAAAGAGGGAAATGTTGATAAGTAAAAATTCCTCCGCGCTCCTGCAAAATAAGCTTCAAAATGGGAACGAAGCCTTTTGCAGCGGGCTTTTTTTGTCTGCCCGCTGGGCTGTCCTGTCGCAGGTGGCGCTGGAAGGCGTCCACCTGATCATCCTCCCTACCCGGGAATCGGCCGAGTACTGTTCCGCCGATCTGTATAATATGGTGGAAGGCGACTGCGTCTTTTATCTCCCCGAATCCGGCAAGAGCGTCGAGCGAAGCAATTACAAGTCTTCCCTAGGCGTGCAGCGCACGGCCGCCATCGGCAAGTTGCTTAATTACGAGGGCGGCGTCCTGTTCGTCGTCACCTACCCCGAGGCGCTGGAGGAGAAGATTCCATCGGCCCAAAAACTTTCGGGGGCGCTGTTCAGCGTGAAGGAAGGGGACAGCCTCTCGCACGAGGTGCTGCGCACGCGCCTCATCGAGGAAGGCTTCGAGAAGGTGGACTTCGTGAGCGCGCCCGGCCAGTTCGCCCTCCGCGGCTCCGTCATCGACATCTTCTCCTACTCGGAGGAGAATCCCTACCGAATCAGCCTCTTCGGAGACGAGGTAGAAAAAATCAACACCTTCAACTGCAACACGCAGCTCTCCGTAGAGCAGGTCACCAAGGCCGATATTTACCCGGACATTGCCGCGAAAGAGGCCGATGAGGAAGAGGGCGAATGCCTGCTGAAACTCCTCCCGGAGGATGCCACCGTCTGGCTGGACTCCTCGGACATGTACAAGGGGAAGGATTTCTTCGAAGGGGCGCTTAGCTTCAAGCATGTCTATCTGGACATTCCCCTGCAGAAAGACGAGGTGCCTTCGGTGAAGTTCAACATCTCCCCGCAGCCGGTTTTCAACAAGAGCTTCGAACTGCTCCTGTCGGATATCCGTACCAAAATGGAAAACGGATATAAAGTATATATATATGGTGAGAAGGAAAGCCAGCTGGAGCGTCTCCGTTCCATCATGCTGCAGGAGGAGAACGCCGTCCTTCCGGAGTTCGTAAAGGAGAAGAACATCCATGCCGGCTTCATCGACCATGAGGACAAGGTATGCTGGTACACGGACCATGAGATCTTCGACCGCTTCCACCGCGTGCGCATCCGCCGTACCGTGGAAAAGAGCGAGCAGCTTACCCTGAACGACCTCAGCGCCTTCAACCTGGGAGACTACGTAGTGCACATCGACCACGGCGTGGGTATCTTCGGCGGTCTGGTGAAGATGAAGGACGACTTCGGCCGGGTGCATGAAGTGGTAAAGCTCATGTACAACGGCGGTGACGTGGTGTTCGTCTCCGTTCACTCCCTTCACAAGATTTCCCGTTTCCGTTCCAAGGAAGGGGAGGCGCCGCGCATCAACAAGCTGGGTTCGAAGACCTGGAGCAACCTCAAATCGGCCGCCAAGTCGCGGGTCAAGGATATCGCGAAGGAACTGATCCAGCTGTACGCCAAGCGGCGTTCGGCCCCGGGCTTCGCGTTCTCCCCGGACACTTACCTGCAGGAAGAGCTGGAGTCCTCGTTCATGTATGAGGATACGCCGGATCAGGAGCGGGCGACCAAGGCCGTCAAAGAGGACATGGAGGAAAGCTGCCCCATGGACCGCCTGGTGTGCGGCGACGTCGGCTTCGGCAAGACGGAAATCGCCATCCGCGCGGCCTTCAAGGCGGTTTGCGATTCCAAGCAGGTGGCGGTGCTGGTTCCTACCACCATCCTGTCCCTGCAGCACTTCGAGACCTTCAAGGCCCGTCTGCAGAACCTGCCCTGCAATATCGAATACGTCAGCCGTCTGCGCACGGCCAAGCAGATCTCCGATATCAAGAAGCGCCTGAAGGAGGGTACCATCGACATTCTCATCGGCACGCATAAGATCCTGGGCAGCGGGTTCGAGTTCAAGGACCTCGGCCTTCTGATCATCGACGAGGAGCAGAAGTTCGGCGTTTCGGCGAAGGAAAAGCTCCGCCAGGTCAAGCATTCGGTGGATACGCTTACCTTGACGGCCACCCCGATTCCCCGTACCCTGCAGTTCTCCCTGCTGGGTGCGCGCGACCTGTCCATCATCCAGACGCCTCCGCCCAACCGTATTCCTATCCAGACGGAAATCATCCTGTTCAACGAGCAGGAGATAAAGAGCATCATCAATTACGAGCTCAACCGCGGCGGACAGGTGTTCTTCCTGCATAACAAGGTGGAGGAACTTCCCGCCATCGAGGAAATCCTGCACCGGCTGGTTCCGGATATGAAGATCTGCGTGGCGCACGGCAAGATGGAATCCCAGGAGCTGGAAGACAGGATGCTGGCTTTCATGCGGGGAGACTACGACATGCTGCTGTGTACGACCATCATCGAAAGCGGCCTGGACATCCCCAACGCCAACACAATCATCGTGAACCAGGCGCAGAATATCGGCCTGAGTGACCTGCATCAGCTCCGCGGCCGCGTGGGTCGAAGCAACAAGAAAGCCTTCTGCTACCTCATCGTGCCTCCGCTGATTTCCCTGACCGACGAGGCCCGCCGCAGGCTGCGCGCCATCGAGGAGTTCAGCGACCTGGGCAGCGGCTTCAACATCGCCATGCAGGACCTGGACATCCGCGGTGCCGGCAACCTCCTGGGGGCCGAGCAGAGCGGCTTCATCTCCGACATGGGTTACGAGACTTACCAGAAGATTCTGTCCGAGGCCATGGAGGAACTGGGCATGGAAACAGGCATCCAGCTGCGTCCGGGCACGGAAAAGTTCGTGGATGACTGCACCATCGAAACCGACAGGCCCGCCCATATCCCCGACGATTACATCGACATCACGGCCGAAAAAATCCGCATCTACAAGATCCTGGACGCCCAGACGGACGAGAAGGAGATCGACCGCATAGGCCGACAGGTGGAGGACCGCTTCGGCCCGCTGCCGGAAGAGGTGAAGAACCTGCTGACCGTCGTCAAGATCCGGAACCTGGGTACGCTGCTGGGCTTCGAGAAGATCATCGTGAAGAACGGCATGCAGATCATGTTCTTCGTAAGCAATCCCCTTTCGCCCTATTACAAGTCCAAAGTGTTCGAGCAGGTTCTCTCCCGCGTGAACGCCGAACCCACCCTTTTCAAGTTCAACCAGGACGGCGGCCGGCTGCGTACCGTCACCCGCGGTATCGATTCGCTGGATAAGGCGTTACGGATTTTGAAAAGACTTCAATAATTATTACTTTTGCGGGCTATGTCCAACTTGCTGGTAGAAATAGGAAACACGGCGCTGAAGGCTGCCTGGTCAGAGAAGATGACCCTGGGCAAGACTTACCGCTACCAGGGGGAAAAGTATGTGGACTTTATCCTCTCGCTCACCCGCCGCGAAAAGGCAGAAGTGATGCTGGTGTCTTCCGTCACTCCCCTCTCCGAGGCCGATATCCTCGTCCTGCAGGGAGAGTGCAGCCGGCTGGTGGTGCTGGACAGCAACCACCGGGAACTGCTTCTCGGCCATGGTCTGCCCACCTACCTGTCCTACGACAGGGCGGCGGCCATCCTCGCGGCGCGGTATCTGTTCCGCGGAAAGGGCTGCACCATCGTGGACTTCGGCACTACGCTGTCCGTGGATTTCACGGATCCGGACGGGGCTTATCTCGGAGGAAACATTTCCCTGGGATTCCTGACCCGATTCAAGGCCCTGAGCCGTTATTCCCGTTCTCTGCCGCTGGTGGAGATTCCCGAGAATCCCGGCGCCGTCGTAGGCCTGTCTGAGGTGGCCTCCATCGAGAGCGGGGTGGTTTCAGGCATCATATTTGAAATGGAGGGCTACCTGAATGTTCATCCGGAGAACGTAGTAGTGTTTACTGGCGGAGATGCAAATTATTTTGCAAAACGGATGAAAAGTTCCATCTTTGTAATTTGCAACCTTGTTTTGATGGGGTTGGCTTTAATGGCTGACGAGTATGTTCGGAAGAAAGAAAATTAGTTGGATAATCACACTGCTGCTTTTTGCCGGCGTGGGAAGTGCTTATGCACAGACGGACGGAACCTATAGCGGGTTCTCTCCTTATTCCGTGTTCGGCGTTGGTCAGATGCACCAGAGCGGTACCGCATGGAACCGCGGTATGGGTGGCGTAGGTATCGCCGCCCGCAGCAACCGTTATGTGAATATCCTCAATCCGGCTTCCGTCACGGCCCGCGACTCCCTGTCCTTTATGTCCGACTTCGGCCTGGGCGGCCGTATGTCCCTGTTCCAGGATGGAGACAAGAAGACGGTCAATACCGTTTTCAACATTGACGATTTCGTGATTTCCTTCCCGATGTGGCACAACACCGCTTTCATGGCCGGTGTCCGTCCCATCAGCGATGTGGGTTACAAGGTGACCTCCACCCAGATGGATGTGAATACGGAATCCCAGACCTTCTATTCCACCGGCAACGGTGGTCTTTATCAGTTGTTCGCCGCCGCGGGTGTCACCCTGTGGGACCGCCTGTCCCTCGGCGCCCAGGTGAACTATAACTTCGGCAACATCAACAAGGTGGCCGGCTTCACCTATTCGGATGCCTCCAACCGTTCCTTCAGCTACGGAGACTCCCTGCAAGTGAGATGTTTCAACGCAAAACTGGGTCTGCAGTACACGCAGCCACTGGATAAATCCAAATCCCTGACCTTGGGCGCCACGTATCAGTTCAGCTCCAAGATGAAAGGATACAGCGCCAACTACCGTGAACTGGGCAGTTACGACCGCATCCGCGATTCCAAGACCCTGGACGGGGAAGGCATCCGGATGGGAGATGAACTGGGCCTGGGTGTCGCCTATAAGTTCGGCGACAAGTTCATGGCCGAGATCGACTACACCCGTTCCAACTGGAAGAACAGTAAGCTGGATGCGGTGAGAGGTTTCTCCAATTCGGGGAAATCCACTTTCCTGCCTTCCGTCGGCCAGACGTTCCGCGCGGGTATGGAATTCACTCCCAACCGTTCCGATATCCGCTACTACTTCCGCCGTTGCACGTATCGTTTCGGTGCGTATTTCGACCAGTCTTATTACACGGTGGACGGTGCCCACGTAAATGCCGTGGGTGTGACGATGGGTATGACCCTTCCCGTCTTCCGCTGGTATAACGGCATTACGCTGGGCGTTGACCTGGGCCGCCGCGGCCTGGCTACCTCCCAGGTGAAAGAGAATTACTTCGGTTTCAGTGTCGGCTTCAACGTGTTCGACATCTGGTTCCAGAAGCGTCCTTACGAATAATAATTTTAAAAATAGCAGTCATGAAAAAACTAACTCTCATCGTCTTCGCTGCTCTGGCCGCCTTCTCTGCGCAGAATGTGTCTGCGCAGGGCAAGTATGGCGCCGACAGCGCAGAGTGCCTCAAGTACCTCTCCTACTATCAGGAGTACTACAAACAGAAAAACTACGACTCGGCCCTGCCCAACTGGCGTAAGGCTTATGCCCTCTGCCCCGCTACGGCTTCGCAGAACATGTTTGTACATGGCACCACGCTCATGACCCGCGTTTACAACGCAACCAAGGACGCCGCCGCCCGCGAGGCTGTGGTGGACACCATCCTCATGCTGCAGGACCAGCGTATGGCTACCTACCCCAAGAAGCGCGAGGATATCCTGAACAATAAGGGCCAGTACATCGTCAAGTACCGCAGCAACAACGCCGCCTTCACTTACACGAACCTGAGCCAGATCGTGGACGAGCTGGGCGCCAAGTCCAACGGCAGCCTGCTGGTGAACCTGCTGGACGCCGCCATCGCCATGTATCGCGAGAACCAGATCAGCGCCGACGAAGTGATCGCCGCCTACGATAAGGTGAGCGGTTACGTCGAGGAAGCTACCGCCAAGAACCCCGCCGACCTGGAGGACAACCAGAAGGTGAAAGCTACCATCGAATCCCTGTTCGCAGACAGCAAGGTGGCCTCCTGCGAGAACCTGCTCGCCATCTTCGGCCCCCGTTACGAGGCCGATCCCGAGAACCTGGCCCTCGTTTCCAACATCGTCCGCCTGATGAACTCCGCCGAGGATTGCGCCTCCAACGAGCTCTACCTCAAGGCCGTGACCTCCATGCACAAGCTGGATCCTTCCTACCGCAGCGCCTACGGCCTGTATAAGCTGAACTCCACCCGCGGCAATGTGGCCGAGGCTGCCGAGTACCTCCAGCAGGCCATCGACGCCGAGGAGTCCGACGCCGCCATGGATGCCCAGTACAACTACGAAATGGCTGCCTTCTGCTATAAGAACGGCATGCGCGGCAAGGCCGCCGAGGCTGCCCGCAAGGCTATCGACCTGGACAACGGTTTCGCCGGCAAGGCTTACCTGATCATGGGTAACCTCTGGGTTTCCGCTACCTGCGGTGACACCGTGGACAAGTGGGCCCGTTACTGGGTTGCCGTTGACTACTACCAGAAGGCCCGCAACGTGGATCCCAGCGTCACCGACGACGCCACTTCCGCTATCGCCAGCGCCAGCCGCTACTATCCGGAAGCTTCCGAGGCCTTCATGTACGACCTCACCAAGGGTCAGAGCTACACCGTTTCCTGCGGTGGCATGACCGCTACCACTACCGTTCGTGTACAGTAAGTGAGACTGAGCAAAATACATTTGACGACAGCAAGCGCTCTGGCGCTTGCTTTCGTCGTTTTTTCCTGTAAATCAAATCTGTCGGAAGCAGAGAAGCTGGATCTGAAGAAAGTCCCCCTCCAGACGGTGGACAGCATGTTCTTCGTCCAGTCGGAGAACGGCCGTCTCAAAATGCGCGTAGAATCCCCCAGGATGGAGGTTTACGAGTACGACACCCTCTCCTACGACCTGTTCCCGCAGGGTTTCCACGTGTATGCGTACGCCGAGGACGGCGTGCTGGAGACGACCATCGTCGCCAAAAAGGCCCGTCACGACAAGTACCCGGGCCGATCGAAGGACGAGCTCTGGTCGGCCTTCGGCGATGTGGTCATCCGCAACATCGTCAAGCAGGAGACCATGGAGACCGACACCCTGTACTGGGACAGCAAAACCCGGGAAATCTGGACCGACTGCTATATCAAACTGTCCTCTCCTTCCGGGTACATGCAGGGCATCGGCATGCGCTCCGACGAGATGGCCCGCAACGCCATCCTGCACAAGCCTTTTGACAATGAATTTCTGCTGGATAACGACTCTACGAAGGTCGTGATCGACTCGGTCAATTTTATCGGCCCCCTATTAAAAAAATAGTGATTGTTTGGAAGAAAATTCGTATTTTTGCATCCCTTAAGCGAAAAATATAAAATTAAATAATACTAAAATGGCAGCTCTCGAGACCATCAGAACTAAATTCGGCATTGGTGCATCGCTCATCATTGCCTTCGGTCTGTTACTCTTCCTTGTGAACCCCTCCGACATTATCCAGACTGTCCAGTCTGCTTCTACCAAGTACGATGTCGGTAAAATCAATGGCAAACGCATTACTTACACGGACTTCGACCAGAAGGTGAAGGAATTCTCCGAGGTGCGCGAAATGCTCACCGGTTCCTCCTCTTCCAGCGAGGAAATCCAGCGCCAGACCCGCGAAACCGCCTGGCAGAACCTGGTGGACGAATACCTGGTGATCCCCACCATCGAGAAGGCTGGTATCCGCGTAGGCCAGGAAGAGCAGAAAGACCTGTTCATCGGCCAGAATGTTTCCCCCGTCCTCCTTTCCATGGGCATCTTCAACGATGAGAACGGTGCTTACTCCACCGAGGCCGTCCGCGGCTTCCTGGAGAATGTGAGCTCCGACGAGTCCGGCCGCGGCATCCTGCTCCGCAACTACCTGCAGAACGCCGTCCGCTCCACCCGTTTCAGCGAGAAGTACAACGCCCTGTTCACCGCTTCCGCTTACGTGAACTCCCTGGAGATGAAGAACGCCGTGGCAGAGAACAACACCACCGCCGACGTGAACTTCGTCATGGCCCCCAACACCTACTATCCGATGGATTCCACCATCGTGGTGTCCAACGCCGAGATCAAGAAGTTCTACAACGCCCACAAGGAGAACTTCAAGCAGAAAGCTACCCGCGAGATCGAGTACGCCGTCTTCGAGGTGACTCCTTCCGCTTCCGATATCTCCGCCCAGAACGACGAGTTCGCTACCCTGTACGAGGAGTTCGCCACCGTTGACAACGTGCGTGCCTTCCTGCAGCGCAACAGCGACCGCCAGTGGAGCGACGCCTGGGTGAAGGAGGGTGACCTCCGCACCGTGAACCGCGACGTGGACGCCTTCGTGGCCGCCAACAAGAGCGGTGTTTCCCCGGTTTACACCTCCGGAGAGACCTTCTATGCCGCCCGCATCATGGAGAACGCCAACGTTCCGGATTCCGTGTACGTCCGTCACATCATGCTGCAGGGCGCTGATGCCGCCCACCAGGCCGACAGCCTCATGGGTGTCCTGAAGAAGGGCAACTTCTCTGCCCTCGCCACCCTCTATTCCGTGGACAAGGGCAACGCCGTTGACGGAGAGCAGGGCAACCTCGGTTGGATGACCCAGAACGCCATGATCCCCGGCTTCGAGTCCGTCCTCACCGCCAAGGTGGGCCAGCCTTACGTGATCACCACCCAGTACGGTACCCACATCGTGGAGGTGACCAAGGCTACCAAGCCCGTCGCCAAGAAGAAAGTGGCCGTCTTCGAGAAGACCACTCTCCCCAGCAAGGAAACCTACGCCGCCGTGTACAACAAGGCCAACATCCTGGCCGTACGCGCCGCTGGCAAGTATGATAACTACAAGGCCGCCTGCGACTCCACCGGCACCTATTCCCGCTCCCTCACCATCAACGAGGGTACGGACAGCTACGGCGCTATCGGCCACGCCAAGGAAGTCACCCGTTGGGCCTTCGACAACAAGCCCGGCAAGGCTTCCGGCATCATCACCGTGGACAACAACTACTTCTTCGTGGTAGCCGTCAAGGGCGCTCACAAGGAAGGCTATGCCGATGTGAAGGAAGTTTCCGAGAGCATCCGCACCCAGCTCTACCGTGAGAAATACGCCGAGGCCCGCAAGGCCGAGCTCGCCACCAAGATTGAGGGTCTGACCAACCTGGACGCCATCGCTGAAAAGCTCGGCGCCACGGTTTCCAACCTCACCGACGTCACCTTCTCCACCAACTCCGCTCCTACCACCGAGCCCGCCTTCGTGGGTGCCGTGGCCGCTGCCAAGGAGGGTGTCATCGCCGGCCCCGTGGCTGGTATCATGGGCACCTACGTGTTCCAGGTGAACGGTCGTGAGACCGGCGCCTTCTACACCGAGGACGACGCCAAGAGCGCACAGGCCCGCATGGAATCCTATCACCTCCAGATGCTCCAGCCTCTGATGATGGAGAACACCGTGAAGGACAACCGTGCCCGCTTCTATTAATAGATAGAAATTAGCATACAGAGTCATGCCCGGCCCCTGACCGGGCATCTCTTTTATTGAAAGTGTTATGTCTTTGAAATGTGGAATCGTCGGATTGCCCAACGTAGGCAAGTCCACGCTTTTTAACTGTATCAGCTCCGGCAAGGCCCAGAGCGCCAATTTCCCCTTCTGCACCATCGACCCCAACGTCGGCTCCACCAACGTGCCCGATAAGCGCCTGGAGGTCCTTACAGAGATTTGCCAGCCCAAGCGCACCATCCCCGCCACCGTTGAGATCGTGGACATCGCCGGCCTGGTGAAGGGTGCTTCCAAGGGTGAAGGCCTGGGCAACCAGTTCCTGGCCAACATCCGCGAGACCGACGCCATCCTGCATGTGCTGCGTTGCTTCGACGACGGCAATATCGTGCACGTGGACGGTTCCGTGGATCCTGTCCGTGACAAGGAAGTGGTGGACACCGAACTCCAGATCAAAGACCTGGAAACGGTCGAAAACCGCATCAAGAAGGTAGAGAAGATGGCTACCACGGGCGGTGACAAGGAGGCCAAGAAACTGCTGTCCCTGCTGCTCCGTTACCGCGAGGTGCTGCTGCAGGGCAAGAGCTGCCGCTGCGTGGTCCCCGAAAACGCCGAGGAAGAGCAGATGGCCAAGGACCTGTACCTCCTGACCAACAAGCCCGTCATGTACGTCTGCAACGTGGACGAAGCCTCCGCTGCCACCGGTAACGCCTATGTTGATGCCGTGCGTGCCGCCGTCGCCGCCGAAAACGCCGAAATCCTGGTCATCGCTGCCAAGACCGAGGCCGAAATCGCCGAGATCGAGGACTACGAAGACCGCCAGATGTTCCTGGAAGAGATGGGCCTGCAGGAGAGCGGTGTCGTCCGCCTCATCCAGAGCGCCTACAAGCTCCTGGGCCTGCGCACCTTCTTCACCGCCGGCGCCGACGAGTGCCGCGCCTGGACCATCGTCGCCGGAGACAAGGCCCCCCGCGCCGCCGGTGTCATCCACACCGACTTCGAACGCGGCTTCATCCGCGCCGAGGTCATCAAGTACGAGGATTTTGTCCAGTACAAGACCGAAGCGGCCGTCCGCGCCGCCGGCAAGATGGGCATTGAAGGCAAGGAATACGTCGTCCAGGACGGCGACATCATGCACTTCCTCTTTAACGTTTAGACTATCAAAATAGGTAAAAGAAAGTAAAATATAATCAATTGATTTAGCGGCTTTTAGGCCGCTTTTTCTTTTGCCTTTGTTTGACCTACTTAAACACAATTTTAGTTATTTAGTGCGTTTTTTGTCCCCCGTTTGTCCCCCGTATCAAAATTTTGCTTATCTTTGTAGCCGTAACAAGTTCAAATATTTTCGTTATGGCAAGACCGAAAAAGCAAATCAAGGCAAAAGAACCCGTAGTAATCCGTTTCAAGGATTTAGCCAAAGGCAATAAATCTATTTACCTGGATATATACCGGGACGGGGAACGCAAAAAAGAGTATCTAAAACTTTACCTTATCCCGGAGCGCCCAGGCGTTGAGGCGGACAAAGTGGCAAATCAAATTACACTTGACGCGGCAAACGCAATTAAGGCCCGCCGGATTAGGGAAATATTAGGCGGAGAGGCCGGAATAAAAGACCGCGCCGGGAAACACTTGCTTTTATTGGATTGGATGCAGCAAAGGCAAGACCGGGCCGATAAAGCCGCCAGGGATGCCGGGCGCAAGGCAAGCAATACCGCAGAGGGAATAAAGACCGCCGCCGCGCATTTGCGCCGCTATCTTGACGCGGAATATAGAGGCCGGGCCGTTACCCTGGCGCAAGTTGATAAGGACTTTTGCGCGGGCTTTGCGGCCTATCTTAAGGACGCGCCGCAGCGCTGGGGCGCTGGCACATTGTCCCCCAATACCGCCGCGCTTTATTACTCTAACTTTGAGGCGGCAATAAATGAGGCTTACAAAAAGGGCCTTATTTCCCTAAACCCTTGCGCCCTTGTGGATATTAGCGAAAAGCCGCAAGCCCAGCCCAGCGAAAGGGACTATTTAACGGCGGATGAACTTAAGACCCTGGCGGCGGCAAAAGCCCCCAATGAGCAAGTAAAAGCGGCCTTTCTCTTTTCGTGCTTTTGCGGCTTGCGCCTTTCCGATATTGAGGGCCTAACCTGGGGGGATATACGCCAAAACGGGGACACCTGGCAAGTTGAAACCCGGATGCAGAAAACCCGGCAAATTTTGTATTTACCCCTTTCCGATGCCGCCCGCCGCTTTTTGCCGGAACGGGGGGAGAAAGGGCCGCAAGATTTAGTATTTACCTTGCCGAAAAGAGTTACAACCCAATGGGGCGTAACTACCTGGGTAAAACGCGCCGGGATTGCTAAAAACATTTCCTTTCATTGTGCGCGGCATACCTTTGCAACCCTTGCACTTACCCAGGGCGCAGACTTGTATAGCATTTCCAAGCTATTAGGGCATACAAACGTAGCTACAACGCAGATTTACGCCACAATCATAGACCAGCGCAAGCAAGACGCGGCCAACCTTTTAAACGGGATTTTAGAGTAAAACGCCGGGCCTTATGGAACTATACGAAATTATGCTACAATACCCGGCCAAACGGGAAAAGATAGCCGCCGAAATAGCCAGCTTTACCCAGGCGGACGGAACGGCGCAAGTTTGCGCGGAATTGGCCGCTATTTTGCGGCGGATGCAAGAAACGCAAGCCCTTGCAGCCCGCCCGGAACTTTCCCCGGAACTTGCCGCCGCCGCTGGCGCGTCTTATGCCCTGGAACGCCAGGAATTAGCCGCTATTTTTACGCAGATATGCCGCGCCCTGGGTACGGCGGGCGTTACCCTTTCCGGCGGGGAAATTTCCTCCCTTAAGCGCCAGGGGATGCCGGACACCCTGGCGGCGGAACTTGCCGCCTTGCGCCGGGACAAAATAGCCACAATCCCGGAGGCGGAACGCCTGGGCGCTGATGATGCCGCCGCGCTCTATTACGGATTGACCCGCCAGGGCCTTATTTCCGGCCCTTGCGCCGCGTTTGTCTATTACCTGGGCAAACCCTCCAACCGCCAGGCGAAACCCGCTAAAAAGGCCCTTTCCTGGACGGGAACGGCGGCGGATTTTGCCTACTTTGTGCAGCGCCTTGCAAACCTTGCCGCCGCCCTCCAAAACAAGACCACAAGCCCCAACCGGGCAAAGGCCCTTTGCCTGGCGTTTGGCATAGATGAAAGGCAGCGCGTAAACGTTATAAATCCCTATCTTACGGATATGCACAAGCCCAAAGGCAGCGCCGAAATAGACGCAATTTTTAACGCCTTGCCCAGCTCCAAAGAAACACATTAACCCATTAAATAGTAACAAGTTATGCAAGACAAAGAATTTTTTACCAATGCGCAAAACGTTTGCGAAAATGCCCTTTCTATGCTCCTGGAATATTGGAAAACGGACGCGGGCGCGGCCTGGGATGCCACAATGAAAGACACAATAATAGGACTTAATGATATTAAGCAATATTTCATAGCAAACCAATAGACCCCAAAGATATGAGCAAAAACGAATTTACGCCGGAAACCCGCGAAACCTTGCGGCAGTACGTTATTAACAACCGGGAAACCTATGAGGCAATAACGGCCCAGGCGCGGCAGCTTGCCGGGATTGTAGCCGAAACCGCCGCAAAGGTAAACGCCTTTTCCGTTGAGGAAACGGGCGCGCCCGTAGTGAACACCCCGGCAGACCTGGCGGCGCTTATTTCCGTAGTGCTTGCCGAAACTGACGAGGTTTTAACCTGGGAACTTATTAACAAGCACACGGCCAAAGGATAAGCCCCCAGGGACACCCGCCGCCGGGGGATGCCCGGCAAACCCTTAAACCCCTATAATTGTGGAACGCCCACTTTTATAGGGGTTTAACGTATTGATATACTTTAACTTACGCCGTACCTTTGCCCCCGTATTTTAGTTTATCGCAATTGCTGAAAAGCGGCCCGCGCCTTTCCGTGCTTCTACTAAACCCCTGGCGCGGGCTTTTTAAGAAAACAAGTTGAACACGATAAAAGTAACAACGTATGAGCAAGGAATTACTACAAATGATTGCGCCGCTTTTCGCGGAGGCAAAACGGCAAACCGCCGGGGAACTTATAAGGGCTTACGCGGCCCGGCATAATTGCACCCAGGAACAAGCAAAAGAGGACTTGCGGGCGGCTCTTAATGAGGGCACAATAACTAAAACTATTGCAGAGGGCCGCAAGGTATTTTATAGCTGCAACGCGGAATAGTAACCAAACCGGGCCGGGCGGCCCTTGCCTGGCCCTTTAATCTTTTCGGATATGATGCAACACGAAAACCCACACGGCGGCGAAACCTTGCGCCAGGCCGTTATTACCCAGCCGGGGGAAATTGCCCCGCAAGACCTTTTAGACCTGGGCGCGGCGGCGGCTTTCCTGGGCCTTAAGAAAAGCTATCTTTATAGGCTAACCAGCGCCCGCAAAATACCCTTTTACAAATACGGCGGGCGGCTTATTATGTTTGACCGCGCGGCCCTGGAAAGCTGGCGCGCCGCCAGGCTGCAAGCCGTTCCAACCCAGGCGGAACAAGCGGCCCGCGCCGCCGCCTATTGCGCCGCTAATCCCCTTAAGTAATGAGCAGCCGCACACAAATACGCCTTGACCTTTTCCCCGTCCACGAAACCGCCCAGGAAACGGGGCTAAAAGTGCCGTATTTGGATATTACCGGGGAGGATGCCCCGATAGATTTTCTTTTTACCCTGGGCGGCAAATACGGCCTAATAGCGCGGGCAAACCTCCACACCTTGCAAGGCCCAAAGAAAGCCGGAAAGAGCGCGGCGGGCCTGGCGCTGATAGCCGCCGCCCTTAAGGGGGAATTTATAGGCATAACGCCCAGCCGGGATAATTTGGCCGTTTTGTGGATTGATACGGAGCAAGACAAAAACACCTTGCGCCAAAAGGCAAAGGCCGTGCTTTCTATGGCCGGACTTGACACCCCGCCGGAACGCCTTAAAATTGTAGCCTTGCGCGGCTTTGGAGGCCCGGCGGATGCCCTGGCCGCTACACTCCAGGCAATAGCGGAAAACGCCGCAGATTTCGTTTTTCTTGACGGGGTAGTAGATTTGTGCCAGGCGTTTAACGATGAGGAAAAGAGCCGGGCCGTAGTGCGGCAATTGGAGGCACACGCGGAAAAGTACGGCGCGGCTATTTTGGGCCTTATCCATACAAACAAGTATAACGATGAGGCGCGGGGACACCTGGGCGCAATAATGCAGCAAAAGAGCGCCGAAATATACCAGGTAAACAAAGAGGGGAACACCGCCCAGGTAACGCAGCCTTTTAGCCGCTTTGCGCCCGTTCCGGCTTTCTCTTTCACGTTTGCGGATGATTTCAAGATAGCAGCGCCCGCAGAGGGTAACACCGAATTAGAAAGATTTGCGGCCCTAAACAAAGCCTTTGCGCCGCTTTTCGCGGATGCCCAGCGCCTAACCGCCGGGGAACTTGTGGCCGCGTATATGGACTATTACCAAAAGAGCAAGCGCACCGCCCAGGATGCTATAAAAGCCGCAACCCTTGCCCACGCGCTTGATAGGAAAATGGAGGGCCGCAAGACTTTCTATTTTATCCCGTTCCAAGATATACCCGGCGAAGATGATATTTAACACGCATAGCGGCATAGGTGCAAAAAGGGTGCAAGCGTATTCTATATATACGCTTTTGCACCTTTGCACCAATTGGCCGCGTTTAGTGCAGTTGCACTATAATTGCACCTATTTTGCACTATTGCACCAATTAAGCTAATTATCTATGAAACAAACACTTATAGCGGCGCAAGTTTCCTTTTTGCCTTGCGTAAACGCAGACGATAGCGAAATAGAAACTATTTCCCTGGCGCAAGCGCTCTTTTCGGATGCCTGGCGCGCCAAAGTTGAGGCAATAAGGGCAGAGAAAAACCCGGCCAAACAAAAGGCCCTAAAAGATGCCTTGCCGTGCTTTATGCCCGCCGGGACTTTCCGACACCCGGATAATAGCGGCCTTATTGCGCCCAGCGGCTTTTTATACGCGGATATTGACTATAAGCCGGAAAAAGGGGAAAATACCGCCCTGGGCGGCTTTGACCTTAAGGCCGAAATTTGGCGCGTGCCTTTTGTGGCCTATTGCGGTCTATCTTGCCGGGGCGCTGGGTATTCTCTTTTAATCCCTATTGCAGACCCGGCCAAATACCGGGACTATTACAAAGCGCTGCAAGTGGACTTTGAGAAATGCGGCCTTACCCTTGACCCGGCTTGCAAAAACATAGGCCGCAAAAAGTTTGTTTCCTGGGATGCTGACCCGTATATAAATACCGCCGCCCGGCCTTACTCTTACACCTTGCCGGAACGGGAACACACCACGCGGGAAACCCTGGGCCGGGAACTTGACGCAGCCGAAACCGCCGCCAAAGTGGAGGCCGTTATATCTTATTTGGAGGCTAACCGCCTGGATATTACGGCGGATTATGATACCTGGACGGGCGGACTACTTGCACCCCTTGCAAATACGTTTGGGGAGGCCGGGCGGGATTACGCGCATAGAATTAGCCAATTTCACCCCAAATATACGGCGGCGGAAACGGACGCGAAATATAGCAGCTTTCTAAAAGGCTACCAGGGCCGCGCGGCGGGAATAGGAACGTTTTTCTATAATACCCGCCTGGAAATAGGCAAGTATGATTTTGAGGGCCTGGAACTATGAGAAAGCGCCTAAATATAAGCCTACCAGCGGCGGAGTATGAGCAAGCGGAACGCCTGGCGCTGGCCGGGGGATTTAAGAACGTTTGCGCCTTTGCGCGGGCCTTGCTTTCCCAAGTGGCGCAATACGCCGCCCGGCGGCAAATGAGCGCCCAGGAATTAGCCCGCCAGCCCACAACCATAACGGCGGAAATTAACGAAATGTTTGAGGAACTTATTACCTGGGACGCGGCCACGCCAGCGGAAAAAAGGGCCGCAATACACGCAAACGAAAAACACGAAAACCGATGAAAAGAGAGAAAAGCCAAAAGGAAAAAACCTTTTTGCGGGAAACTGAAAACGGGGTAAAACCGCATTATTTTAACCCGGAAACCCCGGAAACCGCCCGCAAGATTAGAGAGCGCCGCAGCGCCTCGCAAGTTGCCGAAATGCGCAAGGAAACCGGGACAAAGCCAAAGCCCAGGCCCAGCGCCAGGGAACGCGCCGCCGCCCAAGTTACCCAAATGCGAAAAGCGGCGGGAGGGCGGAAATGAGAAAAGCAGCCTACAAAGCCGCTAACCAATCCCGCCAGGATTACAAGTATAAAGCAGAGCGCAGACACCGGGAGGCAGAGCGAAAGCAGAAAGCAGCGGCCAAACGTGCCAGGCGGGAACGCCGGGCCGGGGATAAGTGAACGCAGACACGGGGGGGGTATTTTTTTAAAGGGGGGTACACCCCGTTAAACCTCGCCCCCAGCCTCGCGCCCCGTTTTGCTATTTTTCGGATTTCCGGGACTTTTACCCTAATGCGCCCAAATGCCAAAAATATGAAAACCAATTTTTTGAATTTGCGGAACTTTGGCCGGAAACGGCCCAAAAACAAACAAAAGAGTATGAAAAAACACGTTTTTACTGATACCGCCAGGCTTAAACGCCTGGAAAACGCCCTACCTATTGCGGCGCAAAGAGTAGCCGCCGCCGGGGATGCTATGCGCGCCCAATTTCCGGCCTTGCCCTGGAATACGCGCGCCCTTTGGGTTTTGGCCTTTGAGCCAGCCGCGCGGGAATATCTTTGCAACGAAATTTTGCAGCGGGCAGCGGATGCCGCCGGGATGCCTTGCGAATGGGGCAGAGAGGATTACACCCCCAAAGTTGTAAATATTATCTTGCCGGATGAGGTAGAACACCCCGCCCCCTTAAGCGAGGAAACAAAATTTAATAGGCGGCTTATAATGATGCAGACCAAAGAGGCCCGCGCGCCTTTCCTGGGCCTGGATGCCGTGCCGGAACTTGAAACCTTTTTGCGCGCCGGGGTTTTGTCAATTGGCAAAAAGGGGGAAACCATAACCGCGCCGGATGCAGCGGAACGCCTGGAGGACTTTTGCACCCTATACGCGGAAACGGAGGCGCAAGCGGCCTTTGTGGAAAACCTGGAGGGGATGCGGAAAGCGGCGGCGGATATGAGCGCGGCCTATCTTAAGACCCTGGCCGGATTGCCCGCCCAGGCCCGCAAGGAATTAAGCGCAAACGCCGGGTTTTATATGCCCAATTTGGGCGCTATTGCAAGCGGCGGACAAATACGCCTTGCCGCAGAGGACGCAAACGCCCGCGCCCTTATCTCTTTCTTTGGCCTGGCCCGCCCTGGCGTAGAGAAAGCCCCCAAATTCTACAACCGGGCCGGGGTATGGGACTATACCGCAGAGGATGCAAACGCCCTTATACCTTTTGGCCGTAGAGGGTTGCAAAAGCTGGGCCTTTCCAGGCCCGCCCCCGGCTCCCTGGGCGTTACCATTTACCCCGCTATTTTGTAGGGTATGAATAGGAAAGTATTTGAAAGCGGCTTTGCGGCTCTTAATGAGGGCGGCGCGCCTAAAAGTGTACTTGCCGAAATGCCCGGCGGCGCTGGGGTATTATTGGCCCGGAACGGGCGGGCCTATTACCGGGATATTAGCGGCGCGGGCTTGCTGATAGAACACCCAGGGGGTAAAGCCTTTTTTGTCCCCTATGAAACAATAAGAGCGCTTGCGGCGGAATATTAGCCGCCCTGGGGGTTGCACCTATGGAAATTTTTACTACCTTTGCAGAAAGCCGCGCGGAAATGGAGTTTTTGGCCTTGCCGAACTTGTTACACCCTCCAAAATCCCACGCGGTTTTTTGTATGTTTTGGCCCTATTTTGTCCCCCGCGCGTTTTGTCCCTGGCGCAAATGGTTGAAAATCAAGTGGATAAATAGGCCGTTACACATTACCTCTTCAACGTCTAGTTTTGTACGTAACATAATGGTGAACGGTGACCCCGGCCCGGTGGTCACCTTTTTTTTGTACCCTCCCGTCGTTCTCCCGCAAAATTCTGTCGTTCCCCAAAAATCAGTAGAAACATTTTTATGATTATACTTTTCTTTTAAATGTTTTGATATCCAATGTTTTAGAAGAACTCGCTATCTTTGGGCATGAAGATTTTGCTCATCATTTTCATGCTGCAGGGGACACTGCAACCCCCTCAGAGTGACTCCCTGCACATCCTGTTCTGGAACCTCGAAAACTATTTTGACTGGCGGAACGATTCCACCAGCGTATCCGACGCGGAGTTCTCCTCCCGCGGGGCGCGCCACTGGACCCTGAAGCGCTTCCTGGCCAAGACCAACGCCATCGCCAAGGGGATCCTCTGGGCCGGGGCGCCGGACGTCATCGGCCTGGCAGAGGTGGAGAACGCCTTCGTGCTGAAGCGGCTGCTCTCGGAAACGGCCCTCCGGAAGCTGGACTACCGCATCGTGCACTTCGACTCGCCCGACCCGCGCGGCATCGACGTCGCCCTGCTCTACCGCACTTCCCGCCTGGTACTGGCCGATGCCAAGCCCTGCCACCTCTACGCCCCCGATTCGACCGTCCTGCCCACGCGGGACATCCTTCTGGCGCATTTCCGCACGCCCGACGGGGCCGATGTCGCCTTCCTCGTGAACCACCATCCGTCCAAGTATGGCGGCGCGGAGGCATCGGCCCAAAAGAGGCGCATCGCGGTGCGGAGGCTGCGGCAGCTGGCCGATTCCCTCTGCTCGGCCGGCATCCCGCGCATCGTGGCGATGGGCGACATGAACGACTCGCCCGACAACCCCCTCTTCGGGGACCTCGCCCCAACGCTGACGAACCTGGCCGAGCCCCTCCATCGGCAAGGCCGAGGCACCATCAAATACGAAGGCCGATGGGAGCTGATCGACATGTTCTTCGCGTCGAGAGCGGCTTCCATCGGCCCTATGCGTATTTTGGAGATTCCTTTTTTGATGACGCCCGATAAGGCGCACGCCGGCAGCAAGCCGCTTCGCACCTATTCCGGTCCGCGCTACCTGGGCGGCGTCTCCGACCACTGCCCGATAACTGTAAAACTATTCTAATATGCCTACATTCCACCTATGCTACACTTCGCATGACGAAGTAATGTTCCGAAACGAGAACGACATGAACACTGCCTTCAACTGCTTGTGCTCGGCATTATGTAAAACGGATAGCACCTGCTATGCCTATGCGAACATGTCTGACCACCATCATGGATGTTACTCGACAAAGAAACCGGGAGAATTGATGAGGACAGCCCGGGAGTCGTACACCAAATACTTTAACAATAAGTATTTCAGGAGCGGTTCGCTGGGAGATAAAGGGTTGTTCATGCAAGAGGTTCAAGGTTTGAAGCATTTCATTGCCGCCACATCCTATGTGATTAAGAATGCTCCGCATCACGGGGTAGCTTCTTCCCCTTTTGAATATCCCTATTCTTCCGGAAATGCCTATTTTAGAAAAGAATTAGGGAAAAACCGTGAAGGGGAGATATATCTGACAAGAGACCAAATAAAGGCGGTGCTTCCAAGAAGGGCTTCCTTCAATCCGGAATGGAAGATGGGGATTGACGGGGTATTCCTTCCGGAAACCGTTTTGGATGTAAAGATGGTAGAACAAGCATTCGGAACGGTTCAGGCCTTTAATTACTATATGGGGAGGAAAAGTGGTGAAGATTGGCAAAAAGAGCAGGAAGAAGAGAACGGGAGCATGCCATTTTCACTTGAAAATGTGGAAGCCTTGTGGCTGGGGCACAATTCTGTTCCAGTAGCCGAACTACTTCGAAATGAGAAAGCCAGGTTCGTTAATGGGTCGATAACAGATTTGGAACTATGCAAGATAATAGATGAACAACTGGTTCCTTCTTACGATAGGAAATCGGTGTATCATTTGAGTAAGCAGGAAAAAACGGAAATCTCTAATCTATTGTATAAAGAATACCATGCCGGCGTCAAACAGATCAAGAGGTGCCTTGTCATATAGTAAGAAGGTCTGGCGACTGTATGTACAATTAGACCGCGCTCCAAGGCCGATTTTCTGTACATACAGCAGAAGAAAGGGGCACCGGAGGCAGATTCGGCAACTGTATGTACAGTTAGACCGCACTCCAAGGCCGATTTTCTGTACATACAGCATGTGAAAGGGGCGCAGGAGTTCGATTTGGCAACTGTATGTACAGTTAGACCGCACTCCAGGGCCGATTTTCTGTACATACAGCAGGCAGGGAAGGGGCGGAGAACGACGGAACGGCGGCGGGGCGATGAAATGTTCCGAAGAATTGTTATATTTGTAAGACAACCCAATATCGAATAGAATGAAAACGAAAATCCAGGCAAAATTCAAGAGCCTCTTCGGCAAGGAAGGTACCCTTTACATGTCCAGCGGCCGCATCAACCTTATCGGCGAGCACACGGACTACAATGGCGGTTATGTGTTCCCCGGTGCCATCAACTTCGGCATCATGGCGGCCATCGAGCCCAACGGGACCGACAAGGTGAAGCTGTTCTCCATCGACTACGACGAGTATGTCGAATTCGGCCTCAAGGAAGAGGATAAGCCCGCCCAGCAGTGGGCCCGCTACATCTTCGGCGTGTGCCGTGAAACCCTCAAGCGGGGCGGCAAGGTGCAGGGCTTCGACGCCGTTTTCGCCGGCGATGTGCCCCTGGGTGCCGGCCTCAGCTCTTCGGCCGCCCTGGAAAGCGTTTTCGCCTATGCCATCAACGAAATCAACGGCAATGGCATCGAGAAGTTCGAACTGGCCAAGATCGGCCAGAGCACGGAGCACAACTACTGCGGCGTCAAGTGCGGCATCATGGACCAGTTCGCCTCCATCTTCGGCAAGGAAGGCTCCCTGATCCGCCTCAACTGCAAGACCGGTGAATATAAATATTTCCCCTTCAATCCCGTGGGCTACAAGGTGGTGCTCATCGACTCCTGCGTCAAGCACGAACTGGCCTCCAGCGCTTATAACAAACGCCGCGAGTCCTGTGAGAACGCCGCCGCCGCCATTCGCAAGAACCACCCGGAGGTGGAGTTCCTTTCCGACGCCAAGCGCCTGTGGCTGGACGAAGTCCGCGACCAGATCCCCCAGGAGGACTTCCTCCGGGCCGAATATGTCATCGGTGAAGTACAGCGCGTGCTGGACGTGTGCGACGCCCTGGAGCGCGGAGACTACGAGACCGTAGGCGAAATGATGTACCAGACCCACTTCGGCCTGAGCAAGCTCTACGAAGTGTCCTGCGAGGAACTCGATTACCTGAACAAACTGGCCCGCAAGATGGACGTCACCGGTTCCCGCGTGATGGGCGGCGGCTTCGGCGGCTGCACCATCAACCTGGTCAAGGAAGAACTGTACGACGCCTTCATCGAGGCCGCCAGGAAGGGTTTCACCGAGAAGTTCGGCCACGCTCCCAAGATTTATAACGTAATCATCAGCGATGGAGCCCGTAAGCTGCAATAAGTGCCATCAGACGACGCAGATCGACGTCCATCAGAGCATCAACGTCGCCCTTGAGCCGGAACTCAAAGCCCGGGTCAAGGACGGCTCCCTTTTCGTGTGGGAGTGCCCCTACTGCGGCCAGCGCAACCTGGCCCTCTACCAGACCCTCTACCACGACCCGGACGCCAAGCTCATGGTCTGGCTCCTTCCCGGACAGGCCCAGCCCCCGCAGGCCGTGGCCGAAGCCGTGAAGCAGCTGGAAGGCTATACCCTGCGCATCGTGCGTGAAGTGGGAGACCTCATCGAGAAAGTGAACCTGCACGACGCCGGCCTGGACGACACCGTCCTGGAAATGTGCAAATGGGTCATGAGGCGTGAACTGGCCGAGAAGAACCCCGAAGCCGCCGATGCCAAACTGAAGTTCCTCCGCATGGAAGGGGCCGATAACGAGCTGGTCATGGCCTTCCCCCTGAACGGGCAGATGCAGGTGGTGAACGTGGGATTCAACGTCTATGAAGACGCCCGCGGCATCCTGATGCGCAACCCCTCCGTCAAGCCGGCCGACGGCTTCGCCGAAGTAAACGCAGACTGGATAGACCAGTTCTTCCGCTAGAGCAGGGCGTTCAATGCTTTTTCCGGTGTTGCATCTTTGAGCAGCACCGTTTTTTTTGCGTCCAAAAGATACAGGGACGGCACGGCGCGCACGTTATAGATGAGGTCCGTGCGGATGGAGAAGGTGGGGTCGTAGCCGTTGATCCAGGAGGCCGGATAAGCGTCCATACGGGCCCTCCAGACCTCGATATCCTCGTCGATATAGATATCTACCACCTTCAGCTTTCCGGCGCTGATCTGGGCCGAAATCTCCGGGTACTGCGTGAGCGTCTCCTGGATCTCCTTGCAGGCCGTGCAGTCCGGGTTGCCGAAGATCAGCAGGATCCTGTCGGCCTTGATGCTGTGCAGCGTCCGGCGCTTGCCGGCGGTGTCCACGAAGACGAAGTCGGCCGCCGTCGTGCCGGTGCGGTTGAGCGAGCACATGCGCGCGTCCCATTCGTACCCGCCGCGGTAGTCCGGATCGATGAGGGCCGATTCCGACAGCCTCTTCACGAAGGGCAGGTACAGGTCCTCGCTGCGGAGCGGGGAGTTGGGATCGTAGAAATAGCGCGTAGCCAGGGCGACGGTCTGCGGCAGCACGTTGCCGGACGGCCTGGCCAGCTGGAAGGCCTCCAATCGGCCATAAAACTGCTCCATGGCCTTCTCTCCCTGGGGGAGGGGCATCTCCTGCAGCAGGGACGCGAACACCCCCATCTGTTGCTCCAGCTTCTCCAGCGGCACGCCGTTCACCGTGACGGAGTCGCAGTAATACAGGCTGTCCACCGCCGTGAAGCGGTCCCAGAAATGCTGCCCCAGCCACACCATGCGCTCTTCGGGCTGGGTGATCATCATGGGAATCTCCGCCATGGGGAAATCCCGCGTAAGCACAACCGGGGCCGAGGCTTTCTTCGGCCCGCAGGAAACCGCAGCGGCCAGCAAGGCCGTGAGGATTATGAGTTTTCGTCCTTTCATCAATCGCAAAATTACGCTTTTTTCTCTAAATTTGCGAGTATGCGTAAAATGACCCTCATCGTACTGCTGCTTACCCTGGTGCTTCCCGCCAGGGCGCAGTTCTATCTGGCCGGAGACGACCCGGCAAAACTGCGCTGGTACAGCCTGGAGACCCCCCACTACGAACTCATCTTCCCCGAAGGGGCCGATTCCCTCGCCCGCACCTACGGCCGCGCGCTGGAGCAGTTCCGCGTGCCCATGGGCAAGAGCCTCGGCGGCATGACCCCCGGCGAAGGCCGCCGGAAGATGCCCGTGGTCCTGCATACGCATCACGCCTATTCCAACGGCTCCGTGGGCTGGGCCCCCAGCCGCATGGACCTGTACACGCATCCCGAAGCCTACGGCGCCGACCCCACCTCCTGGCCCACGACGCTCGCCTCCCACGAACCCCGGCACCAGGCCCAGCTCCAGTTCGGCCAGCGGGGAATCCTCCCCTGGCTCACCGGAGAGATCTGGGCCCCCGTTTACTGGCAGGCCTACCTGGACATGGCCATCGGGGAAGGAGACGCCGTTACGGCCGAAACCGGCCTCACCCAGGGCACCCGCGCCCGCACCTACGACTTCCTGGACTTCTACCGCGCAGCCCTGGCCGACGGCGACTGCCGCAGCTGGGACCGCTGGCGCTACGGCTCCTTCAAGCACTACACCCCGGACCATTACGCCCTCGGCTACATTACCGTCGCCGGCGCCCGCACCCTGTACGACGCCCCCCTGATCGTCCGCGAGGCCCTGGACCTCTCCTGGAAGAAGCCCTGGTACATCGCCCCCAACAATACGCAGAAGGTCATCAGCCAGCACGCCGGAAAGCCCTTCAAACAGGCCTTCAAGGACATCCTGGACCACTTCGAGCGCGTCTGGGAGGCCGATGACGCCGTCCGCGGCCCCTTCATGCCCTCCGAGCCCGTCACCCCCGACGCCCCCTATGCCATGAGCTACACCTCCCCCCAGTGGGCCGATGACATCCTCTTCGCCCTCAGGGAGAGCTACCGGGAAGCCCGCCACCTGGTGTTCATCACCAAGGACGGGAAAGTGACCTGCCTGGCCCTCTTCGCCGGCAATACGTCGGCCCTGGTGTATGAACCCGAGCGTCACCGCCTGTACTGGTCGGAGACCCTTCCCGACCCCCGCTGGAGTCTGTCCGGCTCCTCCATCCTGCGTTACTACGACATCAAGACCGGCCGCATGCGGGACGTCACCCGCGGCACGCGTTACTATAACCCCCAGTGCAGCCCTGACGGCAGCAAACTGCTGGCCGCAGAACTGGCCGTAAACGGCGAGACCGCCCTCGTGGTGGTGGACATCGACAGCGGTGCCACGCTGCAGCGATACCGCCTCCCGGACGGCATTCAGGCTACCGACCCCATCTGGGCCGGGGAGGACTTCTACAGCTTCGCCCTTTCCGAGGACGGCTACGGCCTGTATAAGCTCCGCGAGGACGGAAGCTGGGAAACCGTCCTGGCGCCGTCGCACCAGAAAATCGGCAATCCCGGCGCCGGCGAGGGCTATCTCGAATGGGAAAGCGACCGCAGCGGCGTCAACGAGATGTACCGCTTCTTCCCGGAGACCGGCCGCCTGCTGCAGATGACCAACAGCCGTTTCGGCGGCGTGGACTATGCCTGGGAGGACGACTGCATCTGCTACAACGTCCCCGTCAAGGAAGGCTTCCAGATCTTCCGCACCTACATCAAGGACCTTCAGCCGAAGGAGGTGCAGTATGCCGACGTGCACACCTACGTCATCGAAGACGAGCTCACCGCGCAGGAGAAGGCCCTCGGAGCCGTTCCCGACCGTGAGGAAGACGTGCCGATGACCGCCCCCCGCCGCTACCGCAAGCTGGCCCACCCGCTGCGCGTGCACTCCTGGCTGCCGCTGTATGTGGATTACGACGCCGTGAAGGAGTCCAGCCTGGACTACTCCTACGAGACCGCCTCCCCGGGCCTGAGTCTGTTCTTCCAAAACACCCTGGGAACGTTCTCCGGCATGGTGGGCTACGCCATCCATCCGGACCCGGATACCCCGGAGCACTGGCGCAGCGCCCTGCACCTGAAGATGAACTATACGGGTCTGTACCCTGTGATCGAAGCCCAGATGGACTTGGGAGACCAGACGGCCCGCATGTATGTGCCGCAGGAGGTACACCTCGGCAACCAGGTGGGCTACGGCCTCACCTCCGTCCGCCAGGGCTGGCCGCTGCTGACGGGCTCCGTCCGGAGCTACGTGCCGCTGCGCTTCTCCAAGGGCGGCATCCTCGGCGGTGTCACGCCGCAGTTGAAACTGAGCTTCACCAACAACCCTTTTGTCACGACTCCGGTTGTCTATACCATGGAGGCCCGCCTCCAGGGCATCCCGTCCTTCTACCGGACCGGCACGCAGGAAGTGGATTTGACGGGCGCGATGACCACGCATCTGTCGGCCTCCCTGCGGGGTTATCTCATGATGTCCCGCGCCGATTCGCAGACCTATCCCCGCTGGGGAATCGGCCTGGAAGGGGGAGTGGGTTTCCGCCCCGGTCTCACGCAGTATTACGCGCCCAACGTGTACGGCCATGCCTACGGCTACCTGCCCGGCCTCACGCGCCTGCAGGGGCTCAAATGGACGGTTACGGGCCAGCGGAAGCTGGGGAACGGCTGTTGCATCGGCGACGTGTACGCGAACGTCCTGCCGCGCGGCTACGAGGGGTCGGTGTCTTCCCTCATCGGCCAGAATTTCGACTGGCAGTGGCGGGTGACGGCGGATTATGCCATTCCCATTTATGTAGGGGATATTTCCATCCCGGCCGTGGCCTACATCAAGAATTTCCTCCTGACGCCCCACGCCGACTTTACCGGCCTCCCCGGAAAGTACAACCTGTGGAGCGCCGGCGCCGATTTCTCGGCTTCGCTCGCGCGCCTTTTCGTGCTGCCCTTCGACGCTTCCATCGGCGTGTCGGCCTCCTATCTGGGAGGAACGCTGTACGAGCACACCGGGCAGGATAAGCCCTGGGCTGTTTCCCTCATTTTCGGGGTGGATTTTTAAATTTATTGCGTATCTTTGTCTCTATGCAACAGTACCTGGACCTCCTCAGACATATCCGCGCCAACGGGGCCATGAAAGAAGACCGTACCGGAACGGGAACCCAGAGCGTTTTCGGCTATCAGATGCGCTTTGATCTGTCCAAGGGTTTTCCCCTCCTGACCACCAAGAAGGTGCACCTCAAATCCATCATCTACGAGCTCCTGTGGTTCCTCGCCGGAGACACCAACGTCAAGTTCCTGCAGGACCACGGCGTCACCATCTGGGACGAATGGGCCGATGAGAACGGAGACCTGGGTCCTGTGTACGGCCATCAGTGGCGCTCCTGGCAGACGACGGACGGCCGGGTGATCGACCAGATCTCCCAGGTGCTGGACCAGATCAAAAACCATCCGGATTCCCGCCGCATGCTGGTCACCGCCTGGAACCCCTCCGACGTGGACAAGATGGCGCTTCCCCCGTGCCACTGCCTCTTCCAGTTCTATGTGGCCGACGGCAAGCTCTCCTGCCAGCTGTATCAGCGCAGCGCAGACGTCTTCCTGGGCGTTCCCTTCAACATCGCCTCCTATGCGTTGCTCACCATGATGATGGCCCAGGTCTGCGGCCTCCAGCCCGGAGAGTTCGTGCACACGACCGGAGATACCCACATCTATCGCAATCACTTCGAGCAGGTGGACCTCCAGCTCACGCGTGAACCGCGTCCGCTGCCCGTGATGAAACTGAATCCGGAAGTCAAGTCCCTGTTCGACTTCCAATACGAAGATTTTACCCTGGAAGGCTACGACCCGTGGCCGGCCATCAAAGCACCTGTAGCCGTTTAACCTATGGAAAAATGCATTATCGTAGCCGTAGCGGACAACTACGGAATCGGCAAGAAAGGTGACCTCCCCTGGCACCTGAGCGAAGACTTGCAGTACTTCAAGAACACCACGCGCGGTTATCCTGTCATCATGGGCAGGACGACGTACTTCTCCCTGCCTTTCCGTCCCCTGAAAGGCCGCAAGAACATCGTCCTGAACCTGGGCGGAGACCCTATCCCCGAGGTCACCTGCGTGTATTCCTTCGAAGAAGCCTACAAGGAGGCCGAAGCCACCGGAGCCGACAAGTGCTTCGTCATGGGCGGAGCCTCCGTCTATAAAGCCGCCATGCCGGATATGGACCTGCTCTACATCACGCATGTCCATACCGAAGTAAAAGACGCCGACGTTTTCTTCCCGGTCATTGACCCCGCTGTCTGGGAACGCGTCAGCACCTCCGAGACCCACACGGACCCCGAAACCGGTTACACGTTCGAATTTGTCGTGTACCGGAAGAAATAAACACTAAAAACGAACTTAATGAAAACCCCGCGAGAATGTTTCGGCGGCCGTATGGCCGTCATTATGGCGTTTGCCGGATCCGCCATCGGCCTGGGTAATATCTGGCGTTTCCCCTATCTGCTGGGAGAAAACGGAGGTGCGGCCTTCATCCTCATCTATGTGGCCTTCACCCTCGTGCTTTCCCTTCCCATCTTCCTGTCGGAATCCGTCATCGGCCGCAGCAGCCAGGCGAACTGCCGCGCCGCGGTGGGCTTCCTGGTGCCCGGCAAGGCCGGTCATCTGTTCGGCCTGCTGATGGTCGTCACGCCGCTGTGGATTCTGTCCTACTACTCCGTCGTGGGTGGCTGGTCGCTGGATTATTTCCTGCAGGCCTGCCAGTTGGAGTTTATCCGTGCCACGCCTTCCGAGGTGTCGGGCAGCTTCGCCCGTTTCATCGCGCATCCCTGGGTGCCGGTCGTGTGCCACCTGGCTTTTCTGGCTGTGACGCTGGGCGTGGTGGTTTCCGGTGTGAAGGGAGGCATCGAACGCTTCTGCAAATGGAGCATCCCGACCCTGTTCATCCTGATTGTTCTGATCGCAGTGTACTCCCTTACGCTTCCCGGAGCGATGAAGGGCGTCGAGTACCTGGTGAAACCCGATTTTTCCAAAGTGACGGCCCACACGTTCATCGACGCGCTGGGGCAGTCCTTCTTCTCCCTGTCTCTGGGAACCGGCATCATCATCACCTATTCCTCGTATATCAAGAAAAGTGAAAACCTGGTGGCTGCGGGTGTCGGAACGGCCCTGAGCGACCTCTTCTTCGCCATCCTGGCCGGTTTTGCCATCATCCCTGCCGTCTTCTCGGCCGGTATCACCCCGGGAACGGGTCCTACGCTGCTGTTCGACACCCTGCCGTATATCTTCTCCCATCTGGGACAATCGGCCCCGGTGCTGAGTGCCGTCGCGGCCATCGTCTTCTTCGCGGCCATCTTCCTGGCGGCCCTTACGTCCTCCGTCTCCCTCCTGGAGGTGGGCGCGACGTACCTGACGGAGGAGAAGGGGATGAAGCGCGGCTGGGCCTGCGTGCTGCTGTTCGTCATCTGTGCGGTCTTCGGCACGCTGTGCAGCCTTTCCTTCGGCCCTCTTTCCCAGGTGAAACTGCTGGGGAACAATATCTTTGATTTTGCCGACAGTGCCGCATCCAACGTGCTCATGGTGCTGGGCAGTCTCCTTTCGGTCATCCTGGCCGGCTGGGTGATGCCCCGTCAGGCCCTGTTCCGTGAACTGACCAACGGCGGCGCCCTGCGCGGCAATGCCCGGATGTTCACGGGGATGCGCTTCCTCATCCGCTATGTGGCGCCCGTCGGCATCCTGGTCCTTGTCCTTTCTACGGTATTATGAAGCAACGGGAGCATTTCGGCAGCCGCTTCGCGGTGATTGCAGCCATGGCGGGCAGCGCCGTCGGCCTCGGCAATATCTGGCGTTTCCCCTACATCCTGGGAGAATACGGAGGCGCTGCCTTCATCCTGGTTTACATGGCGGCCTGCCTGGTGCTGGCGCTGCCTATCTTTTATGCCGAATCCATCATCGGCCGGTCCTCCCGCAGCGACACCTTCGGCGCCATGCACAAGCTGGCTCCGGGGACGCCCTGGCGCTGGGTGGGCCTGCTCACCATCATTTCCCCGCTGCTTCTGCTGGGGTATTACTCGGTGGTCGGCGGCTGGAGCGTGGAATACCTCTTTAAGTCCCTTTCCTTCAGCTTTACGGAGGTTCCCGCCGAGGAGGTCCCCCATTTCTTCGGCCGCTTCATTTCCTCTACCTGGCAGCCGCTGTTCGCCCATACGGCCTTCATGGCCCTGGTGGCGGGCGTGGTGCTGGGCGGCGTGAGGAACGGCATCGAGAAGTTCTCCAAGCTGGCCATGCCGGCGCTGTTTATCCTGATTCTGGTGATAGTGGGGTATTCCTTCACGCTGCCGGGTTCATTCAAGGGCGTGGAGTATCTGGTAAAGCCGGACTTTTCGAAGTTGTCGGCCGATGCCATCGCCGCTGCGCTGGGACAGGCGTTCTTCTCCCTGTCGCTTGGCGTGGGAACCATCCTTACGTATTCCTCCTATGTGAAGAAGGAGGAGAACTTGCTGGTGTCCGGCGTGGGTACGGCGGTGAGCGACCTCATGTTTGCGGTCATCGCCGCGTTTGCGGTGATTCCGGCGGTCTTCGCCGCGGGCCTGCAGCCCTCCGGCGGCCCCGGCCTCGTGTTCGAGACGCTGCCCTATATCTTCAACAAGATGGGCGAGGGAATGCCGCTGGTGAGTACGCTGGTGTCCTCCATCTTCTTCGTGGCCATCCTGGCGGCCGCGCTCACATCGGCCATCTCCATGCTGGAAGTGGGCGTCGCATTCCTGACGGACGAACGGGGGATGAAGCGTCGCACCGCCACCCTTGTCCTGACCTTCTTCTGCTGGTCGATCGGCATCCTGTGCAGCCTTTCCTTCGGCCCTCTGGCCGATGTCAAGGTCCTCGGCCATACCTTCTTCGACTTCCTGGACCACCTGTGCTCCGACTGGCTGCTGCCTATCGGCGGCCTCCTGTTCACCACCTTCGTGGGCTGGAAGATGTCCAAGGACCAGGTCCGGGATGAGTTTACCAACGGCGGCACCGTCAACACCCGCCTCTTCGACACGGTCTATTTCCTCATGCGCTACGTCGCCCCCGTCGGCATCCTGGTCGTCTTCGCCACCAATCTGCTGATGTAACCGCGCGGTGTCTGTTACGGGATGCCCTAGGCGTCAAACGCCCAGATAATGGCTTCTTCATATACCTCTCCCGGACGCAAGACCGTGGAGGGGTATTCCGGTTTATTGGGGGAATCGGGGGCTTTCTGGCACTCGATGGCTACGCCGTCGTAGTCTTCGTAGGGGCGGGTCTTGCCCTGGGGGCAGCCCTTGAGCCAGTTGCCGGTATAGACCTGTACGGCCGGCTGGGTGGTCAGGATCTCCAGATGGCGGCCGCTTTTGGCTGCCCAGAGGTCGGCGGCGGGGGTCAGCTGGCCCGGCATGGCGCCATCGATGAGGTAGCAGTTGTCGTAGCCCTTGCCGTATTGGAGCGCGGGGAAATCGGCCCGGATGTCCTGGCCGATAGGCTTGGCTTCCACGAAGTCCATCGGCGTGCCGGCCACGTCCTCCGGGGCGCCCAGCGGGATGAGGGTCTCGTCGGTGGGGAGCCACTGGGAGGCGTTGAGCTCCAGTTTATGGTTGAGGACAGAGCCGGAAGCCTCGCCGTCCAGGTTGAAATAGACATGGTTGGTGAGGTTCACCACGGTGGGTTTGTCGGTCTCGGCCGTCATGATCAGTTTGAGGGAATTGTCCTCTCCCCAGGTGTAGTGGGCGACCACTTTCACGTTGCCGGGATAGCCGGCTTCCCCGTCCTGGGAAAAGTACATGAACTCTACGGCATCGCCTTCGATGCGGCTTTCCCAGACCTGGTTCTGGAAGCCGTCGGGGCCTCCGTGCAAGTGGTTGGGGCCGTTGTTTACCGGCAGCGTGTACTCCACACCGTCCAGCGTGAACTTGCCCTTGGCGATACGGTTGGCAAAGCGGCCGGGGATCTTGCCGGCGCAGGGAGCGTCGGCGAAGTAGTCCTGTGCTTTCTTGTAGCCCAGCACGACGTCTGCGAGTTTGCCCTCCTTGTCGGGGACGACGATGGAAACGATGCCCGCACCTACGCTGCTCAGCTGCACATAGGCGCCGGAGGCATTCTTAAGGGTATAAAGGAAGATTTCCTTCCCGTCGGGCGCAGTGCCCCAGCGTTCTTTATGAATAGCCATATTATTGTCTCTTGAGATATTCTTTTACAAACCAGGCGGTGAGCACCAGGCCGAGAATGGCGGAGATCACGGAAGCCTCGGCCCCGAAAGCGCCGCCGGTGAGCCATGACGGGCCCTCTGTGGCCGATTGCAGCAGCGCGTTCCCCGCAGGCAGGCCGGACACGGCAAAGCCGAAGATATTGCCCTGCGTGAAGTTCCAGGCCCAATGGATGCCGATGGGGAACCACAGGTTGCCGGACCACTTGTAGGCAGCGGCGAGCATGAGGCCGGCCTCCAGGGCGATGGCCGTCGAAGACCAGACCGTAGCGCCGTCGTTCATGATGTGCGAAAAGCCGAAGACCAGGCCGGAGACCGCCATGGCCCACCAGAAGCCGAAGCGCTCGTCAATCCAGCGGAACAGCACGCCGCGGAAGATGATCTCCTCGCCGACGGCGACCGTCGTGAACATCAGGAGCGCGCTCAGCAGGGCCACGGGGTTGAAGGAAATCCCTTCGATCCGGTACAGGGTGAGGGCCAGCATCACGCCGACGACGGCGATGAAGAAACCCACGCCGACGAGCATGCCCATGGCGGTACTTCCGGCGCATTTGTTCAGGGGAATATCCTTGGGGGCTTCTTTCTCGAACCACCTTACGAACAGGTAGTACAATCCCAGCATGGCCGCGGGAAGAAGCAGGGATACGGGCCAGTAGGCTGCCCCTGAAACAACGCTAAGGGCGTACTGGGCCATTCCGTACATGAGCAAAGAGAGGAGAAGGGATGCCAGCAGGAGCAGGATCCACTTCCATATGGGCATAGTTTTAACAGACATGGTTATATTCCTAATTCATCTTTCATGGCGCGCAGCAGGTCGAAGGCCTGAAGAGGCGTCATATTGTTAATATCGGCCGATTTGAGGCGGTCCCGCAGGGATTCCAGCAGCGGATCGTCCAGCTGGAACATGGAAAGCTGCAGGGAGCCGTCCTTCTCTACGCGGCCCTCTTTGGTGGTGTGGGGCTTTACGGGCGTGAGCG
>JAEEGK010003573.1_pt1 | contig 38646 bp, 28 predicted proteins | sample 8958771 | NCBI WGS metagenome assembly JAEEGK01 (sample SAMN16246547, study PRJNA631951) | gut metagenome | biome: gut microbiome; feature: rumen; material: SC-attached | host: Bos | place: Iran: Karaj | collected 2018-10
CGTGATAAGTGAACTCGTGCGCCATTACGCATATGGGAAATCCAAGGTCAATCTCAATTTCTATCGGGATAACAAGATGAAAGAGATCGATCTGGTGATCGAAGAAAACGGCGTTCTTCATCCGGTGGAGATCAAGAAGACCGCTTCGCCGGACAAGAGCACGATCAAGGCGTTTTCTGTTCTGAAAAGTGCGGAGCGTCAGGTGGGGACCGGAGCTGTGATCTGCATGTCAGATAGGGTGCTCCCATTGGATGAAATCAACTTCATTGTACCATCTGGAATTATTTGATGTATCCCGGAGGTGGCTTATGGACACCAATGCTTTGAAAGAACAGCTTGCCGGACTGGATGAGCAGATCGACGCGCTTCCCCGTGGTTCGATCTCCTCTAAAAAGGTCAACGGGCATACCTATTACTACCGGCGCCGGTATGAAGGCAAAAACGTTTTGCGATTGCCTCTTGATTTTTCGCGGCGTTGATGTATAATGCGGTTAGGCATTGCTAACCGACGCCTTTGGGCTTGCTTTCCCTGAACAGAATTATGAACAGGGTCCGCAATTTTATTTTTGAGCAGCGGTTAGCGGAGGCTAACGCCTTTTCGCTTCACTTCGCTTTGAAATAAAACAGAGGAGGAAACCAAAATGACCGCATTAAAAACAAACGGGGATGGGAAACATGAATATTGTGAGGTTTGACAACGTTTCGAAAATCTATACGAACGGCGACCACGAGCTGCGGGCGCTCGATCACGTGAGCTTTACGCTGGACGAGGGCAGGTTCGTAGTGATCCTCGGGCCTTCCGGAGCGGGAAAAAGCACTCTGCTGAACCTGCTCGGCGGACTTGACAACCCGACCGAGGGCACGATATCCGTTGCGGGCGCGGACATATCCGGGCTGACGGAAAACGAGCTCGCGGACTACCGCGCGGCAACGGTAGGCTTCGTGTTTCAGTTTTACAATCTTATCCCGACGCTGACGGTCTATGAAAATGTCAAGCTCGTTTCCGAGATCTCAAAAAACGCGCTCGACGCCGGGGATATGATCGGCAGGGTAGGTCTGCTCGACCATATGAACAACTTTCCGTCGGAGCTGTCGGGCGGCGAGCAGCAGCGCGTTTCCATAGCAAGGGCTCTGTGCAAAAATCCGAAGATCCTGCTCTGCGACGAGCCGACGGGCGCTCTCGATTCCGGGACGGGCGTGATGATCTTGAAGCTGCTGCTCGACATGGCGAGAAAATACGGCAAGACCATCGTTATCGTCACGCATAATCAGAACATAGCGAAAATGGCGGACGTTGTGATCCGCGTCAAGAACGGAAAGATCCGCTCCGTGGAGGAGCAGGATAATCCGCTTTCCGCCGACGAGGTGGAATGGTGATGCTGCTTCGGAAGCTGCTCCGCACCGCGTGGAGCTACAAGGCGCAGTTTATTTCGATGATCGTCATGATGACGCTGGGGATCGGTATTTTTCTCGGCTTCAATATGGAATGGAAAACCATCGAATACGAAACCTCGCGCTTTTTCGACGATACAAAATACGCGGATTATCGGCTTTATTCCGATACCGGCTTTACGAAGGAAGAGCTTGACGGGATCGCCTCGATAGACGGCGTGGACGCGGCGACAAGGTATCTTTCCGTCAATCTTGAGATCAAGGGTGAAAGCAAGAAAGCCCTCGCTCTTGACGTTTCGGAAAACTTTACCGTTTCCTCCTTCGTTTTGATGAACGGCAAAGAATATGACGCAGACGGCGACGGGATATGGCTGTCCGACAAATTCGCCGATCGGAACGGGATCGGGCTCGGCGATGCTGTCACCCTCGAATTCCGCGGTCTGGATATTCGGTGCGAGGTCGTGGGACTCATCAAATCCGGCGAGCATATGATCTGCCTTGCCGACAGCAATCAGGTCATGCCGGATTTCAGCTCCTTCGGTTACGCTTACATATCTCCCGCAAAACTGAACTCCGTTCTGCGGGAAAAGGCGGGACTGCCGGAAGGCGCCGAGCTGCCGGACGAGGTGACCGACGGCGTGTTTTCGCAGATCAATCTGCGCTCCGGCCTGGAAAAAGCCGAACTGGAAGACGCCGTGAAGGAAAAGCTGGGCAGGACTATCATGGTCGTGTCGAAGAACGATCACGTCGTGTATAAGGAGGCGATGGGCGAAGCGACCGAAGGGAAGGCCATGGGGTCCGTTCTGCCGGTGCTGTTCCTCGCCATTGCGATACTGACGATGGTGACCACGATGCACCGTATCGCCACCAAAGAAAAAACCCAGATAGGCGTGCTGAAAGCGCTCGGCTTCAAAAACCGGACGATCCTTCTGCACTATTCGCTCTACGGCCTTATCATCGGGATAGTCGGCTCGGCTCTCGGCGCAGCGCTCGGATATATCGTCTGCAAGGCGGTCATGAGTGAAAACGGGATGATGGGCACTTATTTCGATATGCCCGACTGGTCTGCGGCGACTCCCGCGTTCTGTTATCCGGTGATCGCCGGGACGGTGCTGCTGCTTGCGCTGATAAGCTTTCTCTCGGTGCGCGCGCAGCTTCGCGGCACGGCGGCTGACGCGCTTCGCCCCCATACGCCGAAGAAAATGAAAAAATCCCTTCTTGAAAAGCTGCCGTTCTTTTCGGGAATGAGCTTCGCGACGAAATGGAACCTGCGCGACCTGACGCGCCACAAGAGCCGTTTTGCCATGACGCTCGTCGGGATCGTCGGATGTATGGTGCTGCTGGTAGGCGGCCTGGGAATGCGCGATACGATGACGGGCTTCCTCGATCTGCTCGACAACGGCGTTTCCCACTACGTGACTAAGGTGAATTTGGCGGATAATGCCGATCCGGAGGAAGCGAAGCGGCTGATCGCCGATCTCGACGGCGACTGGGAGAGTTATTCCGGCATCAGCATTGACGGGTATACCGCCGCGCTCAATATAGTGAACAACGAAAAAGGCAGATTAAGCGTTATTGACGAGAACAACAGGCCGATAGAAATGCAGAACGACGGCGCTTATCTCTGCCTGCGGCTTGCGGACAAAGCGAAGATCGGAGAGTATATCGAATTCTCTCCCTACGGCGGCGACGACACCTTCCGCGCAAAGGTGATAGGCTACAACCGTTCCGTCATGACCGAGTGCGTTACGATCACCGACAGGTATGCGGATGAGCTCGGGATCAAATACAGCGTGTCCGCGGTCTATACGAACAGGGAGTCAAGCGAGATCCCGCCGTCGGACCTGATCTCCGGCAAGCAGGACAAGCGGCAGCTGATGGACAGCTTTTCAAGCTTTGTTTCGATCATGGACGGAATGGTGTTTATCCTCATCATTGCCGCCGCGATCCTCGGGACAGTGGTGCTTTACAACCTGGGCGTGATGAGCTATGTGGAGAGATCGCGCGAGCTCGCCACGCTGAGGGTGCTCGGTTTCAGGAGCGAAAGGATAGGACGGCTGCTGATCTCGCAGAACGTCTGGCTGACCGCGATCGGTGTGATCCTCGGCCTTCCGGCGGGAGTCGGGACGCTTTACTGGATGCTGTCCGCGCTGGCAGGCGAATATGAAATGAAGCTGATGTTGGGCCCGTTGACCTACTCCGTTTCGATCCTGCTGACCTTCGGCGTATCGCTGCTCGTCAGCCGGACGGTCGCCGGGAAAAACAAAAAGATCGATATGGTCGAAGCGCTGAAAAATACCGAATGACCGGGAGAAAGGGTCGAACGGAGACCGGAAGACCGGGCCTTGCGGCCCGTTTTTCAAGCATGTTAGTTAGCACACGCTAACCGATATTGAACACATTTTTTAAGGAGCAGTGCAGATGAACAACAAACTCAATGCCAAAGTCGTGAAGAAGAAAGCTTTATCAATCGTTTTTGCCCTGATGTTCCTGCTGGGCGTTCCGAGCGGATGCGGAAGTACGGGAACGGCAGCGAAGCCGGACCATGACGCGGCGGGACCGGTGACCGGCATCGCAGACGCCGCCGGGGAAGCCGTTAGGTTTGCCGGAGGCTCGGGGACTGCAGGGGATCCGTGGCAGATAGCGACGGCCGAGCAGCTCGACCTCATCCGCAGCGACCTGAGCGCGCATTACGTCCTGATCGATGACGTCGATCTTTCCGGCTATGAGAACTGGACGCCTGTCGGCGCTTTTCAGCCTCTGTCCGACGCCCCGGAGGACGCGGAGGTCCCGCACCCCGATCATGCCTTTACCGGCACCTTCGACGGAGCGGGACACACGATATCAAACCTTACGGTTTCCGGTGAGTCTCCGATGGGGGCTGGCCTCTTCGGATGCGCGGCCGGCACGGATAACGGCGCGGCGTATATCGGCAATTTCACGCTGAAGGACGTGGACGTATCCGGGTTTTATCTGGTCGGCGGCGCAGTCGGCCTGCAGTTTGCGGGCTGCCCGGTTTCGGATATTCACCTTGTCGGAGAAAATCGTCTTGCCGGTATGCAGGGGGTCGGCGGTATCGTCGGGACCGGCTTTGACCTGATCTCGGACTGCAGCGCGACTGCCGATATAACCGTGCTCGGCGATGACGGCGCCTGCGCGGGACTTATAGCCGGAGGTACGACGATGAGCTCCGTAAAAAACTGCGAAGCGGCGGACGGCAGCATTACCGCCGAGGGCGACGCGGTATGGGGCTTGGGCGCGCTGTGCGGCGCGCCCTGGGGCGCGGCTGAGATCACGGACTGCAAGGTCAGCGGCACGGTGATCACCGCAAGCGGAGAAAACAACCGCCTGATCGGCGGCCTGGTGGGCTTTGGCGGGACCTATGCCCCGGCGGAGCCTGCGCGGATTGTCGGCTGCACGGTGGAAGGCGTGAAAATTACCGTCTCCGGAACGACGGATTCGGTCGGCGGCCTGATCGGCGCGGGAAAGGAAATGACGGAAGGCAGCGATGAGATGTCATCCTTCGCTGTCAGCGGCTGCAGGGTTTCCGGAAGCATCACGGGCGGGAGAAAATACGTGGGCGCAGTCGTCGGAGACCCGGCCTGCTCGGTGTCCGCAGACTGCGAGGGAGGAATGACGGTCTCCGCCGCGGAAAACCTCGGCGGCATTTTCCCCGCCGTCGCCGGTAAAAACGGCACCGCCTACGTCAGCCTCTTCGACGTGATCATCAGCGATAAGTGGACGCCTGTATGGGTGGACTATGCCGCCGCGGTCGTCGGCGAAGACGCCGCTGCCGATATGACCGCCGGCCTGCAGAGCGCCGTTACCTCGGAGCTTCACGGCGAGGCGGCCGTGGCCGCTTTTGCCGATGGCGGTTACGCCTTTGACTGCGGTTTCATCAACGGCGCACGGCGCATTGCCTTCAGCAGCGATACCGTCACGGTCCTGCGGACGGACGGCGTCAGCGAGACCCATACCTACGAATACCTGGGACAGTATAACGTGGGCGAAGCCGAAACGATGCGGTACGGGGGAACGGAGATCTCCATGGCTTTCCCGGTGGACGTGTACAGGAGCACCGATGAAGCGGGCGAGTTCAATTATTTCCTTTTGAGGGACGACACAATGGAGGAGACGTACCACATTGAATTCCGTTACGGCAGAGATCTGGAAGAGCTGCAGGGCTATCTGACAGGCCCGTACGCCTACTGGCTGGCGGCGGGGATAGATGAAAACGCCGACGAAGAAACGATACGCCGCGTGATCGGGCTGTTCTGCCTGGAAAATCTGGACTGCTCAACGCACACCGAAGCGGCGCTGAAGCAGATCGGCGAGCTCGGCTTCACGGGCTCCTGGAAAGCGGATCTCTCCGCCTCGGGGGAAGAGTACGCCTCCGTCGATCTGACGATGACGATCGATGAAAACGGACACGGCGTAACGCTCATGAACGGCGCGCAGACCGCCGACTTCGAAGCTTACGCTGCGGACACCGGCGCGAAAGGAGACGGCGAAGGTCTTTACGTGGCGTACAGCAATACGGAATACGAGGCGGAAGCCGCGCCGTATACGATTACCGTGAACGCCGAGGGCAGGACGGTGCTGACGCTTGCGGCAGACGGCGGGACCGTCAGCTGGATCCGGCAGTAAGCCGCGGCCGTTTTAAGGCGAAGAGAGCCGGGCAATAAGAAAAGCGCCCCGAGACCTTCGGGGCGCTTAAAATCGCCGATAAAGCGTACTTTCGGAAAAGACGGTCTTTGCCGCGGTCACGGCTCTTTTCTGTCCTTGATCCTCTTGATCTCCTTGACGACCAGCTTCATATCCACCGGCTTGGCGATATGGCCGTTCATTCCCGCCGCCATGCACTCCGCCACGTTTTCGGAGAACGCGTCCGCCGTCATGGCGACGATGGGGATCTGCGACGCCCGGGGATCGTCCAGAGCGCGGATCGCCTTCGTGGCGTCGATCCCGTTCATCACGGGCATCTGTATGTCCATGAACACCAGGTCGAATTCTCTGCCTCCGGTCTCGGCCACGCGGTCTGCCGCGACCCGGCCGTTTTCCGCGCGCTCGGTCTCCACGCCCTTCATCTGCAGAAGTCTGGAGATGATCTCCCAGTTGATGTCGTTATCCTCGGCCACCAGGATACGCATTCCGGAAATATCGTCGGAGTCGTCCTCCTGGCTGATATGCCTGCTTGAATTTCCCAGCAGCTCATTCAGCTTGTCGTACAGAGTGGAGCGGAACAGAGGCTTGGTTATAAAGCCGTTTATCCCGGCTTCCCGGGCGGCGTCTTCCATATCGGACCAGTCATAGGCGGAGATCAGCAGGATGGGGACCTCCTCTCCCACGTGGCTCCGGATCTGCCGCGCGGCCTCGATGCCGTCCATGTCGGGCATCTTCCAGTCCAGTATCACGACCTGATAATCTGTCTGCTTCGAAACCATCCGTACCGCCTCCGCGCCGCTCGCCGCGACGTCGGCCTGCGCGCCGATGGAGTCGAGAGCGTCCTTCGCGGTCTCCAGCAGCACCGCGTCGTCGTCGGCCAGCAGCACCCGGGTCGGCGGAAGGGCCATTTCCTCCTCGGGCTTGTCTGCCAGCGGGATATCCAGCGTAACGGTGAAGGTCGTCCCCTTGCCGACCTCGCTGCGGCAGTCGATGGTGCCGTGCATCAGGTCGATCATCTGCTTTGTGATCGCCAGGCCCAGACCGGTGCCCTGGATGGTGTTGACCCGGCTGTCGGTCTGCCGGGAGAAAGGCTGATACATCCGGGCCATGAACTCCGGCGTCATGCCGATGCCGGTATCCGCCACCACGTAGGTCAACCGGACGGAACCCTCAGACTCGCAGGGGTCCTCCCGCATCTCGACGCTCACCCGGCCGTTCGGCTCCGTGTACTTGATGGCATTGGAGAGAAGATTGATGAGGATCTGGTTGATCCGCAGCTGATCCGCGTAAAGGTATTCATGGTCGAAACGGCCGACACGGAAATTGAAGTCGAGGTTCTTCTCCCTCACCATGGGGTGGGAGATGTTTACGAGGTTCTCGGCGCACTCCACGATGGAGAAGGCGACGGGACTCAGAGTCAGCTTGCCGTTTTCCACCTTGGAAATATCAAGAATGTCATTGATCAGCGTCAGCAGATGATTGCTGGCCAGGCTGATCTTGCGCAGGTTCTCGCGTACTGCCGCGGTATCCTCCGCGTTTTTTTCCGCAATGACGGTCAGCCCGATGATGGCGTTCATCGGTGTGCGGATATCATGGGACATGGTGGACAGGAAATTCGTCTTGGCCTGGTTGGCGCTTTCCGCGGCGGCTACCGCTGCCTTCATCCGGCGGTTGAGCTTCGTCATGATCGTCAGGTTGAATACCAGCAGCAGGAGCAGTCCGGCGGCTACTATACCCACGAGCGTCCAGTTCATCACCACGTGGACGAGCTCCGACAGAGGGATCATCGAGACGATGATCCAGTCGTCCGTGGAATGGACCCGCGTATGCGCTACCATGCTGCGGCTCCCGGCGGAATTGATCATTTCGAAGGTGCCGGCAGAGCCGCCTACGAGCTCTTTCAGGGCGTTCAGCTCCGCGGAGCTGGGGTTGTTGTAAGACTGATAAAACTCAAAGAAGTTGGAGTTTTTAAAGGAATGTCCTTTGATTATATAGTCTCCGGAGCGGTCTATCAGGGCAATTTCCGCGCTTTTGTAGTTGTCCGAAGGAAAAGACCATCTTCTTTCAAAGGACGCCGCCGGAATGATCCGCAGCAGCACGGCCTTTTGAGGCTGTCCCGTTTCCGCGTTTTTCAGCTCGATCGGACAGCAGAAAGCAAGAGACTGGATGGCGTTGACGGGATTTGTGTAAGCCCGGGTCACATTGACGGAGCTGTCATTTCCGAGGAGCTCATAGAAGTCGTCGCTGAAGGTGCTGATATTGCGGTAGGAAACCGAGTAATCGTCGGCGTCGGAGGATCTGGAGGCCGTGGATAATCCCGTAAGATACTGACCCTCCGTGAACAGGATATGCGCCATAACGTCGGGCTCGGAGACGGAATCCCGGACAAACGCTATCGCTTCCTCCGCCGTCATATCCTTCGAGTTGATATAGCCGGCCCAGCTGTTGCAGACCTGCTGTTCTCCCGCGAGATAATTGGCAGTCATGTTTTCCATGGCTACCGTCATGTTTCCGAATGCTTCGGTCTGGGAGGAAAGATTGTTCTTCTGTTCGATCCTGATATAAAGCGCGATCATAAACAGGATCATGAGCACGATCAGCGCATTGCCCGGGATCATCAGGTTTTTTTTCATATCTCCATACCTACTTTATCCGAGGCGAAGGGGGCCGAGCCTCCGTCGCCCGGGAGAGCGTCTTTTCGGCGCTTTTTTCTTTGCAAGGCGGCGGTTTTCGAGGGCTGCAGCGACGCATCGGCGCAAATCAGCCGGTGAAAACCCGAAAACGTCCGACTATAATATATAATCCATCTTCTCAAATAGCAAGGGCAAATCTTCACTTAGCATGCCGTCAGCTCGGTATTCGTTCCCACAGTGCCGCGGAAATGAGGGGAAATTGCGGGTCCCCTGCGTTTCGGGGAGCGGAAAAGCGGAAGAAATGACCGCACCCGGGTCGTACTGCGGCCCGGAGGCAACATACCGCACCGTTTTTCGACAGTGAGCATAGACACAGCCCTCGCGGCATGATATACTGACTGTGTATTCGATTCAGCAGCAGGAGGACGGTCGTATGGAGAGTGGCTTTTCTGATTCCCGGTTAAACGGCGAAAGACGGAAGATCCTCGTGATCGAGGACGAAATGGTCAACCGTTTGATCCTCGGAAATACGCTCCGGGGAACCTATGACGTCGTATTTGCGGAGACGGGCGCGCAGGCGCTGGAGATATTGAACGATCAGTTCCGGACGCTCAGCCTGGTGCTTCTGGATCTGAACCTCCCCGATATGTACGGAGTGGATATCCTGCACCGGATCAAGGCGGACGCCGTCACCGCCGTGCTGCCCTTCATCGTCATGACGGCGGATCAGGACGCGGAGGTGCAGTGCCTTAATCTCGGCGCTACCGACTTCATTGCCAAGCCCTACCCCAAGCCGGAGGTCATCCTGGCGCGCATCCTGCGCACGATAGAGCTCTTTGAGGGGCGGGACATCCTCCGATGGACCGAAAGGGATCAGCTCACCGGCCTGTATAACCCGGAATTCTTTTTCCGCTACGCGGCGCAGTTCGACGCACGACACCCGGATATCCCCACCGACGCGATACTGCTGGACGTCAACCGCTTTCACATGCTGAACGAACGCTACGGAAGGGCCTTCGGCGACGAAGCGCTCAGGCGCATTGCGGACAATCTGCGGCAGGCGCTGCATGGCGCCGGCGGGATCGTATGCAGGAAGAGCGCGGATACCTTCCTGGCCTACTGTCCGCACCGCAGCGACTACGGGGATCTGCTCAGGCTGATCGGCGACGGGATAGATAAGGATTACCACGCCCGGGTCCGGATGGGAGTGTATCCCAACGCGGATCGGGCGATCGACATGGAGCGGCGTTTCGCCCGCGCAAAGCAGGCCGCGGACAGAGTGAAAACCAGCTTTTCCGGGGCGGCGGGCGTTTATGACGCAGCGCTGTACGATAAAGAGAGCTTCAACGAGCAGCTCCTGGAGGATTTTGCCGCGGCGATCCGGGGAGAACAGTTCACGGCGTATTACCAGCCTAAATTCGACATCCGTACCGAAGCGCCCGCGCTCTGCAGCGCCGAGGCGCTGGTGCGCTGGAACCATCCGAGGCTCGGCATGGTCAGTCCCGGCATCTTTATCCCGCTTTTTGAGGAAAACGGCCTGATCCGGGAGCTGGATTCATATATGTGGAGAAAGACCGCCGGGCAGATACGGAGCTGGAAGGATCGGTTCGGGTGGAAGATACCGGTTTCCGTCAACGTGTCCCGCATCGACCTGAGCGATCCGCTGCTGCCGCAGCTGCTGGAAAAGGTCGTGGACGAGGCGGGGATAGCCCATGAGGACTTTTTGCTGGAGATCACGGAATCGGCCTATACCGAAGACGCCGAGCAGATCGTAAGCGTGGCCGAAACGCTGCGGGAAAGCGGCTTCCGGATCGAGATGGACGACTTCGGCACGGGGTATTCTTCTCTGAACATGATCACCGCGCTGCCCATCGACACCCTGAAGCTGGACATGCAGTTCGTCCGCACCGCGTTCCGCGACAGAAACGGCATGCGGCTGATCGAGGCGGTCCTGTCTCTGGCGCGGTCCCTGGGGCTCACCACAGTCGCGGAGGGAGTGGAAACGGAGGAGCAGCTGCAGGCGCTGAAGGCGCTGAGCTGCGACATCGTGCAGGGATACTATTTTTCAAAGCCGCTGCCGGCGGAGGAATTCGAGGCATTTGTCCGGGAAAAAGGCATTTAACGGAGATACGGAGGTACGATCATGCTGACGATAGACGCGCTGCGCCGGTTCGGCGCGAAAACTGAAGAGGGCCTCGGCCGCTGTCTGAACGACGAGGGCTTTTATCTCGACCTGGTCAAAATGGTGCTGGAGGAAAAGGGCTTTGAGAAGCTTGCCTCTTCTCTGGAGAGAGGCGACTGGCAGGCAGCCTTCGAAGCCGCCCATTCCCTCAAGGGCTCTCTGGGAAATCTCGCGCTGACGCCGATCTACGCTCCCACGGCGGAGCTGACGGAAAGACTGCGGGACGGCAGGGAGGCCGACTACGCCGCGCTGCTCACGGAGATCCTTTCGCAGCGCGACGCGCTGATCGCGCTGCGCGACGGCTGACAGCCCCTGAAACAACGCGTTCGGGGACGCGGGAAATACGGCAAACCACGGCGCGCTTTGCTCCGTGGTTTTTCGCTTTTGAGTCCGAAAGAGGCGGCGAAACGGAGCCCGGCGCGGGGATAAGGCCGGACGCCGCCGTCACGGAGTGACGAGCGCACGGGCAGCGGAGCCGCGCGGCTTCAAAGATCATCGGTATTTCGGAAAGTTATTTTTTCCTCGCTTCGGTCAGCGGAGCGAAAGTATTCGCGTCGCAGACGAGCTGCGCCCAGTCGGCGGCGCCGTCGGGCGCTTCCAGGGCTGCGCTCTCGCCGGGCGCGAGGGTGAAGAGCCGCGTCCGGACGCCGAGGCAGCGTCCCCCGTCATCGTAACGGGCAAGATAATAAATGCACTCCAGCGTTTCCTCCGTGCCGTTGTGAAAACGCTCCGCGGGGCCGCTTTCCGGCTCAAAACGGCAGGGCTCCTCCGGATCGTTCGCGAGGACGGCGACGCAGCGCGCTATGCTGAGCAAGCCGTGACCGTAATCGTCGTCGCGTCCCGCGTCGCCCTTATCCACCGCGGTCGCGGCGAGGATCCCGCGGACGTCCGCCGGAGTCAGAGAGCCGTTGATGCTCAGCAGGATCGCCGCGGCAGCGACGACCTGAGGCACGGAAAACGAGGTGCCGGTGGCGTCAACGTAGCCGCCGAGCCGTCCCGCGGTCTTGACGTTTACCCCCGGCGCGGTGATGAAAACGCTTTCATTGGAGCTGGAGCGGTAATATTTTCGGCCGTTCCGGTCCACGCTGCCGACGCCGATCACCGTATCGTAAGCGGCGGGATAGTACAGGGTCGTCCCGCTGGTGTTGCCGACCGCCGAGACCACCGTGACGCCCTTTCTCTCGGCGTATTCCACCGCCTCGAGAAGGGTCCGGGAGCTGCCTGTCATGCCTAAGCTGAGGTTGAGGATATCGCAGCCGTAGTCGTCGACGGCGCCGTAGATCGCGCTGCAGATGGCGCTGATCGTTATCGTTTTTCCGTCGGTGACCTTCAGCGGAACGAGCTCGGCCCGCGGCGCGGCGCCGAGATAGCCGTCCGCGCCGGAGCCCGCGATGAGTCCGGCGACGAGGGTCCCGTGTCCGTAGTTGTCGGCGGTATCGTCCTCGTCGGCTCCGGATATGTAGTTGTGCCCGGGGAGCAGACAGTGCTTCAGGCAATCAAGGTGATTGACTCCGCTGTCCAGAATGCCTATCCGGACGCCCTGCCCCAGACAGCCCCGCTCGAACGCCGCGTCCGCGCCGATCATGGCAAGATCCCATTTGTCGGAGGCGTAGTACTGCGAGGGCTCGGCGTCCAGGAGCGTAAGTATGCCGTCCGGCTCGTACCATTCGAGCTCTCCCGCGGCGTCGAGGCGGCGCATTTCCTCCGGGCCGACCACTTCAAAAGGACTGTCGCAGTCTTTCCTTTTTATGATATATGCCGTTTCATCCTCTGCCGCGGCGCAGCCCGGGCCGGCGCCCGCGGCTGCCGTCAGAAAGATCAGAGCGGCGAAAATGAATGCGGTGATCCGTTTCGTTTTGTTTCTCCTTTTCCCGCAGCGGCGCCCGGGCGGCCCGGGACGCCGTTATGTCCGTTTTCGTTTCTCGGGAGCGCCGCAGGCGCCGCGCTCCGCGCACGGCACGCCGACGGGCTTTCGTTTTCTCTTCGACCATATCAGTAAAATAACATAACCGTTCAAACTTTTCCAGCGGTAATCGATAAAAACCGGGCCGATCCGGAGAGGACTGCGCCGATCCGGAGAGGACGCCCGTCTTTTCACTCTTCATTCCTCCCCGTTTTCAGAGAAAAGATAAAATAAGCGGTGTTTTGCACCGCAAAACGACTGAAAAATAAGCGGCAGGATCGTATGGGTCCCGTCCGCGTGACCGCACGGTCAAAAAAGGAACGCGCCCCGAAGGGCGGCGTTCCTTTTTGCTTTTTTCACGAGCTCCCCCGGGACGCTTCGCGGCCGGAGCGCGCCGGCTGAAAAGTGTGCCCGGGCAGACGGAGGCCAAATAATATTTATTACAAATAATTCCGTAATATATTTGCCTTTTGTGATAAATAATGTTTATTATACAAAAAGAATATCTGCAAAAGCAGACTTCGAAGCAAGGCTTTTGTATTGCATTCTCTCCGGTGATATGCTATACTTCCCGTATAGTGGGGCGCAGTATGCTTTTCCCTTTCGCCGGACGCTGCCGAGGGCCGAAAAAGCCGTATTCGGCGGCCGGCTTTTCTGTTATTCCGCATGACCGCCCGGCGGAGCTCCCGCGTCCGCGCTTTCCGCGGGAAAACCGCGAAATACCGTCTCGCGCGGGGCCTGGATATCCGGACGGCGCGGACCGTATCACACGAACGAAAAAAGAGAGTGGCAAGATGGCGAAAGACTTACCGAAAGAAAACGACACTCAACCGAATATCCCGAAGATCTTTTTGATCGTTCTTGCCGTTTACCTGCTGCTGACGGTCGGCTTTTATTTTCTGGCGGGAGATCAGCTGCTGTACCGGGTCTCGCGGGGAGACCTGGAGATGCGGCCCGCGGACGCGGCGGCCGTCGAGCTGTCCCGGGACGTGACGGCGGAGCAGGTCTTCAGCGCGAAGATCCAGCGCCTGCAGAGCGTTTCCGTCCGGTGGGGGGCGTATTACAGGGCGAACAGCGGCACGGTGACGATAGAGCTTTTGCGGACGGACGACATGAGCGTTCTGATGAGCGGAAGCTTTGACGTTTCTCCCATAGTGGAAGGCAGCGTACTGACCGTTTGTTCCGATACGCCGATAGAAGACGTGTACGGCCTTCCTCTGATACTGAGGCTCAGCTCGGATTGCGAGCCGGGCTCCGCGGTCACGCCGCTGATCGATTCGCAGGCGGAAGAGGACGGTTTTTCCCTGAGCATAAACGGCGAGCCTTCGCCGGGTATGCTCTGCTTTGCCGCGGAGGGGACCGATTATATCTGGACCGGCCTGCACTACTGGCTGTTTGTCGGTCTGCTCGGCGCGCTGCTGGCCGCGTTCATGCTCATTATATGGCTCCGATACCGCAGCGGCAGGCGCAGCTTTGTGGTGAATTCGCTCATAGCGGTGAAGAAATACCGTTTCCTGATACGTCAGCTGGTCGGGCGGGATTTCAAAACGAAATACAAGCGTTCCGTCCTGGGCGTGTTCTGGAGTTTTCTCAATCCTCTTCTGATGATGCTGGTGCAGTATTTCGTCTTTTCGACGATATTCCGCAACGATATTCCTCATTTCGCCTCGTATCTGATCATAGGCACGGTAATGTTCAATTTCTTTTCCGAATCCTGCGGCATGACGCTCACTTCGATCCTCGGCAATTCCAATCTGATCACCAAGGTATACATGCCCAAGTATATATACCCGCTTACGCGGACGATGTCCTCGATGGTGAACCTGGCCATTTCTCTCGTGCCCATGCTTATCGTGTGCCTGGCGTCGGGCGTGCATTTTCAGAAAAGCGCGGTCCTGGCCCTGTTCTTCTTTGCCTGCGTGGTCATCTTCAGCCTCGGACTCGGAATGCTGCTGGCCACGTCGATGGTGTTTTTCCGCGATACGCAGTTTCTGTGGAACGTGCTGAGCATGATGTGGATGTACGCCACGCCCATTTTCTATCCCGAGAGCATACTCCCGGATAATCTGAAATTCGTGCTGACTGTAAATCCGCTGTATCATTTTCTGAAAAACGCGCGGAGCTGCCTGCTCGACGGCCTGTCGCCGGAGCCGATAGTGTATATCCAATGTCTCCTCATCGCTCTCGCCATGCTCGCGGTCGGCGCGGCGGTGTTTTACAGGAAACAGGATAAGTTCGTCCTTTATATGTGAGGTATCGCCATGGAAAGTATGATAGTTGTCGACGACGTGACCATGCGCTTTCACATGAATACCGACAAGATCCTTTCCCTGAAAGAATTCGTCACGAGAAAGATCAGGGGAAATATCAGATATGAGGACTTTACGGCGCTGGACCATGTGTCGTTCCGGGTGGAGCGCGGGGAAACGCTGGGGCTCATAGGCCGCAACGGCGCGGGCAAAAGCACGATGCTCAAGCTGATCTCCGGCATACTGAAGCCGACCGAGGGCAGAGTAACGACACGCGGCAGCGTCGTGCCCATGCTGGAGCTGGGCAGCGGCTTCGACAACGACCTTACGGGCAGAGAAAACATATTCCTCAACGGCGCGATACTCGGCTACAGCGAGGAATTCCTTAAAGAAAAGTACGACGATATAGTCGCCTTTTCGGAGCTGGGACAGTTCATAGACGTGCCCATAAGAAACTATTCCTCGGGCATGCTGGCGCGCCTGGCCTTCTCGGTGGCAAGCATGGTGCAGCCGGAAATACTGATAGTGGACGAGATACTGTCGGTGGGCGACGCCGCCTTCCAGGAGAAGAGCCGCGCCAGGATGACGGAGCTTATGGGCGGAGGAACGACCGTCCTTTTCGTGAGCCACAGCCTCGATCAGATCCGGGAGATGTGCGGCCGCGTGGTCTGGCTGGAGCAGGGCAGGATAAAAATGATCGGCCCGGCCGACGAGGTCTGCGGCGCCTACGACGTATGACGGCCGCGCGCGGGACGGGAAAAGTGATAAGAGTCTGTGTTTTTTGTGAAAAATGGGGTTCGGGAGGCATTGAAACGTTCCTTCTCAATCTTATGCCCCATATCGACCGAAGCCGTTTCGAGATACGCCCGGTCACGGCGTATCTGGAGTCGGAGGCGTATCTGCCCCGGCTCCGGGAGCTCGGAACGGAGCTTACGGTGCTGTCGGACAGCCGCAGAGGCTGCCATACGCAGTTTTCACGCTTTTACCGGCTGCTGAAGCGCGAGGGCTTTGACGCCGTGCATCTCAACCTTTTCGACGGGCTCGCGCTGGGCTACGCGAAGGCGGCGGAGCGCGCCGGTGTGCCGGTGCGCATAGTCCACAGTCATAACACCGACCTGCGCAAAAGCCCGCTCAGGGCCGTAAAGCTGGCGGTGCACGGCCTGTGCAGGAGACTTTTCCGAAAGGCGCCGACGCATTTCGCGGCGTGCTCCCGCGAGGCTGCGGAATTCATGTTCGCCCGGGAGATCATACGCAGCGGCCGCTGGACGCTGATACGGAACGGCGTGGACGCGGAGCGGTTCCGCTATGACGCCGCCGCCCGCCTGCGAATGCGGGCGGAGCTCGGCGCGGAGGGAGCGTTCGTTATCGTATGCGTAGGACGGCTTTGCAGTCAGAAAAACCAGAGCTTTCTGCTCCGGCTTCTTCCGCAGCTGCTTGCGCGGCGTCCGGAGACGCTGCTCGTTCTGGCCGGAGAGGGCGAGGATGAAGCGGCGCTGCGCGCGGAGGCGGAGGCGTCGGGCGTGTCCGGCGCGGTACGCTTCCTCGGCGTGACGAAGCGCATACCCGAGCTGCTGTGGGCCGGCGACGTGCTGGCGGCGCCCTCGCTGTTCGAGGGCCTCGGCATCGTGGCGATAGAGGCGCAGGCCGCCGGGCTGCCGACGGTATGCTCGGACCGGGTGCCGGAGGAGACGCGGATAACGAAGCTGATCTCCTATCTGCCTCTGGACGATACCGGGCAATGGACAGAGCGTCTGCTGAAAAGCGGAGACGCCGCGCGGCGCGATACGTTTGAGGAAATACGCTCCGCGGGATATACGCTGCGGGATACCGCGGAAGCGGTGCAGCGTTTATGGGAAAATATCCGAACAAACGAACAGATAAAAGGAAAAAAATGATATGAACATTATCCTGCTTTCCGGCGGATCGGGCAAAAGGCTCTGGCCGCTGTCAAACGAGGCGCGTTCCAAGCAGTTTCTGAAACTGCTGACCGACGATAACGGAGAACCCGAGTCCATGGTGCAGCGTGTGTACCGCCAGATAAGGCAATCGGGCATCGACGGGACGGTCACGATAGCCACGAGCGAATCGCAGATCGATTCGATACGCGGACAGCTGGGAGAGGCCGTGGAGATCGTATCCGAGCCGGAGCGCCGGGATACCTTCCCCGCGATCGCTCTTGCCGTGAGCTATCTGTATTATGAAAAGCACTGCGGCAGGGACGAGCCGGTGATCGTCATGCCGGTGGATCCTTACACGGAACAGGGGTATTTCCGTACCGTCATCCGGATGGAAGAAGCGGTGCGGGACGGCGCGGCGGATATCGTGCTGATGGGGATACGCCCGACTTACCCTTCCGAGAAGTACGGCTACATCCTCCCGGAAAAAGAGGGGAGCCCCTGCTGCAGGGTCAGAAAGTTCGTGGAAAAGCCCGTCGCGGCGCACGCGGAGGCCATGATACGCGAGGGCGCCATGTGGAACGGCGGAGTTTTCGCGTTCCGCGCGGGCTATATGATAGACAGGCTGAACGAGCAGGCGGCTCCGCAGTCGTTCGGGGAGCTTCGCGAGCGTTACGGCGAGCTGAGAAAGATCAGCTTCGACTATGAGGTCGTGGAAAAGGCGGACTCCGTCGCGGTCATCCCCTATCAGGGGGTATGGAAGGATCTCGGAACGTGGAACACTCTTGCCGATCAGATCCACGACGACGTCGGCATAGTCGTCCGGGGAGAGGGAACGGAGGATACCCAGATCATCAACGAGCTGGATATACCGCTGGTCGCGCTGGGCGTGAAGGACATGGTGATAGCCGCGTCTCCCGACGGGATACTTGTCAGCGGCAAAACGGAGAGCTCCTTCATGAAGCCCTACGTCGAAAAAATATCGCTGCGCCCCATGTATGAGGAGCGCCGCTGGGGTTATTACAAGGTTTTGGAGTACAATGCCTACGAGGACGGCAAACGCTCCCTGACCAAGCACCTGTTCGTCCGGGCGGGGAAGAAGCTCAGCTACCAGTCGCATGAGCTCCGCGACGAGATATGGACGATCATCGGCGGCAGGGGGATACTGCTTCTGGACGGACATACCCGCAACGTCAGGTGCGGAGACGTGGCGTATATCACCGCGGGCATGAAGCACGCGCTGTGCGCGGAGGAGGATCTGCACATGATAGAGGTGCAGATAGGCTCCGAACTGACAGAGACGGATATAGTGCGCTACGCGATGGAATGGTGATCGGAGAGGGTGCGCTTTTGAAGGTAAGGGTAAAGTTTACCGATCAGCCCTACGGCTTTGACGCGGAGGATAATTGCTATATCCGCGCTCTTCGGAGCCTGTATGACGTTGAGCTTTCGGACGAGCCGGACCTGGTGTTTTACAGCTGCTTCGGAACGGATTTTCTGGCTTATCCCGACAGCGTGCGGATATTTCTCGCCAACGAACCCGTCCTGCCGAACTTCAACGACTGCGATTATGCCATAGGCTCGATGGATCTGACCTTCGGCGAGCGGTATTTCCGCCAGCCGCCGCTTCTGAACTACGGCGAAACGGCGTGGTGGGAGCTTTTCGGCGGAGAGCGGACGGTCCCCGGGAACGCTTTTGACAGAAAGTTCTGCAATTTCATTTACGCAAACGAGACCGGAGGAAGCGGCGCCGCCCTGCGCAGGGAATTCTGCCTGCGCCTTGCTCGGTACCGGCAGGTAGACTGTCCGGGCAGGGTGCTGAACAATATGCCCGACGCCCTTGAAAAGAGGTACCCGAACAACAAGCTGCGTACCCGGGCGGATCTGAACGCGCGCTGGGCGGAGGAAAAGCTCGCTTTCCTGCGAAACTATAAATTCACCATCGCTTTTGAAAATACCGAGCTTCCCGGCTTTACCACGGAAAAGCTGATACATCCGCTCATGGCGGGCTCCGTGCCGATATACTGGGGAAATCCTCAGGCGGCGGAGTATTTCGATCCCAAGGCGTTCATCAACTGCGCGGATTACGGAAACGACCTTGACGCGGTCATACGCCGGGTGGAGGAGCTGGACCGCGATGAGGAGCAGTATACGGCCATGCTGCGGCAGCCGCCGCTGCGCGGCGACTTCCCTTACCGCTGGGAGGAAGAGCTGAAAGCGTTTTTTGCCCGGATAGTCGAGGGGGGATGCGTGCCGTTCGACAAAAATCCCATGGGCTTTGAGGCGATGAGCGCCCGGTCGTTCGCCGCCCTGTGCGGGGAAGGAAAGTACGGCATGAGAGACATCGTCCGCCGCTCGGCGGCCGCGATGAGCGGATGGCTGAGCTATAAAATCAAGCGTCAACGGAGGAAATGAGAATGAAGAAAAGAGCGCTGATCACCGGCGTGTCGGGGCAGGACGGCAGCTATCTGTCGGAGCTCCTGCTTGAAAAGGGCTACGAGGTGCACGGCATAATACGCCGCTCCTCCGTGGAGGCAAGGCCGAACATCGACCATCTGCGCGGCGAGCCCGATTTCCACCTGCATTACGGCGATCTTATGGATTCTCTCGGCATCCTCCGGATCATAAAGGAAACCGAGCCGCATGAGATATACAACCTTGCCGCGCAGAGCCACGTGGCGGTCTCGTTCGACGCGCCGGAGTACACGGCCGATACCGACGCGCTCGGCGCGCTGAGGATAGTGGAGGCCGTCCGCATCCTCGGCATGGAAAAGACCTGCCGCGTCTATCAGGCGTCCACCTCCGAGCTGTTCGGAAAGGTGGAGGAGGTGCCCCAGAGGGAAACCACGCCGTTCCACCCCTATTCGCCCTACGCGGTCGCCAAGCAGTACGCCTATTGGATAATCAGGGAATACCGGGAGGCCTACGGCATCTTCGCCTGCAACGGCATACTTTTCAACCATGAGTCGGAGCGCCGCGGCGAAAGCTTCGTTACGAGAAAGATCACGCTGGCGGCGGGGCGCATTGCCTGCGGCCTGCAGGACAGGCTTTATCTCGGCAATCTTAACTCCCTGCGCGACTGGGGCTACGCGAAGGATTACGTGGAATGCATGTGGCTGATACTGCAGCAGGAGCGGCCGGACGATTTCGTCATCGCCACCGGCGTCCAGCACACGGTGCGCGAGTTTACGGAGCTTGCCTTCCGCTGTAACGGCATCGAACTGGAATGGACGGGCGAGGGCGCGGACGAAAAGGGCGTGGACAGGGCGAGCGGGAAGGTGCTCGTGGAGGTCAGCCCGGAGTTTTACCGCCCCACGGACGTAGTCGACCTGCTGGGCGACCCGACGAAGGCGAAGACCGTGCTGGGCTGGGACCCGCAGAAGACCTCGTACGAACGGCTCGTGGAGATCATGGCAAAGCACGACAGAGCGCTGGCGGAAGCCGGGCGCGTTTGAGGAGGGTCCGATATGGAGATAAAATATCCGCTGTCCAACGACACCTGGGGCAGCGAAGAATACGCGGCGATAGACGCCGTTTTGAAATCAAACCGCTTCACGATGGGCGAGAAGGTCGCGGCGGCCGAACGCGCGGCCGCGGAGGAATTCGGCAGCAAATACGCCGTGATGACCTCCTCCGGCTCGACAGCCAATCTTCTGGCGATATCTGCCATGGTGTATTCCGGGCGGCTTGAAAAGGGCGATGAAATACTTGTCCCCGCCGTTTCGTGGAGCACGACCTATTTCCCGCTGGAGCAGCTGGGGCTGAAAATGCGCCTGGTCGATATCGACCGGGAGACGCTCAACATGGACGTGGAAAAGGCCGAGCAGGCCGTTACCGAACGCACCAGAGGCGTATTCGCGGTTAATCTTCTGGGCAATCCGAACCGCTTCGACGAGCTGACCGCTTTCTGCAAAAAGCACGGCCTTATCCTGATGGAGGACAACTGCGAGTCCATGGGGGCGAGCTTTGAGGGGAAACAGGCGGGTTCCTTCGGCGTGTTCGGAACGTTCTCAACGTTTTTTTCGCACCACCTGTGTACGATGGAGGGCGGCTTCGTCATAACGGACGACGAGGAGCTGTATCATTATATGCTCTCTGCCCGTGCCCACGGCTGGACGAGGAACCTGCCGGAAAACAGCAGCCTGCATACGAAAAGCGCCGATCCGTTTTATGAGAGCTTCTGCTTCGTGGTGCCGGGCTTCAATCTGCGTCCGTTGGAAATGGAAGGCGCGCTCGCCTCCGAGCAGCTGAAACGGCTCGCGGGCTTTGTCGCGCAGCGCAGGAAAAACGCCGAATATTTCAAAAGCACCGTCGGCTCCGACCCGCGCTTTTACATGCAGAAGGAGACCGGCCGCTCCTCATGGTTCGGCTTCGCCCTGCTGCTGAGGGAGCCGGACGCGCGGATGCGCGACCGCGTCGTTTCACACCTGCGCGAGCGGGGCATCGAAACGCGGCCCATCGTCGCGGGCAACTTCGCAAGGCAGCCGGTGTTCTCCCGCCTGGACGCGAGCATTTCCGGCGAGCTGACCGGCGCGGACTATATACACGACAACGGCTTCTTCGTCGGCAATCATTCCATAGACATGCGGGAGCAGATCGACTGGCTCGGCAAGGCGCTCGGGGAGATCTGAAAATGGAAAAAAACGCCCTTATCTATGTGGCCGGACACACCGGCCTCGTAGGCTCCGCGATAGTGAGGAAGCTGCGGGCGGAGGGATATGAGCGGCTGCTGCTCAGAACTCACGCGGAGCTTGACCTGACGGACGCCTGCGCGACGGAAGAATTCTTCCAAACTCAGCGCCCCGACTACGTTTTTGCCGCCGCCGGTCTCGTGGGAGGAATAAAGGCGAATTCCGAGGCTCCCGCGGATTTCTTTTCGGTAAATATGGCGATAGCTCAGAACGTGCTGTGGTCGGCCTTCCGCAGCGGCGTGAAAAAGCTGCTGTATCTCGGCAGCGCATGCCAGTATCCGAAGGAATGCGCTCAGCCCATGAAGGAGGAGCAGCTTCTGACCGGGCTGCCGGAGATCACCAACGAAGGATACGCGCTTGCGAAAATATGCGCCTGCCGTCTGTGCTCCTACATGAAGCGGCAGTACGGAGCGAACTTTATCAGCGCGATACCCGCCAACGCCTACGGCCCGAACGACTGCTTCGATCCCCGGAAATCCCACGTGATCCCCGCGCTTATCATGAAATACCTCAACGCGAAAAAGACCGGAGCGCCCCGCGTGGAGCTGTGGGGGACCGGAAAAGCCCTGCGTGAGTTCCTGTTCACGGACGATCTTGCCGACGGATGCCTGTTTCTGATGGATAATTACGACGGAGACGAGACCGTCAATATGGGCAGCGGAAGAGAGATATCGATCCTCGAGCTTTCCGAAACGATCGGGCGCATCGTCGGTTACGAGGGAGAGATAGTCTGCGATCCGGACAAGCCGGACGGAATGATGCGGCGTATGCTGGACAGCGGCAGGATAAACGCTCTCGGCTGGAGAGCAAAGACCGATATCGTATCGGGACTGGAGCAGGTCCGCGACTGGTATCTGAAGACGAACGGGTGATCCCTTCGCCTTTTTCCGGGTGATCGAACGCAATACATTGCGCCGAAGGCGCGCGGAGGAGCTTGAACACACGATGGCCAAAGCCGAAATCACGAAAAGCGGCAGTGAAAACAACGGAAGGATCGCGAGCATAGACGCCGCAAAAGGCGTTTTGCTCATCATCGTTCTCATTTCGCACGGATGCGGTTTTCTCAATTACAGAGATTGGTTCTGCGCCTGTTATATGTGCGCTTTTTTTGTCCTCTCGGGCTATACCTCCGGGCGGATCGCAGCGGACGGCGGCGCCGGAGTTTATCTGTCCCGATGCAAAAAGAGCGCCGTGCGCCTGCTCAAGCCGTATTTCGGCTGGACGGCGGTGATACTCGCTGTCGACAGCATAAATCGGCTGATCGCGGGAAGCTTTTCGGCCGGCCGGCTTCTTCACGGAGCCTTGGGGGCGCTGTATTCCAGATACTGTCTTTATCCGCTGGGAAGCGAGCCGAATGTGTACTTTCTGGACAAGAACGGCGCGCTGTGGTTTTTGACCTGCTTTTTGTGCGCCAGGCTCATTTTCATCGGCGCGCTGTATCTGATCGACCGGGAAAAGACGGCGTCCCGCACCGCGCTGGTGATGCTTGCGCTGCTTGCGGCGTCGGTTTGCCTGTCCAGGCTGCCCGTACTGCTCCCGTGGAGCATCGACACCGCGTTTGCCGGAGCGTTTTTCATGCTTTCGGGGTATCTTTACCGGGGATGGGAAAACAGCCGGCTTGAAAAGCATCCCGAGCCCGCATCCGGCGCAGGGCGGAGCGCGGCGGGCGCGCTGCGGACCGACCGCATCCTCGGGGCCGCCGTTCTCGGAGTTCTTTATCTGATGCTCGTTCCCGTAAACGGCTATATCAACATGTCCGTACGTATCTACGGCTCGCACGGCGTTTGGAGCGTACCGCTTTTCCTGCTCGTCGGGCTCAGCGGCACGGCGCTTTACGCGGCGCTGGGAAAGCTCCTCTCGCTCGTCCGGCCCGTAGGGTGCTTCCTGTCGTACGTCAGCAAAAGCGCCTTTGCCCTGCTGGCGATGCAGTTTGAGATATACGAGCTGCTGGGCAGGATCATGCCGGCGCCCGAATTTGCTTCGGGCGGCGCCGCGTACAGGTACGGACTGCTTCAGGCCGCTTTGAATTTGCTGATCTGCATGGCGATCCATGCGTGCTCTGCCGCGCTGAAGCGCCTGCTGTCAAGCAGGAGACGCACGGTTGACGGAGGGATGAAAAAGTGAACATTTCGGAAATGGCGTGGCTTCCGGCGATCGGCTTCGGCACGGCCGATCTTGCCGGACCGGCGGAGCGGATCGTGCTCGAAGCGATAAGCGCCGGTCACCGTCTGATAGATACCGCCCGGGTATACGGAAGCGAGGAGGGCGTCGGCCTGGCCGCGGAAGAGGCCGTGCGGCGGGGGATAGTCAGACGGGAGGAGCTTTTTCTCGAAACGAAGCTCGCCCCGGACCGCCACGGTTATCATGAGGCCCTGCGGGATTTCGAGGAGGCGCTCGAGCGCATGCGCACGGATTATCTGGACATGTTCATGCTCCACTGGCCGGTCGCGCGAGGCAGCGAGGACGATTACCGCGAAAAAAACATTGCCGCGTGGCAGGCTCTCACTGAGCTGAAGCAGAAGGGCAGGGTCCGGCACATAGGCGTGTGCAATTTCCTCGAGCGCCATCTGCTGCAGCTTACGGACGCGGGACTGCCGCTGCCGGAGGTCAATCAGCTGGAGCTGCATCCGGGCTTTCAGCAGAGAGGGCTCGTGCGTTTCTGCCGCGAGCGCGGCATGGCGATCGAGGCCTGGTCGCCCATGGGACGCGGCATTCTCAAAACCCCGGAATTCGAGGCGATGGCGGCCCGTTACGGCAAAGACGTCGGGCAGCTGGCGCTGCGCTGGAGCATACAGAAGGGCTTTGTCCCGCTGACGCGCTCGTCGGACCCGGAGCACATCGCGCACAATCTGGAAATATTTGATTTTGAGATCGGTCCGCAGGATACGGAAAAGCTGGACGCACTTAACACGAATACCGACCATCAGGATATCTGGAGCTATAAACGGCAGCAGATGTACTGATGAAAAAAATAAAAATGAGCGGAGTCAGAATTCCATGAGTAAAAACGCACAGCGCAGCAATTCGAAAGCCTCAGTGAGGCAGACGGCCGGACAGGGCGGCGCGGCCGCCGCGCGGGCTTACGCACCGGCACAGCATTATGACGGACCCGATATAAGCGTTATAGTTCCGGTATATAACCTCGAAAACGAAGTCGAACGCTGTCTGAAGTCCATCCTGGCGCAGAAGACGGAACGGTTGGAAATAATCGTGGTGAACGACTGCAGCAGCGACCGCACGGAGGAGATCGTCCGCAGGTTCGCAGACGCGCACAGGGAGATAAAGCTGATATCCTTCAGCGAGAACAAGGGAGTTGCCGCGGCGCGCAACGCGGCGCTTGAAGCGGCAACGGGAGAGTTTATACATTTCTGCGACGGGGATGACGCCGTCCCGCCCGGGGCGTACCGTGAGCTGCTGTATGCCGCGAGGAACGGAGAAGCGGACCTCGTCACGGGGAATTACTCGCGCATGTATCCCGATGAGGGAAACACCGTGCGTCAGTTTTCGCATTATACTGCGCCTACGGGAAGAGGCCGCTGCTTTGAGTCGGGAAACACGATGCTGTGGAACAAGCTGTACCGCCGCAGCGTCATAGAGAACAATAACATCAGGTTCAACGAAAAACTGAAATATTATGAGGATTTCCTGTTTTTCAGTCAGATGCTGCTCGCCTGCGGGGAGATCGGATACACGGACGATTCGGTATACATATACACTGAACCTCTGTTCAGAGATTTTCAGCGCAGCATCCGCTACGCCAGCATGGACTGCGCCAGGGGCCTTGACGTTTCGTGGCGTACGCTCGCCGAGCAGATAAACGCGGAGCGTGAAAAGAAAAAAACCGATACCGGAAAAAGGAGAAAAGACGGCGAGGAATTTCCGGACGACACGGACGATTGGCGTCGGGCTTACCGGTGGAACCTGGAATGGTATTTCACATACAGCTGGAAAATGATACAGGATCCGGATACAAGGCGGCGGGCGTTCGACACCCTGCGCGCGCTTTTGATCCGGATGAACGCCGAAACGCGGTTTGGACGCTGGACGGGCGAAGAAGGGGAGAACGAGTTTGCGCGGCTTTTCAGGATAGACTTTGCCTCCTTCTGTACGATTGATTACGAGGACTACCTGCTGCGTCTCGCGTTTGACGAGAATATCCGGCCGCGCAGGGCGGATCCTCTGCCGCGCATGCGGCGGCTCTCCGAAAAGGAAAAGGACGCTCTTTACGCGGAGAACGCGGAAAAACTGCTGTCGGAGCTGTGCGCGGTATACGGCATGCCGCTGTCCGATATGAAGGTGTGGCGTGAGAATTACTGGAATTTGCTGGACAGCATACTGAACGACTGCTGGCGTCCCATAACGGACAGGGAGACAAAGGAACGGCTGTATGTCAAACTGCAGGAAACGGTGCGCCGCTTCTATGACGAAAACGTGATCTGCGCGATCCCCAATCCGGACGTCCTGCGCCGCTTCAAGCAGATATTCTGCACGGATCACGCCACTTTTCAGACGCTCACGTTTTCACGGTATATGATCGTAGGTTCGGACAAGCCCTTCGCCGTGCTGCCTCAGGGGTCGGCAAACCCGCCGCAGATCATGAGAGAGAACGTATATGTGCAGTCGGATCCGGCGCTGGTTTTCCTGACTGCGTGCCGCAACGGACAGGTAGGCATGAGGACGATCCTGCGCGCCGTCAAAGAATGGATGAGCTTCAAGAGAAGAAGGAGAAAAAATAAATGAGCCGGAAGACGGTCAAAATCAAGTTTACGGGATTTGATCCCGCATCTTTCCGGCCGGAGGATCATTGGGTCACCAAAACATTAAGGAAAAGGTACGACGTAATACTCAGCGACGATCCGGATTTTCTGTTTTACAGCGTCTGGGGCGACCCTTTGGATTTTTGGAATTACGACTGCGTAAGAGTGTTCTGCGCGGGAGAAGCGGTTTCTCCGAATTTCAATGAATGCGACTATGCGTTCGGGTTTGAACCGATCATATACAACGACCGGTATATGCCGTACCCTGTTGGGGACGTTAACAGTCCCGGGATTTACGACCTGGACCGCTCCGTCATGGACAGAAGCGACGCGGAGCCGGAGATGTTTGACAGAAAGTTCTGCAATTTCATCTATTCTCAGGACTGGATGGGGATGGGCGCGTTTCTTCGCAAGGATTTCTGTCTGAAGCTGATGGAGTATAAGCATGTAGACTGCCCCGGTCACGTTCTGAACAACATGCCCAAGGGCGCGATAGCAAGCCGATGGACGGGAGGCGCGAACGGCCAGGGTACGATCACAAGGACATGGAGCGACGATAAGCTCGACTTTTTGAGAAAGTATAAGTTCACGATCGCCTTTGAGAACTCTCCGCTGTCCGGCGTGACCACGGAGAAGCTTATGCATCCCGTGCTCGCCTATTCCGTTCCGATCTATTGGGGAAATCCCGATGTAGACAAGCTTTTCAATCCCCGGGCGTTTATCAACTGCATGGATTACGACGGCGATTTCGACGCGGTCATCGAACGCATCAAGGAGCTTGACACAGACCGCGACAAGTATCTCGAAATGCTTTCTCAGCCGCCCCTGCAGCCGGATTTCGATTTTGACAGAAAAAAGAAGGCCGAGGAATTCCTTTTTCGTATCATTGAGCGCGGCAATAAGCCGTTTGCCAAGGATACCATTCACATTTCGTCCTACTATCGCGTAAAAGCGCAGCTGGACGACGCGCTGACCGAGCTTGACAAAACCAAACAGGCGCTGCAGCAGTACGGGATAGCATATGACAGCGATTCGTGGGAGTTCATGTGCAAGCTGCGGAGATTTGCGGACTCAAAATGGGGATATCTGCCGAAAAAAGCCGCCGGCGCGCTGGTCCGCCTCGGAAAGAGCAAAAACGGCTCAGCCGTTCCGGCGCTGAGCGATACCCGGCGCATCGACTTTTCAAAGGACGGAAACTGCATGGAGTTCCTGGCGGACGGATGGTACGGGCAGGAACAGGACTCCCGATGGAGCTGTGCCCGCGCTTCGCTCAGGATCGTAGTGAACGACGGGAAAACCCGAACGATGAAGATCCGCTACAAGACGCACCCCGGCGCAAAGGATACTGCCGTGATGTATAACGGCAACAGAGTAGGTCTGCTGCCGCATCATTGGGCGGACGATTACGGAATTGCGGCGATAACTCTTCCGGGGATCTGCACGAATAAAAACGGCTTTCAGGTCATAACCTTTGAGACCGATGGCGCGATGACGTCGAAGGAATATTACGGCGGAGACGTTACGGATACGCGTGTGCTCGGCGTGATGGTTTCCCTGATAGAGCTTACGGACTGAAAAAAGCGGTATAAAATACCTTATCGGACAGGAGAGCGCAAATGAGAGTAGCGGACTATGTCGCGGAGAAGCTGTACAGCGTGGGCGTGAAGGACGTATTTATCGTCACGGGCGGCGGGCTGATGTTCATGACGGACGGCCTGGCGTGCAACGACAACATCAGACCGATACCCTGCCTGCACGAACAGGCCGCGGCAATGGCGGCAGTCGCCTATGCTCAGTACAACAACAATTACGGCGCGTGCTATGTCACGACCGGCTGCGGCGGGACGAACGCCGTTACCGGGACCCTGCACGCCTGGCAGGACAACGCGCCGGTGGTATTCGTTTCGGGACAGTGCAACCGGAATGAGATGATCTCCTCGGCCGCCTCTCCCGTGCGTCAGATCGGCATACAGGAGGCGGACATCGTTTCCATTGTCAAGAGCATCACGAAATACGCCGTAACGATCATGGACCCGGAAAAGACCGTTTACCACGTGGAAAAGGCGCTTTATCTCGCAAAACACGGCTGCCCCGGACCGGTGTGGCTGGATGTTCCCATGGACGTACAGGAGGCCGAGATAGACCCGGATAAGCAGGAGCACTATACCCCGCAGCCGGCAAAGACAAGCCCGACGCCGGAGGAAATACGCGAGGTATGTCAGGCGCTTGAAAGCGCCGAACGGCCTTTCATCCTGGTCGGGAGCGGAGTGCGCATGGCCGGAGCCTGCGAGGCTATGAACCGCTTTCTTGAAAAAACGCGGATACCCATGGGCACGACGCGCCTCGGGCTCGATATAGTCCCCAACGCGCTGCCGTACAACTGCGGCGTCGTGGATTCACGGGGGCACCGATCGGCCAACTTTGCGCTGAATAACGCGGACGTCGTGCTCGTGCTGGGAAGCAGGCTGGGGATACGTACCAGCGGATACAATTATGAGCTTTTCGCGCACAATGCCCGAAAGATCATCGTGGTCGATATCGACCCGGACGAGCACCGCAAGGGCACCGTGCGGATAGACCGCTTCATACAGTCCGACGCGGGGGAATTTTTGAAAAGCCTGCCGGAGCTCAGTCTGCCGGAGCTCGGCCGCTGGCGGGAGAAGTGTCTCCATTGGAAAAACAAGTGGCCAGTTTTTACGCCGGAGCATGACGACGACAGCGGCGGCATCAGCGAATTTGCGTTCTGCAGGGCTCTGAACGGACGGCTGCGCCGCGACAGCGCGGTGATCACATCCGCCGGAACGCCCGCGGATATCGTGATGCTTTCTCTGAAGTTTTCCGACGTCGGGCAGCGTTACCTCGGAGGCGACGCTCAGTGCGAGATGGGCGACGAGCTCCCCGCCGCGATAGGCGCGAGCATTGCGAAGGGCAGGGGGGAGACCTTGTGCATCGTCGGAGACGGCAGCCTGCAGATGAATATTCAGGAGCTGCAGACCATACTGACCCAAAAGCTGCCGATAAAGATATTCGTATGGAACAACGGCGGATACGCTTCGATACGCGGGCATCAGAGAAGCGTTTTCCACGGCCGTTTCCTCGGCGTCGATCCGGCGTCGGGAACGGTGTTTCCGGAGCTGAAAAAGATAGCCGACGCATACGGATATCCTTACTTCAGGGCGGATAAGCTGAAGGAACTGGACGAATGCCTCGACAAAGTCATGGCTGAGGACGGAGCGGCGATATGCGAGGTCATGTGCCGCCTTGACGATCCCTTCCCCATGGCCAAGGGCAAGGTGGCGCGCGGCGACGGAGCGCGGGTCCCCGTTCCGACGGAGGACATGGTCCCGCTTCTTCCGAGGGAGGAGCTGGAAGAGGAAATGGAGGCGGAACCGTACAGATGGTGGGAGCTGCCGTGAGCACGGACAGACGGTACTCGCTGGCAATATTCGACGTTGACGGGACGCTGCTCGACACCTCGGAGGGACTGATCGCCGCGTTTCGCCGGGCGCTGACGGAGTCGGGCTTCCGGGCGCCGGATGAAAGCCGCCTGAGGGCGGCGATAGGCCCGCCCTTCAGCAAGTTCGTCGAGGAATACTGCCGCGTTTCCGAACAGCGGGCCCAGGACGTTTCGAATCTGTTTCGGGAGATATATTCGCAAAGCGGGTATCTGATGCGGGCAAAGCCTTATGACGGGATATTCCCGCTTTGCCGCTCGCTGCTCGCAGAGGGCGTCCGCATGGCGGCCGCAACGAACAAACGCATCGATTACGCCCGGAAGCTGCTGCTCGAACTCGGCTTCGGCGAATTCCTTGACCCGATATGCGGGACCGATTTCGAGTATAAGCTTACCAAAGCCGATCTGATAGGAACATGCCTGACGGAAACGCAGACGCCCCCGGAGCGGGCGGTCATGATCGGGGACGGGTCAAGCGACGCTTCCGCGGCGGAAAAAGCGGGCGTGGATTTTATCGGCGTGACTTACGGTTTCGGTTTTTGTTCATCACGGGAGGTTTTCAGGTACGGCTGTTCCGTAGCGTGCGCGCACACGGTAGAAGATATATCAAAAATAATTATTGGAGAGAACTGAAATGAATAAAAGAGAATTGAAAATGCTTGATTTGCTCAAACAGATGCGGGACGAGGACGACATTATTGCCGTAAAGGCGGAGTTTGAGGCGGAGGGCAGCCGGGACGACGAGCTTGTGATGCTCAATCAGATCATTTTCCGCGCCGACATGGAGCTTTACATCAAGATCGGCGGCTGCGAGGCGGTGACCGATCTGAACCGCTGCAAAAAACTCGGCGCCGCCGGCATCATGGCCCCGATGATCGAGACGCCCTTTGCGATGCAGAAATTCATCGGCGCGGCAGATAAGGTTTTCGGCGACCGCCGCGACGAGATCGAATGGATCATCAACGCCGAAACCAGGACCTGCCATGAAAACCTTGACGCAATACTCGAGAAGGGGAAAGGCTTCCTCAGGACGGTGTCGATAGGCCGTGTCGACCTGTCCGGCTCCATGGGGCTGACCAGAGCGGAGATCAACGGCGATTTTATGCTGGAAAACACCATGGATATCGCGAAACGCAGCAGAGCGGCCGGATATATAGTGAATTTCGGCGGCGGTATCTCCTTCGACGCGATAGACTTTATCAAACGGCTTTATCCGCTGAACGACCGGTTCGAGACGAGAAAGATCGTGTTCCGCACCAGCGGCGACGAGCAGAAGCTGAAAAAGAAGATATTCCACGCCATGGAGTTCGAGGCGCTGTATCTGCAGAACAAGTGCGAATATTACGACGGTCTGGCCAACGAAGACAAGGCGAGAATGAAAATGATGCAGGAGCGCATCGAAGAAGCAAAGGCCCGAATGTAAGAAGAAACCTTGAAACACGGAGGATCCTATGCCAAATACAACGCTACGGTATTCTTTCCTGGACTGCACGCTGCGCGACGGCGGGTACGTGAACAACTGGGAATTCGATACGGAAACGTCGCTGGATATTTCTCAGAGCCTTTACCGCGCGGGCATAAGGTATATCGAGCTCGGTCTGATGGGCCGCGGGGGCGCCCCGGGAAAAAGCACGAAGTTTTCCGATTTCGCCGATATCGAACCGCTGCTTGCCGGACGGAAGAGCGACTGCCGCTACGCCGTTATGCTGACGCAGACGGAATATGCCGCGATGGGGATAGACGTCCCTCCCCGCGGAGAGCGCACGCCCGATCTCATACGCCTGGCTTACTTCAAGCCGGAAGCGGACGAGGCGATGAAAACCGCGCGGCTGCTTATGGAAAAGGGGTATATCGTCTTTCTCCAGGCAATGGCGACCTTCATGTATACCGACGGCGAGCTCGCGGAGCATATAGAGACCGTGAACCGGACGCGGCCGTATGCGTTTTATATGGTCGACAGCTTCAGCACGATGTACCGCGACGACGTGATACGCATGGAACAGTTCGTGCTCCGGCGCCTTGACCGCGGGATACTCTTCGGCTTCCACGCGCACAACAATATACAGATGGCGTTTTCCAACGTGATAGCCTTTCTGGAGCACGGCGACGGACGTACTCTTTTCGTCGACGGCAGCATCTACGGCATGGGCCGCGGAGCGGGCAACGTGCCGATGGAGCTGCTTCTGGAATACGCCAACAAGAAGCTGGACGGCCGTTACGACGAAAAAGAGCTCATGCGCGTGTTCGCCCGCCGCATGGAGCCGATCTTCAAAAAGTATTTCTGGGGTTATTCCTTCCCGTATCTGCTGACCGCGAGCAAGGAGATGAACTCCGTTTACGGCTGGTATCTGATGAGCCGCGGCATGACCGGCCTCGACGAGCTGGACCGCGCCCTTGATCTGATACCCGCTGAGCTGCGCTACACGCTGTCCAGAAGCGCGGCGGATGAGGCGATAAAACACGCCGCGGAGGGGAAAAAGGATGACTGACGGGGCAAGAGCGCTGAGAAAAACGATACTCCGCATGGCGCACGCCGGGCGGGACGCGAATTTGCAGAGCGTTTTTTCGTCCGTTGAGATACTGCGGGTGATTTATGACCGCGTCCTCCGCTTTTCCCCGGAGCGCCCCGAGGACAGGGACCGCTTCGTGCTGAGCAAGGGGCAGTCCACCATGGGCCTGCTGGCGATACTGGCGGAAAAGGGCTTTATTCCCGAGGAGGAGCTGTGGACGGCGTGCCGGTACGACTCTCGCATAAGCATGCAGGCGGACAGAACGAAGCTGCCCTTCGTGGAGATCTCCGCCGGCAGCCTGGGCCACGGCTTTCCCATGGCGGCGGGCATGGCGCTGGGCAACCGCATCGCAAAACGTCCGGGCAGGGTGTTCGTCCTTGCGGGCGACGGAGAAATGAATGAGGGCACGATGTGGGAGACGGCGCTGTTTGCCGGCAGCGAAGGGCTGGAGCGGCTCACCCTGATCGTGGACGACAACGGCTCTATCAACGAGATGCTGAAAATGGGCGACCTGGAGGAAAAGCTCTCCGTGTTCGGCTTTGAAGCCGAAACGGTCAACGGACATGACGAGGACGCTCTGTACGCCGCGCTGAGCCGAGCCGGTTCCGGCAGACCGCGGGCGGTGATAGCGAAGACCGTGCGCGGGCACGGCTGCAGAACGCTGGAAGAGGACCGCTCCTGGTTCCATCGGGCTCCGACGGACGAAGAACTGGCGGCGCTGCTCGAGGAAGTGGACGCGTATGAGTGATATGGAAAGACCTTACCGCGTGGTGCGCAGCGAGCAGCACCGTATCGGGCGGATAAGGGTAATAAAAGATACCATCGAGATAAACGGCAAGGAGCATCCCTATACCTACGTCGATTTCCGCGACAGCGTATGCGTCCTGCCCGTGTTTCGCGGTAATGTGATAGCCATAGAGCAATACCGGCATACGCTTAATTCGTGGGAGCTGGAGCTGCCCTGCGGCGGGATAGACAGCGGGGAGACCCCCGAGGACGCCGCGCGCCGCGAGCTGAGAGAGGAGACCGGATATATCGCCGGAGATATGGTCTTTCTCGGAAAGTACTATACCAACCAGGGATATTCCTGCGCCATGTGCAGCGTTTTTTTTACGGAATGCAGCCGGGCCGGCGACGCCGAGCCGGAGGAGACGGAGCTGATACATACGCGCGTGATACCGCTGAGGGAGTTTGAGGAAATGATCGGCGACAACCGCTTCCGTCTGCTGATAGGGATAACGGCATGGGAGCAGGCCAAACGCAGAAATCTGATTTGAAGAGGGACTGTCATGAGAAAAGCCATGCAGGCCGCCGTGCGCGAAATGATAGAGGAATACGCGGATACCGCCCTGCTGCTGATAGATATCGGGGCGTTTCCGATGCGCGAGCTGCTGCGGAAGTATCCCGACCGTGTGAAGAATATAGGCATATTCGAGCCGGGGACGGTAGGCATAGCCGCGGGACTGGCGCTGGCGGGGATCACGCCGACGGTGTACGGGATATCGCCCTTTATCGTGCAGCGCTCGCTGGAGCAGCTGAAGCTGGATTTCGTTTATCAGAACATCGGCGGCAATTTCATCACGACGGGCGCCGCGTACGATTTCTCGACTCTCGGGTATTCTCACTACTGCCCGGAGGATGTGGCCACCCTGCGTCTTCTTCCCGGTATGGAGCTGCTTGCGCCGGGGACGCCGGAGCAGTTCGAAACGCTTTTCAGGGCATGCCGCTTTGACGGCAGGCCCTCGTATTTCCGTATGACGGATCACTGCAATAAAACGCAGGTCGACGTGGAGTTCGGCAGAGCGGCGGTGCTGAAGCGCGGACGCCGCGCCACGGTCATCGCGGTCGCCGAGCAGCTTGACGCCACTCTGGAGGCCTGCGCCGGGGCGGACGTGACCGTGCTGTATTACACTACGCTTGCGCCCTTCGACGCCGGGACCCTGCGGCGCGAGTACGCCGGGGGAGCGGTATTCGTATCCGCTCCGCTCTATACGGGGAGCCTTTACGCAGATATAGCCTCCGCTCTTGACGGCGAGCCAGTCAGGCTCGGCGGCGCGGAGATACCCCTGGAGGTCCTGCGGACCTACGGCAGAAAGGCAGATAAGGACGCCGCTCTGGGTCTTGACGCGAAGGGGATAGCTCAGCGGCTGAACGCGTTTCTCGAAAAAACGGAATAAAGGGAACGGTATATGGAGCATCTGAACGAATATCTGCGCTGGACGGAAAAAACGAAAGACCTGCCCGAGCTGCATGCGGAGCTGACCGCGATAGCGGAAGACCCCGCGGAAATAAACGAACGCTTCTGCCGTTCGCTCACCTTCGGGACCGGCGGTCTGCGCGGCGTCATCGGGGCCGGCACAAACCGCATGAACGTCTTTACCGTGGCTCAGGCGACCCAGGGGCTTGCGGGATACCTGAAAAAACAGACGCAGCCGGGCAAAAAAGCCGTGATAGCCTACGACAGCAGGATAAACAGCCGCCTGTTCGCCGAGACCGCTGCGGAGGTGCTGGCGGCAAACGGGATAGAGGCGTATCTCTTTCCCCGCCTCGCGCCGACGCCGCTGCTCAGTTTTTCGGTACGGGAGCTCGGCTGCGGCGCGGGCATATGCATAACGGCGAGTCACAATCCGGCGAAATACAACGGCTATAAGGTATACGGCCCGGACGGGTGTCAGATCACCGTCGACGCGGCGGCCGCCATACAGGGCGAGATCCGCTCCGTGGACGTGCTGACCGGCGCGGCGAGGATGAAAGCGGAGGCGGCGGAGGCGGCCGGACTGCTGCATACGGTGGGAGAAGAGGTGTTCGACAGATATATAGCTCGGGTCCTGGCGCAAAGAATGCCGGAGAACGGCGGGAGAACGCCGCTGCGCGTGGTTTACACGCCGCTCAACGGAGCGGGACGGGAGTGCGTGCTGCGCATACTCGAGGGTATAGGCGTGGACGACGTGACGGTGGTCCCGTCGCAGGAAATGCCGGACGGAACTTTCCCGACCTGTCCTTATCCCAACCCCGAGGAGAGGGAGGCTCTTGCCGAGGGACTTAAGCTGTGCGGGCAGCTCAGGCCGGACCTCCTGCTTGCCACGGATCCCGACTGCGACCGCGTGGGCGCCGCGGCGGCGGAGGACAGCGGAGGCTACCGCCTGATCTCGGGAAACGAGATGGGCGTGCTGCTGCTGGATTATATCTGCCGGATGAGGACGGAAGCGGGGACGATGCCCCGGCGTCCCACGGCGATGACGACGATAGTATCGACGGATATGGCCGACGCGGTAGCCGGCAAATACGGCGTGGAGCTGCGCAGAACGCTGACGGGCTTCAAATTCATCGGAGAACAGATCGGCTTTCTGGAGCGCAGCGGGGAAAAGGAGCGGTTCATATTCGGCTTTGAGGAGAGCTACGGCTACCTTTCCGGCACCCACGCCAGGGACAAGGACGCGGTCAACGCCTCCATGCTGATATGCCAGGCGGCGCGGTATTACAAGGCGAAGGGAATGACGCTGGGCCGGGCGGTGGACGCGCTGTATGACGAATACGGGTACTACCGCAGCAAGCTGCTGAGCTTTTCCTTCGAGGGTCCGGACGGCATGGAGCGGATGAAGGAGATCATGCGAGACCTGAGGAACGTCCCGCCATCCGATATCGCGGGCCTGCCCGTTTCTTGCGTGAAGGACTATATGCTGCCTCAGGGAGAGCTGCCGAGATCGGACGTTCTGGAATTCGGGCTCGGAGAAAGCGGGAAGACCGTGATACGTCCGTCGGGGACGGAGCCGAAGCTGAAGCTTTACCTGTTTGCGCATATGCCGACGGCGGATGAAGCGGACGGGGAGCTTGCCCGCATCGAACGCGCCTGCGCCGGACTCATCGAAAAGCGCTGATCCGACGGGGGAGCTTGCGGGATGAAAGAACTGTTTCAGAAAAAATCGGGATGGCTGCCGCTGCTGACTTCGGTACTGTTGGCGTCGTCCGCCTTTTTCCTTTTTGGACCGCTGCGGATGTATATTTTGAATATCACCCGGATGTGGTTCCCCATGCGCGATATTCTGATGCCGACAGCCGCGATGTTTCTTATCACGGCTGCGTTGTTGTTCGCTGCGGGCATGCTCCTGTTCAGGCTGCGAAGGCCGTTCCGGATATATATCTGCCTTCTTTTTGCCGCGGGAGTCATGCTGTTCGTGCAGGGCTGGCTTATCCCGGACAAATACGGCGTTTTGACTGAGAGCGTGTTTAGAAGCAGGCAGAATGTCGGAAGATTGATCACGGATACTGATTTGTGGCTATGTGCAGCAGCCGTTTCGCTTGTTCTCGCAAAGACACTCAAAAAGCGTTTCGATACGCTCGTGGCAATCGTGTCGGTATGCGTGATACTTGCGCAGCTGATACTGTTCGCGGCGCTGTGTGTCAAAACCGACTTTGACGGTATAAACGGAAAAACTTCATACCTTTCGTCGAAAAATCTTTTTTCACTGTCCGGTGAGAAGAACGTGGTAGTTATCGTGACGGACGGCTTCGATCAGACTGAATTGCGGAATATCACGGACAAAGCTCCCCAGCGAATGGAGATTTTTGACGGATTTACCGTTTTCGAGAACATGACGGGAGAGTACCCGGACGCAAAGGGAGCCGTGCCGTTCATACTGACCGGCAGTTATTACGAAAACACACTGCCGTACTCCGAATATATCGCCGCCGCTTGGGAAGAAGCGGCGGAGCGGTACGGCGCGATGAAAAGCGACGGGTATCGTATCGGTATATACACCCAGGAGGCGGAAGCAGTATCGGATGGCGCCGGAGCCATGATCGACAATTTCGTATCCGCGAAGGTCGTTACATCGTCCGCCGCCGAGCTTGAAAAAGCCCTCATGAGGCTTACGGCGATGCGGTTTTTCCCGGGCGCGCTCAAGCGGTGCGTCTGGGGCGGCGGAGAAGTGCTCGACGGCGCAAAGACAGCGGAAGAAACCGAATATCCGCGCTATCGGTCCGGGACGCGGGATTTCCTTGACGGGCTCGTTTCCGAGGGCCTCACCGCTGATGAAAAGCAGCCGGTTTTTCTTTTCATCCATCTTGACGGCCCCTCTTGCCGTACCGATGCGGAGGAGACGGGAGAGAACGAGCCCGGCGTCGCGGAGACACGGGCAAACGGGTATCTGAATGTCCTGGAGGAATTCGTCGCCCGTTTGAAGGAACTCGGAATATACGACAGCACCATGATGATCGTCACCGGTGGTCACGGGTCTGAGGAAGCGGAGTCAAATCCCGTTTTGCTGGCGAAAGACTTCGGGAAAAGCGGTCCGCCTGAGATCAGTCATGCGCCGGTGTCCGGCAAAAACATTTTCGCCGCGGCGACGGAGCTTGATGAGTATGAGGAATGGTACGGGAAGAGCCTGTTCGGAGTCGTCGAAGGCGACGTCGCGGAAAGACGGTATTTTTTGTACGCGCTCAACGCCGATGAAACGCTCCCGGAGGACCGTTTTCCGGATATGACGGAATATATGATACTCCCGGACGGCAGCGGAGCGGAGTATTATCGCCCCACGGGAAGGATATTTGCCGGCGGCGGCGTACTTGAACAGGCGCCCTATGCCGCAAAGATCGGCACGCCCGTCACGTTCGGAACCGGCGAGGCGATAGCCCACTTTGCGGGCGGGATATCCGCCGTATCCGAAAAATATGCGGATGAAAACGGGAACGTGAGATACTGCAATCGGGCGCTGGGAAACGGCGGAAAAGCCCGCTTTGATTTCGGAGATGGCGTGAGGGATCTTTTTTGCCGGATCGAGATTTGCGGCAGTATACCGGGCGGCAGACAGCGCGTAGTCGTCAGCGCGAAAGGAACGGTGCTGTTTGATGCTGAGGTCTCAGCTGACAGGCCTTATATTGACTTCCTGGTACCTGAGCAATGCTTTGGCGGCAACCTGCTCACGATTGAATTTGAGTACCCCGAGGCCCGGTATTCATCTTCTCATGGAAGAGCCGTTTCCGTCGCATTTGCTGAGATAATGTTTACGGAAACGGAGAAGACTGACCGGATCGATCTTACGAGATACGGCGATGCGGAGAGAAATCTGCGCTCGGGCTGGTTCGGGCAGGAGGACGCATGGCATTGGTCCGAAGAAAATGCGGAGGTGCAGGTCTTGCTTGACGCCGATGCGGACAGACAGATGAGCGTACGCTATTGGACGCATCCCGGCGCCGGGGACACGAAGGTATATTACAACGGGCGGCATGTCGGTGTGCTTCCGCATCACGAGGAAGGAGACGGAGCCTTCGTTTCGCGTCCGCTGCCTGCTGCGTACGGCAGCGAAAGCGGCGCGC
>JAEEGK010003574.1_pt1 | contig 38636 bp, 24 predicted proteins | sample 8958771 | NCBI WGS metagenome assembly JAEEGK01 (sample SAMN16246547, study PRJNA631951) | gut metagenome | biome: gut microbiome; feature: rumen; material: SC-attached | host: Bos | place: Iran: Karaj | collected 2018-10
TCAAGAAGGAGAACTGCCTGGTTGACCAGGAGTTCCAGTTCGGCGACGGCGACAAGGCTACTGTTGCTCAGTGGCTCGCTAAGCAGGACAAGGATCTTAAGATCGTTGCCTTCCAGCGCTTCACACTTGTTGCTGACTAATTTTTAGCAATATAGATAGGATCGGCATTGCGAAAGCAGTGCCGATTTTTTTAGATTATGAGAAAGGTAATAGGAATAGGAGAGACCATCCTCGATATCATCTTCAGAGATGAACAGCCTATCGGTGCTGTGCCTGGAGGTTCGATGTTCAACGGACTTATTTCGCTTGGACGCGCCGGATTGGATTGTGCGTTTATCAGCGAAACGGGTAATGATCGTGTAGGTCGACGCATCATCAGTTTCCTTGAGGAGAACCACGTCGATGCATCGAATATCAGTGTTTATCCTGAGGCTAAATCGCCAGTATCGCTGGCTTTCCTCAACGAGAACAACGATGCTGAGTACATATTCTACAAGGATCATCCACACGATCGTCTGGAGTTTGTTACTCCTGATATTCAGCCTAATGATGTGGTGATGTTTGGCTCGTTCTATGCAATCAACCCGGTAATTCGTCCACAGATGCAGGCATTCCTGGAGTATGCTCACGAGAAGGGTGCTATCTTGTATTACGACGTGAACTATCGTGCGTCGCATCTGAATGACTTGGTAAAGGTAACAGCAAACATCCTGGAGAACTTTGAGCTAGCTGATATTATCAAAGGCAGTTCAGAGGACTTTGAGATAATGTATAATAAGAAGGATGCAGATAGCGTATATCGCGCTCAGATCGACTTCTACTGCAAGAACTTTGTATACACCCAGGGTTCCAATCCAATCGAATTCAGAGCAAAAGGCGGGTTGTCAAAGCAATATCCTGTAGCTGCAACCAAGACGGTAAGCACTATAGGTGCTGGTGACAATTTCAATGCAGGTTTTGTATATGGCCTGCTTAAGTATGGTGTTACTCGTGATATGCTGGATGAAGGTGTTGACGAGGCCATCTGGGATAAAGTGATTGCCGAGGCTCAGCAGTTTGCAGCCAACGTGTGTGGTAGCTTACACAATAGCGTAGATATCGACTTTGGTGATAAAAAGAAAGCCGAATATTTGGCTGCGCAAGAATCTATGGAGTAAAATAAAAGCCTCGCATTTTCGCGAGGCTTTTTCTATTTCTTCTTTTTGCGAGGTTTGCGCATGGCCCAACCTTCTTCTGAGAAGTCTGGCTCTTCGCCCTTGAAACCACGCGGTGCTTTATTCATTAACTCACGCCAATTATCTTTCTTCTGGCGCTTGGGCTTTGACTGTGTTTTACCAGTTTTGCCGCCTTCTGGGAAACCCTCGTCAGCATCGTTACAACGAACTGTGCGGCCCTTGTATCTGATGCCAGACAACTGGGTCATCACCTTCTTGGCATCCTTCTCGGGAACCTCGAAATACGATATCGTATCAAGCAGGTCAATATGTCCTACCTCCTGACGGCCACCTACAAATCTATTCAGTGTCTGCATCAGTTCGCCAGGATAGAAACCATCGCGCTTGCCTAGATTGATAAACAGTCGACGATAACCCTTCTGAGCTTTATTCTGCAGTTTCTGCTTGTCGCTCTGTGGTTTCTTCTCCTTTCTGTCAGGTACAACAGCCTCTATCTCTGGTGCATCGGCATAGTAGGCCAAGAACTTGCCAAACTCAAGCGAAACAATCTTCTTGATAAGTTCATCTTTGTCGATATACTCGAAGTAGCGATTAATATCCTGCATGAATGGTGCAATTTCTTCGTCGTCGACATCCGTCTTAACGATCTGGTCCATTACCTTATAAAGCTGCTTCTTGCAGATCTCCTCAGCCGATGGAATCTCTGCCTTTACAAACTCTTTGCAAATGATCTTCTCAATATTGCGGATTTTGAACTTCTCGCGACTATGAACAATCGAGATAGATGTACCCTTCTTACCAGCACGCCCTGTGCGACCTGAACGATGGGTATAGCTTTCGATATCATCGGGCAATCCGAAGTTGATTACATGGGTTAGATCGTCCACATCAAGACCTCGTGCTGCAACGTCTGTTGCTACTAATAACTGAGTAAGGTGATTGCGGAACTTCTGCATAGTGAGGTCGCGCTGTTGCTGACTAAGGTCGCCATGCAGCGACTCGGCGTTATAGCCATCTTTGATGAGTTTATCGGCCACCTCCTGTGTCTCCACTTTGGTACGACAGAAGATGATGGCAAAGATGCGTGGATAGAAGTCTACGATGCGCTTCAGGGCGAGATACTTGTCCTTGGCGTTTACCATATAATAAATGTGGTTAACGCTCTCAGCGCCCTCATTGCGGCTTCCTACAACAATCTCCTTATAGTCGTGAAGATACTTCTTGGCCACACGTTCTACCTCCTTGCTCATGGTAGCCGAGAACATCAGTGTGTGATGTTCTTCTGACAGCGACTCAAATATCTCGTTGATGCTGTCAGAGAATCCCATATTAAGCATCTCATCAGCCTCGTCGAGTACTATATTTGTAACTTGGCTCAAGTCGGCTTTGCCGCGATGCATCAGATCAACCAAACGGCCTGGTGTGGCCACGATAATCTCGACACCTTTCTTCAGGGCACGCATCTGTGGCTCGATGGCAGCACCTCCATAAACAGCCTCAACATGCAGACCATCTATGTATTTAGCAAAATCGCGCAGGTCGTCGGCTATCTGCAGGCAGAGCTCACGGGTTGGTGAGAGCACCAAAGCCTGAGTATAACGTTGCGTGGTGTCGATGCGCTCAAGCAATGGAATGCCGAACGCTGCTGTTTTTCCGGTACCAGTTTGGGCTAGGGCTATTACATCGTTCTCGTTGGCTAACAGGTAAGGTATTACCGCTTCCTGTACGGGCATCGGATGTACAAATCCTAACTCATCGATTGCCTTGCGAATCTGTTCGCAAACGCCTAATTCCTCAAATGTCTTCATCCAAATAAATTATCTTACTACTTCTGTAAATTCTGGCTTGCCACCCTTTTCTACAGTCACGTAGATGGTAGAGGTAGCTTCTTCGCCATTCATACCGCGACTCTTTACGCTGAACTTGTAGTCAGTGCCATCAGGAGTTTCACGCTTACCTGCAGTCTGAGGTGTGCCAAGAGGGAACTGATAGCTTGAGCAAGCAGCATCGAAGAGTGCCTTCTCTGCATCAGTAACAGGCTTCTGCTCAGAATAAGCTGCCAGAGGCTTCACGTTGCCTTTCTTATATCCGTTCTCAATCAAGAAACGGTCGAGTTCCTTGGTTGCCTTGGCCACACGAGCTGTACGAACACCATAGCCATTTGCGATTTTTGCCTTAGGCAGAGCCTTCTCCATATCTGCAGATGATGTATTAAGACCACCACTGCCGAATGTGCAGAAAGGCACGATGGTTTTACCAGCAAAGTCCTGCTGCTTAAGGAGTGTAACGATAGGATTAGCATAAGTGCCAAACCAGATAGGGTATCCAAGGAAGATGATATCATAGTCTTTGATATTCTTCTTTATGGCCTTGATAGCAGGCCACTGACCGCTTTCTCTTTCCTTATTTCCTCTCTGGATAGTAGCCTGGAAATCGCCAGTATAGGCCTCTACAGCCTCTACAGCCTCAATATCAGCACCTGTCTGTTTCTGAATCTCTTCAGCTACAGCCTTTGTACTTCCGTTTTCTGAATAGAAAAGTACTAGTTTCTTTTGTGCAAAAGCACTTGCAACACATGTAATCATTGCCATTGATAATAATAGTTTTCGCATAATCTTTGTTTATTTTATCTTATTCGTTTGCAAAGATACAAAATATTTTGTAATTTTGCAAACATTATGAAGATATGTGTATTTTGTTCTGCAAATGAGCAGATTGATCCAGATTTCTTCGTGATGACAGAAGAACTGGGTAAGTGGATTGCTGACAACGGCCATAGCATCGTATATGGTGGTGTGAACCAAGGTCTGATGGAGTGTGTAGCCAAGGCTGCGAAGACGGCTGGAGCCAGAACCATCGGCGTAGTGCCTACGAAGGTAGAAGAGACAGGTCGCACTAGCGATTTTGTGGAGGTTGAGATTCCTTGTGATAATCTGACAGACCGCAAGCAGCTGATGATGGACCAGGGCGACGTGTTTATCGCTTTGCCAGGAGGTCTAGGCACCCTCGATGAGGTGTTTACTGTTGCGGCATCTGCCACAATAGGTTATCATCACAAGCCTGTTATCCTTTATAATATGAAAGGCTTTTGGAATCAGTTTATAGCCCTGCTTGATGATCTACAGACAAAGGGAATGATTCGTGGTGAATGGCGACAGTATATAAAAACGGCTGACTCCCTAGAAGAAATCAGCCAGTTGATATAATTGAAAAAGCCTTGCACCATCGCGAGGCTTTATTAGTTTACTTAGCTCCGATCTCTTTAATCAGACGATCGGCTTTGCCCCACTTCTCCATCATATAGAGCACATAGCGGATGTCAACACCGATGCAGCGTGCCAGCTGCTTGTCGAAGAAGATGTCCGAGCTCAAACTATCCCAGTTGCCGTCGAAGGCCAAACCTATCAATTCTCCCTTACCATTGAACATTGGTGAACCTGAGTTTCCACCAGTGATGTCGTTGTTTGAGAGGAAGCACAGATGCATCTTACCTGTAGTCTTATCGGTATACTTGCCAAAGTCCTTAGCTGAAAGCAGTTCCTTCATGATAGGTTCTGCCTCGTAGTCGATCACGCCATTCTCGCCCTTCTTCATCTTCTCTACGATGCTCTCGGCTGTGGTGTAGTAGCCTGAAGGCTTGCCGCCCAACAGATATTCGCCTACCTGACCATAAGAGAGTCGCATAGTGAAGTTTGCATCGCTGTAGTTAGGCATATCCTCCTCCATGCGCAGTTTGGCGGCGCAGAGATAACGCTCCTGAATAGCGATGCTGTCGTAGCAGGCTAAATAATCCTCGAACAACTGATTCATGACGGCCTCCAGACTCTGGCCGAACTTTACGCCGGGATCCTTCTGGAATCCACTCTTGTTGATGTAGATCTTCTTACTGTTCTTCATCAGCTTTGACTTCTTGTAGAGATAGTCGATATACTTCTGGTAATCGCCGCCAAATTTGCTGTCTACCTCCTGATAGAAGTCGGGCAGATATTTCTCCTCAACCTGCTCGCGATAGAACTTCATTGCAGCTGCCTGAATCTCTTTGTCGGTAGCCTCGTCCCACTCGTCGCTGTTGTCCTTAAACTCTATGTACCAGTTCTTGGGTTTGCCATCCTTGCCCTTTACGATCGAACCGTTGTTGGCACGATAAGCGCGGCGTGTAAGCTCATCAGAATTACGACCGCCAAAGGTCTCTGTGAAGTAGGTAAATGCTCTTACTGCATTGAATTGATTGGCATAGAGTCGCTCCAGTTTGTCGAAGTCAAGTTTACCCTTCAGGAAGCCTGTAGAATCCTGATAGTGACGAATTTTCTGCTCAAACTGTGCCTTCTGCTGGATGAGTCCAATAGAGTCGATACACTTGTTCATACCGATAGAGTTCTTCCAGTAGTTAGAACTCTGGGCATATTTTGAATCGTACTTGATGCGTACTGCTTCGTCGGCACGCATGTGGCGAATCATAACGTTCTGCTTAACCTCGCGAGTCTTGTACATAGGCTCGTTCTGGGCATCGCGACGTTCCTTGATACCATAGCTAGAGAGATAACGATTGGTAGAACCAGGATAGCCAATGGTCATAGAGAATGAACCTGGCACATAACCCTGCAGCGATACTGGTGCCCATTTCTTGGGGTGATAAGGTACATTGTCCTTAGAATATTTGGCTGGACCACCTGTCTTAGGGTCTACATAGATGCGGAATACAGAGAAGTCGCAAGTCTGTCGTGGCCACATCCAGTTGTCGGTCTCGCCACCAAACTTACCCATCGATTTGGGTAGGGCAAATACCAGGCGAACATCGTCGTAGTCGCGATAAGTAGTCATGAAATACTGGTTGCCCTCGTAGAAAGGCTTGATTTCTACGCGGAGTGTAGAGTCTTGCTTGCGGATATCCTTACGCATCACATTCTCAATAGAATCCACAAAGTGAGCACGCTTGTCCTCAGGCAGTTTGTTCAGACCCAACGAGTCGAGATAGCTGGTCAGGTCCTTCTGCTCTATCATAAAACTTACAAATAGTCGTTCGTTAGGCAGTTCCTCCTCGTATGAGTTTGCAACAAATCCGTTCAGCATATAGTCGTGCTCAACGGTAGAATGGCTGCGGATAGCCTCGAAACCACAGTGATGATTGGTAAACACAAGTCCATCGGGCGATACTACCACGCCTGAACAGAATCCGCCAAAGTTTACCACACAGTTCTTTACAGCATCCTCGCCATAATAGAGTGCTCCGTATGGCAATGCATAATTTTCCTGCTTCATCGTTTCGTAAACGGCGTTAGGCAGGTTGTAGAGTGTCCACATGCCCTCATCGGCTTTAGCACTAGTAAGGGTGCATGCAGCAAGTAAAGTAAAAAGTAATTTCTTCATTTGTTTTTTAATTTTTGAATTTCTTTCCAATAACGGGCAGGCTGCTGAGTGGCATATCGGTTTTGATAATGCGGTAGATAAAGCCTAAAATCATCAGGGTATTCCAGATGATCGATGCCCAAGCAGGCAGATTGCGTTCGCCCCATTTAATCAGGGTAAAGAAGGCGCACGCGGAAATAAAGTAGATGGCGATATCCTTCATAGGATAGGGGATTGGGTTCTGCTTCTGACCAACCAGATAGCTTAGCACCATAGCTGTGCCGTAGCCTGCCAGTCCGCCCCAAGCGCAGGCCCAGTAGCCTATCTGGGGGATGAAGATAACGTTAACGGCAAACAGCACAGCGCAACCAGCGAGCGAGAACCACGCGCCATAGATGGTCTTGTCGATAAGTTTGTACCAGAACGACAGGTTGAAGTACACGCCCATAAATATCTCGGCCATCATTACTATCGGCACAATGCCTAGTCCCTCGCGGAACTTGTCGCCCACCAGATACTTGAATATATCGATATAACCCATCACGCACAGGAATGCCAGTAGCGTGAATATCACGAAGAATTTCATCGACTTGGCATAAAGTTCCTTGCTGTTCTTATCCTTTGCCGAGCCGAATACGATGGGCTCATATGCAAAGCGGAAGGCCTGAGTGATAAGGGCCATTATCATAGCGATCTTGATACAAGCGCCATAAATACCCAATTGATGACGTCCTTCCTCAGAATCGAGGATACGTGGCAGCAGAATCTGTCCGGCTACCTGATTTAATATGCCAGCAATACCCAATACCAGCAGTGGCCACGAGTAGCTAAGCATCTGCTTGCACTTCTGTGTGTCAAACTTCCATTTGAAGCCCACCAGTTCGCTGATAAGGCAGAACGATATTATGGTGGTACACGTCAGGTTGATGGCAAAAGCATAGCCGATGTGAATCTCCCACGAAGGATCGATCTTCGGCATCAGCCAATAAGCTGCAACATTCAGACTTACGCTTAGGAATATAAACAGCAGTTTTAAACTAGCGAACTTGATTGGGCGATGCTTGTAGCGAAGATAGGCAAAGGGGATGGCCTGGAAGGCATCTTGTGCCACAGTTATAAACATCATGCCTACATACCACTTATGGTTAGGATAGTCGAGTATTGAGGCTACTGGATTGATAAACAGTATCACAAGCACAGCAAACGTAAGACAAACACCGCCAACCATCATCAGAGCGGTACTGTATACGCTCATCTTGTCGCCCTCTTCCTTATTCATAAAGCGGAAGAAGGTGGTCTCCATACCAAATGTTAACAGCACCATGAGTAACGCCGTTTGGGCATAGATGTCATTATAAATGCCGTAGTCGGAACAACTCTTCAGTGTATAGGTATAGAGTGGCACCATCAGGTAGTTCAAGAATCTGCCGACGATGCTCGAAAGGCCATAGATGGCCGTATCTTTTGCTAATGATTTTAGATTTGCCATTGTTTATCCAAAGAATAAGTATGCTATTGCGATTGCAGATGTGATACCAGCCAGGTCGGCAAGTAGTCCGCAGGCCACTGCGTGGCGAGTCTTTACGATACCCACACTGCCAAAGTAAACAGCCAGGATATAGAATGTGGTATCGGTAGAGCCCTGGAAGATACAACTCAGTCTGCCAACGAACGAGTCGGCTCCATAGGTTGTCATCGCATCTACCATCATGCCTCGCGCTCCACTACCACTTAGTGGCTTCATCAGTGCCGTTGGCAACGCGCCTACAAAGTCGGTGTTTCCGCCACAAGCCTCTACACCATATTTCACGCCATCAATCAGCATATCCATAGCACCTGAAGCACGGAACACCCCGATGCCCACCAATATCGCTACCAGATAGGGGATGATTCTCACAGCAGTGGTGAATCCTTCTTTGGCTCCCTCGATAAATGCATCATAGACGTTTATCTTCTTGCGAACACCAGACAAGATAAATGCGATGATGATCATCATCAGCATGATGTTGGCGGCGCTGGTACTCACCTTGTTCATCAGTATCGAGTCCATCTGTCCGAATCCCCAAATAACAGTAGCTACTACTAATGCAGCTCCTCCAAGTGTAAGCAACATGGTGCGATTAAGCAGATTTATCTTCTGAAACAGACTGGTGATGATGATACCAGCCAAGGTTGAGAAGAATGTGGCTAGCAGAATGGGAATGAAGATGTCAGTAGGCTGTGCAGCTCCCATCTGAGCGCGATATACCAATATGGAGATTGGTATGAGCGTTAGTCCGCTAGTGTTCAGTACCAGGAACATTATCATTGGGTTGCTTGCTGTATCCTTCTTCTGGTTCAGGTCCTGCAGTTGTTCCATCGCTTTAAGTCCCAGTGGCGTGGCAGCATTGTCCAGTCCCAGCATATTGGCTGCGATGTTCATGAATATCGAGCCTGTAACGGGATGCCCCTTGGGGATATCTGGAAACAATTTTGTGAAAATGGGACTAAGCAGTTTTGCCAACACATTTACTACTCCGCCTTTCTCGCCTATCTTCATTATTCCGAGCCAAAGCGACAGAACGCCTGTGAGACCTAGTGATATTTCGAAGGCTGTTTTCGACGATGAGAATGTTGAGTCCATCATGGCTGGGAATACATCGAAGTCTCCCCAGAATACTAATTTTACCAAGGCTATAACGAATGCGATGATAAAAAATCCTATCCAAATCCAATTAAGTACCATATCAGCGTGCAAAGTTACAGTATTTTTCTGATATGTGCAAGCAATTAAGAACCTATTATAAAAAAAGTGAAGCGTTTACTCACGTAGACGCCCACTCCCTTAATTTAGTTTGTTTAAGTATTTGATGCAAAGTATTTGGTCAAAAACCAAATTACTCATTTTCACCGTGCAAAAATACGAAAAATAGTTTACCATTATTGATAATCATAGTTAATAATCCTTAAATGCTCCATTTTTGTCCAAAAACAAGAAAGGCACCTGCTCCCGCAGATGCCCCCTCACAACATTTATTAAAGTCTTATTTTGAATTTTGAAAAATCTACATATACTACACGCTATTTTGTGTAAAGAGTAACTTTCTTTATTGTTACATTATGTCCTTTTAGTTTAAAACCATGTTTATTCCAGTCAACGTATTGTTGACGCCAGCTATCCATAAGACTACTGCTAACTATTAAAGTTTCCTTGAAATCTTTGCTGCCTGAGAAACTTTCATTATGGCGAGTTCCATTGTCATCAGAACTTCCGTCATTGTTTCTCGCAGTTACAAGATCTGTTCCGTCGACTGTGGATATTATGCACGACCATCCAGTTCCTTCATATTGTCCAGGTTCGTGAGCGGTAAACTCTATTTCAAATTTAACAGATCCAGATACAAGTTTTGAAAAATCAAAAACGCAGTTAACAGTTTCGTTTCCGCTTTGTATGTTTCCATAACCATTGAACCTTGTGCTGGCGTTGCTCAATACCGTAATAGCTTCTCCTATTTCTCCTGTTCCACTTCCTCCGCTTGCGGCTTTTTTCTTACTATTGTCATATGTAACACATAGGAGCTTAAGATTCTCACCCCAAAGACGCATTCCATTTTCTTTGAATAATTGCGCAGATTCGGCATTTAATTTAAGTTCGAAATACTCGTCCAATACAGAGTTCCCGTATACGCAGCCTTCGCCAGACCATTTGCTGTCGCCAAGGTTGGTACTGTTCCATGTGTTTCCTGGTGTCGCTTTAATCTGGAAGTAGCCATTATTAATGCCATAGAAGCGGATAACTGTTCCATCACCTACTTCATCGTTCTCCTTGGTGAAATTATCTTTATCTATTAACAAAGCATATTTGCCATCCCATCCTATAAAGTCGTTCTCACCAGTCCAAAGTATTGTTTCGTGCTCGGGGTCAACTAAAGTATAGTCATATGATGTAGATGGGGTGCTACTAATTTCCTCATAGAATGGTTTTCCCGTCATATCTTTTCTCATTTCATATGCTGCGCCCTCTAGTGGATATAAGTTGTTTTCTACACCTGTGGTGCTCCAAGGCTTAGCTCCGCCACCCACATATGCTTCAAATCCTGTGTAGGCTTCCTTGATATCTGTACGCTCATACGCCCAACGAGTTCCGGGTGGAACACAGATTTTGTGCGGAGCCTGACCCATATAAGCCGATAAGTCATAAGCGGCAGTCTGTGTTCGAACTAATATCGCGATGTTATTAATATCTGCATCATCTGCAGAAGTAAATTCGTATTTTTGGGTGTTTGCTAATATGCGTTCCTGATGTGAAAGAGCTATTTCCTGATTTTCTCTACAAGTGTTAATAAGTACATTATCTGCAATTCCGCTAGCAAACATACCATGTGCGGTAGAACTGAACTTATCAAACTTAATGGTCAACTCGCCACCAGCTGCTAATGGGGTTACTTCTGCATAATACTTTATAGTTGGGTCGTCGGTATATGCTGTTTCGTTGCCGTCTTCATCTCTCAATACCTTATACTCTTTGATAACCTTGGCATCGAACACGAGGTCGTTATAGTCATAATCCTTGTTGCTAGATGAACTTCCGAGATCCTCGCAGAAAACCCATTTGTGAATCAGTACTAACTTCTTGTTGTATACTTTAGTTGCTTTGTCATTGGTGATAGTACTACCATTGGCAGGGATAACTTTTACAATCCAATCATCTGCAAATTCAAGATCAAGTTGTTCTTTGTTTATCTTTCGTTCACCATTATCGTATTTTTCACCAGCCATGCACATTCCTACATATAATCCTTTACCAACATTTGGTACGTCTATCTCTGCGCACTTAAAGTAAGTAAATTCTTCATCGGACCAAGTGCTGTGGTATTTAAAACTCAGGGCAGAACTGTTCTCCATAAATACGGTTCCCCATTTTGTTCCAGCGTTGTTGGCGTTAAAATCATTCAAATGGGTATAGTTGGTTCCGTCGCCTACACATAAGTAATCAATAGTTCCTTGTGTTGTATAGTCATCTCGGTACCAATTGGATGGCGCGCCGGGGGTGTTGTTCATATGATTTTGGTCGTAGTGATTGTACCATACTAAATAGTCTTTGCTGGCCAACCCCCATACGTGTTGAACGTAGAAATTTTTAATATCTAATCCAGTGGTAAAGCCTGGGTAGGTCTCAAACCAATTCTTTACATATTCGCGCTCATATTCTGTAATATCTGCTGGAGCGTTCTCTCTAGGATAGTTTGTCATGTCGGGCTTGATGCAGGTGCCGCATGAGTTATCACTTTCACTACGAGTTCTTGCAGCTGCTACTCTAGCTTCGCCAAAGCCCCAATCCTGTGTGGGACTAATCTGACCATAGAATTTTTCAAAGTTCTGTGCAAATTGTGCCTTTTTGGCTTCTTCTAGGGATGAGTAATCGCCCATGTCTTCACTACAACTGGTAAACAAACCGTTGCAGACTAGAGCCAATGCCCCTGCTATCAAATACTTCTTCATATTTCTGACTTTAATAAATTGTTACGTAACTATATAGATTTTCGGGTGCAAAGTTAGCAAATTTTTGCCTTACTTGTATCTATTTTATGGTTAAAATCTGTAAATATCGATAAAATATGCATCACTTATCAGATAATTTTGTAATTTTGGCCACAAAAACAGATAAGATTATGCGTAAAAGTCTGATTATTACCCTCATAGCCGTCATCGCGACCACCTTAACAATGGTGTCGTGCAACAAAAATGTGTACGATGAAGAGAGGCATGGTGAGTTAATACATTACTATTCGTCAGTAGACAGTGTAGACCAGCAGCACATGTGGATGCTTACACAGTCAAAAACTTTGCGTTATCAGGTGCCATCGGGCTCAAGTTACGAGCAACTCAAGTTTTATACAGCCGACCCACTAACCGACAAATCGGCCGAATTGATGAATACAGTGTTTGTGCAAAGCGGACAGTCTGGTTCTGTATCGCTTAGTGTACCATATCTGCAGTCATCTATCTATGCAGCCTTGGTGGATGGTGATGGCAATTATGCTGTAACATCTGTTTCTACATCGCAGACTTCCGTCGATTTCACTGAGACAATAACGGGCAAGCCTCTTTCATCGCTTAAGCCACAAACTTATTCTTTCCTGTTCGAAGAGAACTATCCAGAGCCCGGCGACTACGATTATAATGATGTCGTGCTGCGTATTTCGCAAGAGCGTATTGCAGAGAACAAGATTTCTGTAAATGTTACAATGTCTGCTGTGGGTGCCGTAAAGCAGATTGCTGGTTGTATCCGATTAGTAGGATATCGTTATCAGGATATTGACTCTGTATACATCACAGATAAGTCATTTAATGACGGAATAAATACCCAGATGCTTTATTTCCACAAGGATACCATTCCTTTTATAGAGGGGCAGAATCACGAGGCTGTGCTCAACTTGTTCTGCGATGCCCACTGGGCAATGGCATTCAATCTAAGTGCTGATTATGGTCTGTTCCAGCGTAAGAAGTATAATGTATCTACAAGTTCTGGAGATGACTATCAGCTACGTGCACCTCGCAGCCTTAGTTATATTGTAACATTCAAGGATGCTTCGGCACTCAATTACTTTACGCTCGATACCCTTGATCCATTTATTATAACAGACTATAATGCTGGAACGTGGGAGACTCATACTGAGCAGTTCAAGGGTGCTAAGGTGCTCCACGATTATTTTGTGCCATCTTTTAAGGATCTGCCTTGGGCTCTGATGGTTCCTGAAGCCGATTTCCTCTATCCGTTGGAAGGCACGGAAATAGGCTACCGCAAGCGTACAGAGAGTGGTGTGGTTGCTATGTTTGGTGCTTACACCACTATAGGTCACAGCTTTGGTGAGTGGGCCGAGAATCATAATAGCTTCCATGACTGGTATCAGTATCCTAACACACAGCTCACGTTCTAAAAAGTATTGAGAAAAGTCATAAAAAGGTTGGAGGGGCATCCACATCACGTGGACACCCCTCCTAAAATTTAACTATACTAGAGTTTGAAAATTATTCTCCGTAAACAAGTCCTGATGCAGGATTCTCGTACCATCCTGACAAGCCTGGTCTCAGGGTAAGATCCGATGACTTACCCCATTCTGTAAAGGCGGGATAAGCGTAGTTAATGGTGTTGCGCTCCTTTGGCCACTTCCACTTTGCTGGAATAGCAAGTCCTAATGGGCCCCAGAGTTCTTTGCCATTGCCTTCTTTTACGATTGTGATATATCCAGATGTGGCATTTGCCTCATCGTTAGGATTCGAATTGATTCTGAATGGGCGAATCCTAAAGTCGGCGTTCTGGAAGTCAACGAAGTTGGCAGGTTTGTCGATAGTTGTTTCTACTATAGGCATATCAACTCCTCGGCCGTAACCTGTATTAACCATCACTCCATGAGTAGCACCAAAAGCATCGTGAACCTCTGCACCGCCATCCCAAACGATAGGAGTTTCGCCAAGCCATACATAGTTGTCGTATTCGCAACCGGCAGCCACCAACTTTACAATCAGTTTTTTAGCGTTAGTCTCGCTCTCTCTAACCTGAATTACCACATCGTTCAGGTCGAAGTCGCATCTGGTCTTATTATCTTCAAATGCGTATGTCCAAGTTTGGTTTTCGACAATAGGGGTTTCTATTTGAGGATCGGCAGTCCATGTGGCACCACAATCTGTTTCGTTGTAAACCGGGTTAAGTTCGCTGAAATCAACTCTTTTGGTATTTTCACGCAAATCTACGTAGGGGCCGTCATCAGGATTGTCGTTATTAGGTGCATACAGATTTTTGAAACCGATAAAGACTTTGCCTTCTGCCACAAGGGTGAGATGGTGCTGGTCAACACTTGTAGTGCCGCCCAGGCGAACATAATTGTTCTCGCCATAAGCTTTGAAGCCCTGATAGGTACTGCCGCCTTGGGCTAGCCAACTGTTATCTCCTTTGATGTTAAGACCTGTATTGCCATACATGTTTATCTGGAAGTTGTTAACTTCAGCTGTGGCAGTCTCCATATAACCGCCAGGCATTAAATTGAATTGGCCATCATGCAAGGAAGCATTCTCCTGAATAAAAAGTTGGCAATAATTATAGAAGGTGCCATTCCATGCCATAATACCGAATTGTTTGGTAGTGTAGTGGCCCTTATTAATCCACCATACCTGTCCTGAGCCCTGCGTGCATTCCGTCAAGCCAGCTACAGTGACAGTACCCTCATTGAAGAAATTGGCGCATGAGTTCAGTTGAAGTTTGCCCGAAAGCTCAAGGGTTCCAAAATTATAGAAACACGAGGGCTTATTTGTGCCAGGTGCACTTGTTATATCCTTACCCGTCATGTTTCCCTCGTTGTAGATAATAGCATCGTTGTTTGCTTGAAAATTATCAGGAAAATTTACAGTGCCTCTATTGTAAATGGCAGAATGACCAGAACCACCATTGGTCTCTAAAGCCAAGCGGTTATAGTTAAGTGTAGCACCTTCCGCCACGAAAACCCTACAAACGTTATTAGCTTGCGTATCCATTGTTAATGTTGATCCTGACAGAACGTAGATGTTTGCTGAGGTCATGTAAGCCGAAGCTGGCAGGGTAACATTACCATTAATATACAAGTCAACTGTACCCGACCAAAGGTTCAGGTCAGAGCGTATGTCTGAATTAGCGAGCAATTGTCCCGATTGGACACATTCGTAATCCGAAGAGGTATTGATATCCCTTACATTATTGGGAACATCGCTTAACGATGATTTGTAATAATCGCTGGTATCTTCGAACGTGAATGGATCTCCATCTATAACAGCACCAGATCTGGTGCGTGCTTGAGCTGGTGTGGTGCTAAAGTCGTAACTTGCATTAATTTGACCGTTTTCTACATCCACATACTTGTACACCATGTTGCCGTCACTTTCCTTCAGACCTACATATACCTTTTTTAGGTGCTGTGGTATTCGGAATTCACTGATGGTGGTTGTGGTGCTCGAAACGAGAGCACTTGCAAGCACGGAGCCATAACCATCAGCATACGGATTGTTAGAGAACACGTAAACTGTTGCTTCGTCGCTGAGGCCTTTTACATTGAAGGTCGCAGTGGCGGTAGTTGACATCACCCAGTCCTGGTTGTCGGGAATGTAGAAGCCTAGTGTTTGCTGGGCGTTGTTGAGCGAGGCTTGCTGCTCCTGCTCTTCGTAGTTAAAATCCTGCGTACAGGCGGTCATTGCAAAACCCATGGTAAGGGCTGCAAGGCCATTAAAAATGTATTTTCTCATACTCTATCAATAGTTAAATTTTTCTCTAAAGAATTAATTCGGCTACAAAATTACATACTTTATCCGAATAATCCAAATACTTTTGCAATTATTATACATCTGCGACTGTTTTTGTGATTTGTTGCAAAAATACTTGCAACTTTCAGATATAATCCTTATATTTGCCGGCGGAATGTGTTTAACTTTTAAATATGTATAGTTATGAAGAAACTAATGATGATCCTGATGTGCATGATGTCGATGACGGTGTTTGCACAAGACAAGCCTCCTGTACAGGTGGCTACAACGATGATTCAGAACCAGAACGCTAAGTTCCAGTTGTTCCCTACGCAGAACATCTTTGTGTTTCTGAAGCTCAACACTGCTACTGGTGAGATAACTATTGTGCAGTATGGTATGAGTCGCGATGAGCGTGTGGAGGTGAAGCTTGATAGCGAGGTGTATCCGCTGGTACAGCCTGAGGATGAACAGCCAGGTAGATTCTTCCTCTATCCTACCACAAACATCTACAATTTTATAATGCTCGACCAGATAGATGGCAGGGTATGGCAAGTGCAGTGGGATACTAAACCTGACAACCGAATTATATTTAAGATAGGAAAGGCAGGGAACTAAAATCCCTGCTTTTTTGAACAAAAACGAAAGGTTTTGAACAAATCAGAAAACCGCTAGACTTTTTTGAACAACAATGAAAATTAAACGGACGCAGCAGAAAGACTTTTTTGCGGATGATCCTTAACTTTGCACCCAGAAACCAGAATCATATAATAACTAAAATAGTATAATTAAGAACAATGAAAATTTCGTTTCATCAGATTAGTTTGGTTGTGATAGCTGTAGCAACATCATTCGGCTACAGCGCAAGCGTGTCGGCCCAGCAACTCAGGGCAGAAAACATCGACGAGGTGGTTAAGGCGTTGACCCTCGAGGAAAAGTGCCACTTGGTGCTGGGACGCGGCATGCATTTCAACGACGACGCTAAATTTCCTGGCACAGCAGGTAGTACATTCTCTGTTAATCGCCTGGGTATTCCTGAGACCTATTGCGCCGACTCTCAGCAGGGATTGCGCATGAACGCTACACGTGCGTGGGATCATAATGATTATTATCCTACCGACTTTGTGGCTTCGATGACTCTCGCTTCTACTTGGGATCGCGAGGCAGCATTCAAGGTTGGACAGGGTATCGGCAATGAGGTGCGTGAGTTCGGACTCGACTGGATTCTGTCGCCAGCAATGAACCTTATCCGTAATCCACTGTGTGGCCGCAACCACGAGTACTACTCAGAGGATCCATACCTCTCAGGTACTATTGCTGCAGGATACGTAAAGGGTGTACAGAGCGAGGGTACAGCTGCTTGTCCAAAGCACTTTGTGGCTAATAATCAGGAGACTAATCGTAATAACAATATCTCGCAGGTATCTCAGCGTGCTCTGCGCGAAATCTATCTCAAGGCTTTTGAGATTATGGTAAAGGAGAGTAATCCCTGGACCATTATGACATCGTATAACAAGCTTAACGGTCCATACGCTCTGCAGAACCGCGAACTGCTTACCACCATCGTACGCGACGAGTGGGGATGGAAGGGTATGTTTGTAAGCGACTGGAATGCTGGCGATGATGCTGTAGCAGCTATGCTGGCAGGCAACGATATGCTTCAGCCTGGTCAGGACAAGCAATATAAGGCTATACTTGAGGCTGCAAAGAGCGGCAAACTACCTATGGAGGTTCTTGATGCCAACGTAAAGCGTATATTAGAATATGTGGTAAAGACTCACAACTTTAAAGGATATAAATACAGCAACGAGCCAAATCTTAAGGCTCATGCCCAGGTGGTTCGACAGGTTGGTGCAGATGGTATAGTACTACTTAAGAATAGTGGCATACTGCCTCTCATAGGCAAGCGTGTTGCCCTGTTTGGTTGCACCAGCTATGACTGGATTTCAGGTGGTTCTGGCTTTGGTGGAACTAGCGTAGGTCACTACACGGTATCGCTCGTTGAGGGTCTGCGTTCGGCTGGATACGAGGTCTACAAGCCACTCATAAGCACATATACTCAGCATATTGCAGCCGAGGAGAAACGCTTGTTCCCCAACGGTCGTCCACCATTCTCGCTCACACCTCCTGCACGTGCTGAGGAGAAGCAGTTTACTGCCGATGAGTTGAATGCAGCTATCAATGGCAGTGATGTGGCTATCATCTCACTGGGGCGAAAGAGCGGTGAGGCTGCCGATCGCAGCGAGGCCGACTTCTATCTGAAGGAGGGTGAAGCTAAGCTTATTAAGGCCGTAAGCGAGGCTTATCACGCTAAGGGCAAGCAGGTAGTGGTATTGCTCGATATCTGCAGTCCTATCGATGTAGCTTCATGGCAGGATCAGATTGATGCTCTGGTTTGCACATGGCAAGGTGGACAGGAGAGTGGTTTCAGTGTGGCTGATGTTCTCTCAGGAAAGGTTAACCCAAGTGGCAAACTGCCAATGACATTCCAGGTGAAGTATGGTGATGCTTATGCCGACAAGAACTTCCCCAGCAATGTAGACGACAAGACTCTTGGCGCAATGTTTATGTGGGGGTACAATAAGGATCAGGCTCCAAAGGAGCGCAAGCCTCAGGCAAATATCGACTACACCAACTACGAGGAAGATATCTACGTAGGCTATCGCTACTTCGACAGCTTTGGCAAGGCCGTTGCTTATCCATTCGGATTCGGTCTGAGCTACACCACCTTCAGTTATACCAACATGAGTGTAAGCGAGGCAAACGGTGTATATACAGTTAAGGTTGACGTAAAGAATACAGGCACAAGGGCTGGTCGCAACGTGGTAGAGCTTTTTGTTGCTGCACCTAACAGCAAGAAGCTGAACAAGCCTGAGAAGGAACTGCGCAACTATGCAAAGACCCGATTGTTGCAACCTGGACAGACAGAAACAGTGACAATGACTGTTAAAGCCGAAGATCTGGCATCGTTCAATGAGAAAGCTTCGGCTTGGAAGACTGATGCTGGTCGCTATGACTTCCTTATCTGTTCATCGTCAAGCGATGTTGAGGCTAAAGCTTCTGCAAATGTAAAGGCCTGGACCAAGAAGGTGAACAATGTTATGAAACCAAATGTAAAACTTAACCTACTCAAGAGATAATGAAACAGTTTTTTTCGATCATGATGCTTGCATTCTGCTCTGTGCCTGTGATGGCACAGTGGCAGATGCAGCCTACGCCCAACGACACACTTCAGCCTGTACGCAATCTGGGTGGTGGCCGTGTAGCTTTTAGTATTTATGCTCCTAATGCAAAGCAGGTAGGATTTGGCGGCGACGCAATGCCTTGGGGTAAACCTCTCGAGTTTAAGAAGGCCGATAATGGCATATGGACAGCCATTATCAGCGACCTGAAGGATGGCGTTTATCGCTACAATTTCACTGTGGATGGTGTTAAGGTTCAGGACCCAAAAGGGGCTCTTTCTGCCGAAACATCTGCCCTTGCCAATATCGGCGATGGCAAGCAGTTCTACGACATGCGTGTAGATATCCCACACGGAGCAATTGCCCAGCGTTATTACTTCAGTAAGCCACTCAATGCCCTGCGTCGTCTGCATGTTTGGACACCTGCCGGCTATGAGAAATCGACAGATAAGCTGCCTGTGCTCTACCTGATTCATGGTGGTGGAGACAATGATGCTTCATGGCCAAGTGTAGGTTGTGCTTGCAACATTCTGGATAATCTGCTGGCCGAAGGAAAGATGAAACCAATGGTGGTAGTAATGCCTAATGGTTCAATCCCTGTTAATAATATGATGGACGAAGTGCCCCTCTTCGAACAGGATTTGGTTACCAGTATCATTCCATATATCGAGCAGAACTATCGTGTAGTGGCCGACAAGGCTCATCGCGCTATGGCTGGACTCTCGATGGGAGGTATGGAGACAATGGAAACCATACTTAACGACTGCGACAAGTTTGAGTACTTCTGGGTGCTCAGCGCAGGTTGGTTCCCCGCTCAGAAGGAGCAGTTCGAGGGCTATCGTCAGCGTCTTAACAAGGCTGCCGCAGGCATAAAGAAGAATGTTCGTCAGTTGGTATTTACCCAGGGCGATCCTGAGGATATCGCATACCAGAACGGCCTGGCCACACTGAAGCTATTTGATGCCGCTGGAATAAAGTACGAGTACTACACAGCCCCTGGCGGTCACACTTGGTATACATGGCGCAACAACCTGCACCAATTGGCACAGAGATTGTTTAAATGATTAATAGAATAATGAATAATTAAAACGTATGAAAAAAGTAATTATGACTATGGCGCTGGCAGCTATGTGCTGCGCTGGCGCTCAGGCACAGGAGAAACTCTTCAACAGTGCCAGTGTTCAATCACCCGTGGTTAATGCCGACGGAACTGTTACATTCAACCTCTTTGCTCCCAAGGCTGTTAAGGTAGAGGTTACTGGCGATTTCTTGCCCACACAGCCTATCGAGATTCCTGGCTATGGCAAGTATGATGCTCCAGGAGTAGCCCAACTGAAGGAAGGTAAGAATGGTGTATGGAGCTATACCACCGATAAGTTGGCCCCAGAGATGTATAGCTATACCTTTAATATCGATGGTATGACTGGTGTGAAAGATCCTGCTAACATTTACGTAAACCGCGATATCGTATCGTTTACCAATATCTTTATCGTTAGCGACCAGAAGGGCGACAAGGGCGATCTGTATAAGGTAAACGAGGTTCCTCACGGAAACCTGAGCAAGGTTTGGTACAATAGTCCTACACTGAAGATGCAGCGTCGTATGACTATCTATACTCCTGCTGGTTACGACAAGGGTGGCAAGTATCCAGTGCTCTATCTCCTGCATGGTGCTGGTGGCGATGAGAACGCTTGGAGCGAGCTGGGTCGTGCCGCACAGATTCTCGACAACCTGATTGCTACAGGTAAGGCTAAGCCAATGATCGTAGTTATGCCTAATGGTAATCCTAACTGTCAGGCTGCTCCTGGCGAGTGGTCATGGGGTATGTACACTCCTGGATTCCGCGATGGTGGTACAGGTCCTACTGCTCCTGCTGCAGCCTCTATACCAGAGAGCTTTATGGATATCGTAAATTATGTAGATGCCAACTATCGCACATTCAAGGATCGTTCGCACAGAGCAATCTGCGGTCTGTCAATGGGTGGTGGACATACCTTCCACGTAAGCCTGCTTTATCCTAACAAGTTCGACTACTTCGGACTGTTCTCTGCAGGTCTGCACTTAGCTAATGGCGGCTACCAGGATTCATTTGCTAAGCAGATTGAAAACAACCCAACCTTTGCACAGCAGAGTGCTAAGCTCTTCGGCAGCAAGCCAAAGCTCTACTGGATGGGTATGGGTAAGACCGACTTCCTTTATCAGAGCACAGTCGATCTGCGCAACTACTGGGACAGCAAAGGTTATAAATATGAATATGTAGAGACTGACGGTGGTCACATCTGGCGCAACTGGCGTATTTATCTCACCATGTTTGCACAGAAGATATTCAAGTAAACAAACTAAAAACCCCTCGTCAATCGCGAGGGGTTTATTTATTTCTTGTGTTTATCAATCTTACGAAGTATAAAGTTGAATGCCTCAAGTCCTACCAGCACCAGTACTGTGGATGCGATGGATAGGACATACATTCCGCCTCCACATGCCAGTCCGATGGCAGCTGTAACCCAGAGTCCTGCTGCGGTAGTAAGTCCGCGAACCACATTCTCGCTCTTATGGAAGATGATGGTGCCGGCACCAATAAAACCTATACCAGACACTACCTGGGCAGCCACTCGCGATACGTCCCAACGATGCTCAGGAGTATGCATAGCCCCCTCGAAGCCATAGGCCGATACAACCATAAACAAGGCCGATCCTAAAGCTACCAGAAAGTGTGTGCGTAGTCCGGCCTCCTTGGCACGATACTCACGTTCCAAGCCAATAGCGCCTCCAAGCAGTGCTGCTACGAAGATGCGCAATACAAACTCCAAGGTCATATCCATAATTATAACTTTTTACGGTAACAACGATGACGACGGTGAATAGTGGCCTCAAGATATTGCCACTGCGAGAGTACACCCTCGTTCGACTCCATCTGTGGTCCAGTCTCGGCCCACTTAAAGCCATAGCGCTGGAACTGATGGATTAGATCGTCGAAGATAAGTGCATTGGCGCCCTTGCTGCGATACTCTGGCAATACACCAATCAATAGCAAGTCTACAGTATCGGTATTGTGCCATTTCAGTGTTTTAAGCAGTTCCCACCATCCGAATGGCAGGAAGCGTCCGTCGCGAGTACGCTGCAGAGTGCGTGAGAACGAGGGGAATGTAACACCAAAGCCCACCATCTTATCGCCATCCATAATGCCTGTGACAAGATTCAGGTCGGCTATCTTGATATAATCATTTACTAGTTTATCTATCTGACGCTGAGAGAGTTCTGAGAATCCATACAGATCCTTATATGTGGCGTTAAGCAGATGGAACACTTCGCGGCCCCAGCCTTCGCTAACCAACTCTTTGCGGGTAAACTTGTGCACTCTAAGGCCATAGCGCTTGCGAACCATCTCTGTGATTTTTGCAAACTTATCAGGCACTACTTCGGGCACTTTTACCTTGCACTCCACGTAATCATTATCCTTATAGAATCCGTCCAAAGCCTCAATGTGCTTGGGGTAATAAGGATGGTTGTAGTTGATGTACATGGTGGCCAACTGGTCGAAACCATCTACCAGCATTCCTTCACGGTCGGTATCGATAAAGCCCAACGGGCCTGCAATCTCGGTCATACTCTTGGCCTTACCCCAATCTTCTACTGCTTTCAGTAAAGCCTTACTAACTTCATGGTCGTCGATAAAGTCGAACCAACCGAATCGTACCTGATGGCAATTCCAACGCTCGTTGGCGCGATGGTTGATAATAGCCGCCACGCGGCCTACAATTTCACCATCTTTATATGCCAGAAAATACTCTGCTTCACAGCATTCGAACGAAGGATTTTTGTCGCGACGAAGTGTTGACATCTCATCAGAAAAGAGATATGGCACAGCACTATCGCAACCCCTGTAAAGGTCGTAATAGAACTGTACGAACTGCTTCAGTTCACGCTTGGTTTCAACTCTCTTTATCTTAATCATCGCTGCAAAATTAATATATTTTTACGAAACTCACAAACATTTATAAAGTTTTTTTAGAGTGCTTCGATATATTCGTACAACTTCTTATAGAACGGATGGCGAGTCAGGGTAGAGGCATCGCCAAGTATAATCAGCTTCATGCGGGCGCGGGTTATTGCCACATTCATACGTCGCAAATCGCGCAAGAAACCTATCTGTCCGTCGTCGTTAGATCGTACTAGCGAAATCATTATTATGTCGCGTTCCTGACCTTGGAATCCGTCGACGGTGTTTACACTTATAAGCCCACGATAGGGCTTGAAGAATTCTCGCTTCTTAAGTTGGTGGCGCAGATACTGTACTTGGGCGCGATAAGGCGATATTACGCCCACATCTATGCGCTCGTTCAGTATTCGTTCCTTACCTATCTTCTCGAAGTATTGTTGCAGAGCAAGCATGGTTAGCTCAGCCTCGGCCTTGTTGATACGACCGAAACTCTCGCCCACAAACTCCTCCTTGAACGATATTCCGCTATCCTCAGGGAAGTCGAACTGTGATGTATCTATCCATGACATTGGGATATCCAGATCGAGAATGCTGCGATACTTTACGTCAGGAGCGCTCTCCACCTGATTGTTGTAGAACCAGTCGCTCGAGAATCGCATTATCTCCTCGTTCATACGATACTGCATCTTTAGCAGTGTCACCACTTCGGGCTTGTTGTCTACTATGCGCTCCATCAGTGTTTTGCCCAGTCCTGCCTTCAGTGCCTCGTAGCACTTTACGGTTGGGGGCAGCTGGCAGTGGTCGCCAGCCAGTATTACTCTCGACACTCTGCGGATAGGTATCCAGCATGCGGCTTCGAGGGCTTGTGCGGCTTCGTCGATGAAAAGTGTGCCAAACTTCTGACCATCTAGCAGATGACTTGTTGAACCTACCAGTGTGCATGCTATCACTCGTGCCTCACTAAACAGGTCGTTCTTTATGCGCAGCTCTAGTTCTGTAGCGCGTTCCTTCAGTCGTTCTACCTTCTGATGAAACTTCTGGTCGCCCTTCTTTCGGTTAGCTCTGACCTCTCGTATGGCTTTTCGTAGTGCCCATAGCATCTCGTAGTCTGGATGCGCCTCGAAACGTCGTTCGTATGTAAACGATAGCATCTTGTCGTTCACGCGCGTGGGATTACCTATTCTTAATACGTTTACACCACGGTCAACCAACTTCTCTGATATCCAGTCTACGGCCATATTGCTCTGTGCGCAAACCAATACCTGGCTTTCGCGTCGCAATGTTTCGTAGATGGCTTCTACTAGTGTTGTCGTCTTTCCTGTTCCTGGAGGTCCATGAACGATGGCTACATCCTTGGCTCTCAGCACCTTGTTTACAGCATCCTCCTGAGTGGCGTTGAGGTATGGAAAGTGTAGGGAATTAAAGTTGAAAGTCTCTGCTTTCACCTTATTATAAAATAGGTCGCGCAGATAAGCCAATCGGCCTTTGGCGCTGATAACCTTGTCGAGAGCGGCAAACATCATCTTGTAGCTCGTCTCGTCGAAGAATAGTTGTACACCAAGTTTCAGTGTGTTTTGGATCTCGATGAGTCCAATGCCGTCAGGCACACAGATTACCATTCTGTTGCCGTCTACATAGCTAACTGTAGCCGTCAGTTTGAAATAGCTGATCTTATTCTCGATATCTACGCTGAAGAATACGACAGGTTTGCCGTATTCGAAATTATGTTCTACCTCTTCTTCTTCGGCCTCACGATATACCTCTATCACCTTCTGGTTCAGCGAATTGAAGTATATCTTTCCGATGGTGAGCGGAAACCATACGTCACCACGTTTTATCTTTCGCTGCAGTCCCATCTTCTCAGTCTGCTCGCGAAATTCCTCTTTCTCGGCTTCGTACTCCATCTGGAGCAGTTGCCTCTGTTTCTGTAGCGCCAATATAGGCGATTCAATTTGATTATTCATAAAAGTGGCTGCAAAATTACAAAAAATCTGCGAAACTCTTACCACCTTATTTAAAAAAGTAGTACCTTTGCAGCCGAAATGAAACAGATATTGTTAATTAACGACGTTGTGGGCTACGGAAAAGTTGGCATGGGCGCTATGCTTCCTATTCTGTCCTACTTGGGCATTCCAACCTATAGTTTGCCTACTGCACTTGTGTCTAACACACTTGATTATGGTAAGTTCAATATCCAGGATACAACTGAATATATACGTGGAACACTACCTGTATGGAAGGATCTTGGGTTCAGTTTCGATGCCATCTGTACAGGACTGATGTTCAGCGACGAACAGGCAAAACTGGTGGCAGGATACTGCAAAGAGCAGGGCGAGCAGGGCACAACCGTATTCGTCGACCCAATCCTTGGCGATGGCGGACGACTATATAACGGAATGACCGAACGTCAGGTAGAACTGATGCGCGAGATGGTATCTGTGGCTCATCTCACCTTTCCTAATTATACAGAGGCTTGCTATCTTACCAATACTCCCATCAAGATGGAAGGCATAAGTTGGGAAGAGGCTGGCGACCTGCTCGACGACCTGCGCAAGATTGGCACAAAGTCGGCTCTGATAACCAGTTGTAAGGTAGACGGACGCAATGCTGTGGTGGGCTATAATCACTTCGACGATAGCTATTTCCACTTGGAATATCACGAGATACCAGGATTGTTCCATGGTACTGGAGATATTTTCTCTGCTGTGTTGATAGGTCATCTGCTTAATGGCGAGAGTCTTAAGACTAGCACTCGTACCGCTATGGATACCGTGTTCCGCATGATTGAGCGATATAAGGATACAGATGACAAGAATCGTGGTATCCCTGTAGAAAAATGCCTTGATCTGCTATGAGGCTCCACCCTCTGCATACCAACATAGCAAAACCAGAACGGTTCACTTGGCCTTTCTGCTACGAACCTCATCCATTATGCTTGTTGGCCTGCGATGAAGTTAAGAAGGAGATTAAAAGGATCTGTCCCTTAGAGGGCAAGATGTTTGGTGTGTTGGTGGCAGAAGACTCTGAAGGATCATTGGGATTTCTTGCCGCATATTCAGGATTGCTCTGTGGGCGAAACGATTGGGAATACTTTGTTCCCCCAGTTTTCGATGCCCAGCAGCCTGATGGCTACTTCAAACAGAAGGAGCGCGAAATTATGGCTTCGCCGAATCATAAAGGGATGTCGCAAGACCTTCAACTATGGCTTTTTCGTCAATATCGCATGCTTAATGCCAATGGCGATACTCGCGACCTCGTAGAGATTTGGCGCGACTATCACCAGAATCCCAAGATACAGAAGAAATTCCCCTTACCTCCAGGTGGTACAGGCGACTGCTGTGCTCCAAAACTTCTGCAATATGCCTATCAGCACCAACTTAAGCCCGTTTGTATGGCCGAATTCTGGTGGGGAGCATCGCCTGCTAGCGAGATTCGTCATCATGGCGAGTTCTATCCAGCTTGTCGAGGTAAATGTAAACCTGTGCTCACTTGGATGTTGCAGGGACTCGATGTAGATCCAGACCCAGAACAGTCAGGTTTCTTGCATCATGGCATAGAGATAATCTATGAGGATGATGCAATCGCCGCAGTTTACAAGCCATCAGGCATGCTAAGTGTTCCTGGCAAGGCCGATGATTACTCTGTAGCCACTTGGGCCAAGGAGCGATGGTCTGAGTCTATGCTCCCTCATCGTCTCGACCTGCTTACATCGGGCATTATGCTTGTGGCAAAGACTGCTGAGGCCTATCACCATCTGCAGGACCAGTTTGCCGCTCGAACCGTTAAAAAGAAATATGTGGCGATAGTCGAAGGTGAAATTTTAACAGATCATGGCGTTATAGATCTACCTTTAAACAGCGATCCAATAAATCGTCCTCGACAGATAGTAGATCATGAGCACGGCAAGCGGGCTATTACAGAATACAGGGTGATAGGGCGCGTAATTCACAACGGCAAGGCCTTTGTTAAACTCGCTCTCTACCCCCATACAGGCCGAACTCACCAGTTGCGTATGCATTGCGCGCATTATGAGGGATTATGTTGCCCGATTGTGGGCGATGAACTGTATGGACACAAGGCCGACCGACTATATCTGCAGGCAGAATCGATAGCCTTCGTTCATCCTTCTACAGGTAGACAAATGCGGCTTTTTTGCCCACAAGATAAAAATATTTGGTTATTATGATTGCGGTTCGCCGTTTTTTGTTTATATTTGCAAACAGAAATCAAAATGAATGTGTACATGAAAAAGGTAAAAGGTCTATTAGTATTGGTACTAAGCCTTGTTGCGCTTAGTGTTAGTGCCCAGGCTGATAATCGTAAGGGCAATATAAACGGGATACTTTATCATCTTACGTTTAATATTCCAGAAAATCCATCGGATAAGGTATCTGGACAGGCTGTAATCACTTTCGACTTGAGAACCAAACAGGATGTTGCGCTCGATTTTCAGGGCACTCCAGGCTCTGTGACGGTGTATAAAGCCAACAAGAAAAAGGCAAAGAAGGCCAACGTAAAGGTGGTGAACGATCAGATAATCATCCCAGCCAAGATGTTCAAGGCAGGAACTACCAACAAGGTTGTTATCGACTTTACTAGTCAGGAGAAGGCCTTGTCTCGTACTGGTAATGTGGTTTACACACAGGTTCAAGCCGATGAAGGACGTGCTCTTTTCCCATGTTTCGACGATGCCGACATGCGAGCTCAGTTCCAAACCAACTTCAATGCTCCTGCAGGATGGAAGTTTGTAACCGTTGATTTTTCTGAAAAACTAGCTCCTGCAAGCTATCTGTTTGTTGCAGGCAAGTTCGAAGAGAAGACTTCGGATATCGATGGTCGCAACTTGCGTGTGCTCTATTCTGAGACCGATCCTGCCAAGGTGGCTCAGGTAGACCAGGTGTTCCAGGAGGTAGCCAAGTCGATGAAGTGGATGGAAGGCTATACTGGTATTGGCAACCCATACGAGAAGGAGTGCGTCATCTATATCCTACCTAGCTTGGAACTTGGCGGACTAGAGCGTCGTGGTTCTATCGCTCTTAGCGATAAGGCCATCTTCCTAGGCAAGAAGCCTTCGAAGGAAGACCTGCTTAAGCGTACAGAGCTTATCGCCCACGAGACATCACACATCTGGTTTGGCACTATCGTCGACGTAGAGGAGCCTTGGGCTAAGGAGCTTCTGGCCAACTTTATGGCAGCCAAGATATCTCGTAGCCAGTATAAGAAGGAGGAGGTAGAGGTAAACTTTATCAATACCTATATGCGTGGATCGATGGCTCTCGATCGCACTGAGGCTACACACCCACTAGCTGGCGAGTTTACTGATCCTCACGACCCAGTACTGCTCTACGACCACATTAACTACTGCAAGGGTCCTGTGATGATGCGTATGATGGAGGATGAGATGGGTGCCGAGGCTATGCAGAAGGGCCTGCAGCAGTGCTTGCGCGACCACTATATGGGCAAGATTAGTTGGGACCAGATCGTAGAGACACTCGATAAGCAAGTGTCGGGTGCTGTTGTTCGTCAGTTCAGCGATGTATGGGTTAAGCAGAAGGGAATGCCTGTAATCACATGCACATATCAGAATGGCAATGTAGTCGTTTCGCAGAGCGACCCATACGGACGCGGCCTTTGTTGGCGACAGAAGTTCGAGATGAAGGTTATCAGCAATCTTGGTAAGTCGCAGACCATCAAGGTTGACATGCAACAGCCTACTATGACATTCAAATATTCTGGAGGCGCTCCTGCCTTTATCGTCCCCAATCAGGATGGTCGCGGATATGGTCGATTCACACTCGATGACCATTATGTTCAGACTCTGCCCACACGTCTTATCATCACTCGCAACGATTTGAACCGTTATACTCTGCTTAATCTTATCCACGATAATTATCTGCAGGGCAAACTGGCCCCATCGCACTTTGGCGAGCTGTTCCGCTTCCTGGGCCGCGAGAAGAATCCGCTGATTATGGAGACTGCCATCAATCAGATGCATAAGATTGCCTCAGACCTTACCTTGCAGCAGCGTTACACCCTCGAACTGGTGATTATGGACCTGCTGGGTGAGAATAAGACCAAGGAGTGCCGTCAGTTGGTACTGCGCAAGCTTGGCACAAGTGCCATCTCGCCTGAAGTACTGGATAAGTTGCAGACTATTCTCGACCGTCATGATGAGGACGTGCTGGATGAGCACGACTATATGGAGATAGCCTACCGTCTGGCCATCACCCGTCCAGACCGTCGTCAGGCCATCCTTGATAAGGAGCGCAATCGTATCATCAACTCTGGCAATGAGGAGTTGCGCCAGGAGTTCGACTTTGTGAGCAAGGCCACACATCCCATTGCATCAGCTCGCGAGGAGGTGTTCAAAGATCTGCTTAAGGCCGAGAATCGTGTAAACGAGAGTTGGGTGCTGAATGCCCTGCGCCTGCTTAACTCAGACGTATTTGAGCCACAGAGCAACGTATATCTGGTTGAGGGACTGAAGGCCTTGCCAGAAATTCAGAAAACTAACAGTCTTGCATTCCCAGGTCGCTGGACTCGCACTCTGATTTCTAATCATCGCAGTGCTGAGGCTAAGACGGAAATCCAGAAGTTCCTGGCTGAGAGTACTGATTACCCAGCCAACCTTAAGAACTACGTTTACGAGAGTGCTTGGGTGCTGATGAATCAGGTGCCATACGTAGACAAGACTCCAAAGCCCGAACCAACAACTACTACTAAGAAGAAGACTACTAAGAAAAAGAAGTAGTTCTTCTGCGATAGGCCCTAACCAATAGCTGCCAGTTCCCTTTAATGGGAGCTGGCAGTTTCCTTACTGCGTACTCCAGTACTCTGCCGGGCGTACTCGAGTACGGCCTGGGACGTACTGCAGTACGCTAACGGACGTACTGTCAAGTACTATTTAAATTGAGACTTTTATGCAAAACATCCCAACATCTCACTCAAATGCCCTGAAAACCTTTGCCACAAAGCGTTTCAGCCACGTGAGGTGTTGTTGAGGAGTTTAACAAACATCTCATCCAACGCAAACCCTTTGCACATAAGGCTTTCAGGCCGGTTGGATGAGATGTTGAGTAGTTTAAGTAAAATTCGTTATAATTTATTTCACTACAACCTTCTTGCCATTCTTGATATAAACACCCTTGCGTACAGGCTTGCTCTGCAGGCGTCGACCATTAAGATCGTACCAAGTCTCGCCGTCAGGCTCAGCAGCCTTCATCACATCGATGATGCCAGTAGTGCCCTCGCCACCAAACAGACTCGATACGCTGATGAATCGTGCTCCTGCACCTTCGTGGTGATTTTCCTCGTGGAAGGTAAATACCTCAAATGGCTTCACTTCGCGTAGATTCTGTACGAATACACTACCCTCAGCATAGCTCTCCATAGTACTGCCTACGTTCAAAGCGTAGATATACTCAGATGGTTCTATGCGTAGATAAGTCGACATCATTCCTATTGTGCCGTCGGCTGTCCATATTGCGGTATTATCCGAAACGGGTACAGTCACATTCTCGGCAGAGAAAGTCACCTTACCAGCCTGATTGTAAGCCTCTGGGTATGAACCATTGTTAGGCATACTGATGATGTAAGGCTTGTTGGCCTCGATAGTGGTGGCATTAACCATACCCTTATCGGTCATCTGATGTAGCCAGAAGTGGAAGATGCTTGCGTCGTTGCCGAATGGAGCAATCTCACCATGCGATTCGTGAGTGAACTTCTGTACGGTGAATGGCAGAGCGATGCCTTCCCAACCGCGACTTACGTCCTTCTCGGTTGTCTGCTTGAACTCGCGAGTGTAAGAGATACTCTCGGCAGTGAACGCCATTGGAGCGTAGAAGTTGTTGTTGCTCTCAGCATCCACCAGAGTTATACTCTTGGCCTTGCCGTTGATAACCACATTGTTCACACCTTCTGGAGCCAACGAATCAGTCTGTACATAAATCAGCAAGTTAGGATTGCCAAAGCCCTCAATGTCACTGCGTGTGATAGCCTGTGAGCTGTTCCATACGATTGCTGCAATGTCCTTTGCAACCACATTGCGACCACCTACCTGCTCAAGAGCCTGAGCCATCGTGGTCTCGCCCTCAACGGTTAGTACATAGTTCTCGTAAGTTGCCGTAGCTGTACTCTCGCCAATCTCCATCACATTTCTGAAATTGCTCCAGGTAGGTGTATTACGATAAGCTTCAGCACTACCTACTGGAACATTTAGAGTTGCGTTATTATAAACGCTTTCTAAGAATACATTCTGAGTGATTTCAAATGGACTTACAATCTCAGAGTTAATAGTATCAAGGTTCACATGATAAAAGGCATATTCTCCGATACTGGTTATCGATGAAGGAATCGTTATCGTATTCAGATTATTGACTTCACAGAAAGCATATGAACCGATGGATGTTACAGAACTTGGAATAATTGAAACTCCAATGCCTTCTACAAGTTTGTTTGTAGCTGTTTCGATAATGGCATTACAGTTGTCTCTAGAGTCGAATATAGTGTTGTTCGGATCGACAACTAGTGATGTTAATGTGGAAATGCCACAGAAAGCTACATACCCAATCTCTTTTAAGCTGGCAGGTAGAACTATAGAGGTAAGTTGTGAGCCTGCAAATGCACCATAACCAATATACTCCAACGAGTTTGGAAGTTCAATGTAATTTAAATCACCACTGTTAAATGCTTGGGTGTCAATTGAAGTTACAGTATTTGGCAGAGATATAGTTTTAAGACCTCGACACTGAATAAAAGCTGCAGAACCAATTTTTGTAATGCCTTCTGGTACCATACTTGTCCTACATCCAGTAATCAACGTCGTTGTTGCAGTTTCAATAATTGCATTACAATTCTCGCGCGAATCGTATATTGGATTACCTTCTTCTACAATAATTGATTCAAGATTGTCACAACTATGGAGAATATCGTAGTCTAGCTCTGTTACAGAGCTTGGAATGGTTATAGATGTCAATCCAGTATGTGATAATGATGCATGGGTAATCTTTGTTACTGTATTAGGAATGACTAATGAAGTAAGGTGCTTACAGTTTATGAAAGCTTCAAATCCTACTTCAATCACCTTATAACCATTTGCTATTTCTGGTATAGTTATTTTACCAACTACAGCTGTGTCTACAGCTGTGGCAATATCCATGCTTCCCCAAGTGCCATTATAGATTCCATTACCAACTTGGCAGGTTTTATCTGCTTCGCTGATAATCTTAAAAATCAAAGGTGTACCTTCCACTGTATTCGCTGTGAATGTATCACCATCTTGGTGGCTCTCAGAGCTCATCTGATCCTCAATCTTCTTGCAGAGATTGACGATGGCATCAGTGAAGTATTTTGCCTCCTGATTGCTCATCTCTGCGCGTCTTTGATACATCATGTCTCCCTCGTTGAGAGCCCATCTAAGTTCCTCAAGCTGTCCTTCCTCTACATTCGCATTGTCTTTTGCCTTTTCGAGTACGTCAACGCCGTATCTGATTACATCATACAAATCCCTCCACGACTTGTAGTCGTAAACGAATGTAGCTTCTTCTGAGTTTTCCATACCCTCCTTTGCGGCAACCATCTTTATAATGATGTTGTCGGTGATTTCGATTGGGTTCTGATACAGAGTGCTACGAGTGCTAACGTCTATTGTGTTTGCAATGCTGTCTGTTTCAGCCTCATTCTCCCAATTAGCTGTTGCATAGTAGATGCTAGCATCAGTGGTCTCTGTAGACAGAACCAGCATCTCGTTCTGGAAATCCCATGTAGGTGTAGCTACCTGTTCTTTCTTTTCTCCAGAAGATTCTCCATAGGTAAAGTAGCCTGGCTGGTCGGCCCTGTCGATATGAGCGTAAGAATAATCGGTATGGTTCTCATCGTATGTGGTACCATTTCCTCCTACGAGTTTTGGGCACTCGTAGAACATTGCATCACCAGTGGTAACAGTGGCTGTTGTCCAGTTGCTACTTACATAGATGGTGGTAAGATTCTCGCACATACCAAACATATACCCCATATCTGTTACATTCTGCGTGTCAAATGAACTAAGATCAAGCGAGGTCAAGGCCATATTCCGATAGAACATATTGTTCATGTTGGTGACCTTAGAGGTATTAAAATGGCTCAGGTCAATAGACTCCAACTCTGAACACTCCATAAACATCTGGCCCATATCTGTTACTTCAGAGGTATTCAGATATTCTAATCCAGAAATTGTCTTAAGTACCCAACAATTGGCAAACCAATACTTGGTGCTGGTTGGGCGGCAATCTGCAAATGATTGATCGAAGATGACTGAATGCAGATATTGGCGCGATTGCATAATCTCGGGTGATTCGGTCATTTTGTCGAGGTCAACAACAACGCCTTCATTATGTTCAGACTTCTTGTTGTCATAGTACAAGGTGAGATAGGCATCAGATTTGCCAGTATCTTCTCCAGATGACATTACCAATACGGCGTAGGCCTCATTATAGTCAGTTCCTTCGGATCCTGCGATTTCTTCGGCCCAGACGTTGTTAGGCATCAGTATGCCTAGCAGCGCTATTATTGAAAATATAAACTTCTTCATAGCCATTTACTTTTTACGTGAAAGTTGTGGATCGGGGTTGTCATTTTCGCCAGGAGTGTTCACCTCGGCGGCTGACTGCTGTACGAATACATCAGCCTGCTGCGGGTTCTGACTGCCGGCTACGACTATCAGTACCGTGATACGGTCGCGAGTAGTATCCAGGTGCTCATCGCACTTAACCCTAATCTCGCCATTGCCTACGCCTGAGGCTGGCTCGATGTGCAACCAACTCTGTGCAGAACTGGGTACAAACGCACGCCATGCGGCATTGCTCTGTACCTTAACTATCTGAGTTCCGCCGTCGGGTGTAAAGGTTGGCAGCTCGTCGGGAGTTACACTCAGTGTGATGTTGGTCTTGCCTTCCTGTCTTACCTCAATCTCGGTGCTGTTGCTACCATACTGGATGGTGAACGTAGCCGAGCGGTCGGCATCGGTCTGTATCTCGTCGCATGTGATTTCGACAGCACTCGAACCGCTATTACCAGAGGCCTGGCTCAGGTGTATCCAGTCGATACCTGATGGCAAAGTGATGCTCCAGTTAGTGTTACTTGTAATCGTCAGTAGCTGCGATGCAGAAGGGATTGCGTCGAACTCATAGAGCTTCTTGGTAACTGTCATACCAGGATCAGAGCTGGTCTGACGTACGCTGATCTTCTGTTTCAGTCCACCATCCGATGTCAGGATGATGCTGGCGTTGCGGTCGCTCATCGATGTATTCTGGTTGGTAGTGATAACCAGCACACCGTTTCCATTACCCTTAAGCGGCTGAACGGTAATCTTATTGCCAAAGCCGCCATCTGCTTCATCGCCTCCGTCGTAGGTTACGGTCCATGCGCAGTCGGCTGTGATGGCAACCTCCTTGGTCTCCTCGTTGGCGCGTATCTCGATGTTACCGCCCTCTACCTTCAGAAACTCCTTGGCAGGCTTGGCCTGTGTCTCATCATCGCTCTTGCAGCCCGAGAGACCTGCCACCAGTGGCAGTGCGGCCAGTATTGTAAAGAATATCTTTGTTTTCATATCTTCTGTGGTTTTAGATTAGAATGAGAAGTTAAAGATAGCACCGATGCTAACCATGAATCCTCCGGCAGAGATGTTGCTTGCATCAGCTATGCGAGTAAAGTTGTTGTCCTTGCTCACGCCAAGTGAGAGTTCTGGTGTAGCAAACAGATACAGGCGCTGTATCGGGGCGTAAACCAACTTTGCGCCAACAGATATGCAGCTGGCTGCAGCCTTGTCGCCATACAGGTTTGTACCATCGGTAACCTTGCCCGACAGCTGTTCTATCTGGTAACCTAGCTGCGGTGTGATACCCAGTCGCTCAGTCAGTTCTATCTGATAACCCGCCTTAACGGCAAATGTAGAGCGCTTATACTCCACACTGCTCAGATAGGTGTCGTTGCCATCCTCGCTGTACCATCTCACGGGGTCAGATGCTCCCAGTCCGAAAGTATAGCTCAGCTGCAGGTCGATATTCTTGTAAGTAGCACCAGCAAGAGCTGTGATGCCGCCCAAAGAGCGCATGGTATAGCCTGCTCCAAAGTAGAATGCATTAGGCTTGATGTACTTGATCTTCTCGAGCGAAACCGTATCCGAAGTGGTCAGATTATGCTTGATGGTGTACTCGCGGGTGGTTCCCACATATCCCTTGCGTGCAAACTGCAACTGGTATGTGCCCACAGGCAGAGTCTGCAACTCGGTCAGATTGATAGGATCAATGCCGTTGAGCAGAGCCGTAGCATTACGTGGACGGGTGTAGATGTTCAGTCTACCAGTGTGAGGTGCGGGTGGTGCAGCCTGAATCTGGTTCTTCTTCTGTGGGATTACAGTAAAAGTGGTCTTGATAGGGTCGCAGTCCAGTTTGCGAGTCTCAACAGTATAAGAGCCTTCGCGCAACTGAGTGCTCCACGAACCAGTGCCCACCTGGTGACCGTTGTACCAGATGTCGGCGTTGTTCTCAACGTTTACTACAACATCACCGTAATGATCGCTCATATTGCGCATCTCGATGTTGGCCACCTTGGTGGTCTTGGCATCGGAAGTGGTTACGATGATGGTGTCTTGAGCTTCGTAAATGCCGTTCTGTGTGAATACAGCGTGGCGTCCGTAGGTCATATACCTATTATATATAGGCGACTTGCCCAGATACTCGCCATCTACGGTCACATCACTCTTGGCCTGTGATGTGGTGATAGTTACATAGCGACCTGTACCGATGTCAAGCAGCATCTCGTAGGTACGTCCGCCCTGGATAGAGACGGGATAGTAGTAATCGCGCAGCACACCAAACACCTGGTGAGTGATGGTAAGTTTCTGTGCGCGAGGAGGAACATACAGCCAAATCTCGGCAGCTTTCTCCTCGGTTCCAACGATACCCAGCGAACCTCCGTTGAACAGGAATCCGCGTTCTGGGGTCACAATCTTGATAAGTGCAGCCTTATCGCCGTTCATGTCGCGCTTCTCAGTGCCTCGTGTGTTGGCCGTAAGGTCTGTTTCCAACAGCCTGAAACCAAGCACGCTGATACCATCGGCCCATACTGACTGCGATATTGCAATCAATGCAATTAGTAACAGTTTTTTCATGCGTTTACAGTTTTATGTTAGTAAATAAATTAAATAGTTTGGGGCAAATATATGAAATATATTCAAAAGTTCCAAATGTTTTGGTAATTAAATTTGTGATTTACGGGAAAAAGTAGTAACTTTGCACGCAAATTTCGAAATATATAAAATAAGTAAGGTATGATACGCTTCTTTCAGACCCCACAGAAGACGGTGATTGCCACAGAGGTTGATCACGCACTGAGTGAACAGGAAATCAAGGAATTGAGTTGGTTGTACGGCGACGCTTCGCTGTTAGACGCTGAGCAGCTTGAGGGCTACTATGTTGGTCCACGCCGCGAAATGGTGACCCCATGGTCGACAAATGCCGTTGAGATTACACAGAATATGGGCCTCAGCGGCATTTCTCGTATAGAGGAGTACTTTGCCGTTGACTCTAAGGATGCTGAGCACGACGAGATGTTGCAGCGTATGTACACTGGACTGAACCAGGACATTTTTACCATCAACATCAAGCCCGAGCCTATCAAGTATGTGGATAATCTGGAGGAATATAACGAGCAGGAAGGTCTGGCTCTGAGCCCAGAGGAGATTGAGTACCTGCACGGACTGGAGAAGAAGAACGGTCGTCCATTGACCGATTCGGAAATCTTCGGTTTCGCACAGATCAACTCTGAGCACTGCCGCCATAAGATCTTCGGTGGTACATTCATCATCGATGGCAAGGAGATGGAGTCAAGCCTCTTTGCAATGATTAAGAAGACAACACAGGAGAATCCTAACAAGATTCTTTCGGCTTATAAAGATAATGTAGCTTTTGCACAGGGTCCTGTGGTTGAGCAGTTCGCTCCGAAAGACCAGAGCACCAGTGATTATTTCCAGGTGAAGGATATCGAGAGCGTTATCTCGCTGAAGGCCGAGACACACAACTTCCCCACAACCGTAGAGCCTTTCAACGGTGCTGCTACTGGTACTGGTGGTGAGATCCGCGACCGTATGGGCGGTGGTGTTGGTTCATGGCCTATCGCAGGTACTGCTGTTTATATGACTGCTTATCCACGTCTGACCGACGATGACAAGCTGACTCGCGATTGGGAGAGCATTCTGCCAGTTCGCCAGTGGCTGTATCAGACACCCGAGCAGATTCTGATCAAGGCTTCGAATGGTGCTTCTGACTTTGGTAACAAGTTCGGTCAGCCACTGATTTGTGGTTCTGTGCTGACATTTGAGCATCAGGAGCCTAACGATACCAAGTATGCTTACGACAAGGTAATCATGTTGGCAGGTGGTGTTGGTTATGGCACCAAGCGCGACTGTCTGAAGAAGGAACCTCAGCCAGGCAACAAGGTTGTAGTGGTTGGTGGTGATAACTATCGCATTGGTCTTGGTGGTGGTTCTGTATCATCAGTAGATACAGGTCGCTACAGCAATGGTATCGAGCTGAATGCCGTTCAGCGTGCCAACCCTGAGATGCAGAAACGTGCCTACAATCTGGTACGTGCTCTTTGCGAGGAGGATGTGAACCCCGTTGTGTCTATCCACGACCACGGATCAGCTGGTCACCTCAACTGTCTCTCTGAGCTCGTTGAGGAGTGTGGTGGTGAGATTGATATGACCAAGTTGCCTATCGGCGATAAGACTCTTTCTAGTAAGGAAATCATTGCTAACGAGAGTCAGGAGCGTATGGGCTTGCTCATCGATGAGAAGCATATTGAGCATGTCAGAAAAATTGCTGAGCGCGAGCGTGCTCCACTGTATGTGGTTGGTGAGACCACTGGCGATGCCCACTTCTCGTTCAAGCAGGGCGATGGTGTGAAGCCATTCGATCTGGACGTTGCCCAGATGTTTGGTCACTCACCCAAGACTATTATGAAAGATAATACTGTAGAGCGTCACTATGCTGACGTGACCTACAGTCAGGATAAGATTAACGAATATCTCGACCGCGTGCTCCAGCTGGAGGCTGTGGCTTGTAAGGATTGGTTGACCAACAAGGTTGACCGTTCGGTAACAGGTAAGATTGCACGTCAGCAGTGTCAGGGAGAGATTCAGTTGCCTCTGAGCGACTGTGGCGTTGTAGCCCTCGACTATCGTGGCGAGAAGGGTATCGCTACAGCCCTTGGACATGCACCCCAGGCAGGTCTGGCTGATCCTGCTGCTGGTTCTGTACTCTCTGTAGCTGAGGCGCTGACTAACATCGTTTGGGCTCCACTGGCTGAGGGTATGGATTCTCTGAGCCTTTCTGCCAACTGGATGTGGCCTTGCCGCTCTCAGGAGGGTGAGGATGCCCGCCTGTATGCTGGTGTTAAGGCTCTGAGCGACTTCTGCTGCGACCTGCACATCAACGTGCCTACAGGTAAGGACTCGCTGTCACTCTCTCAGCAGTATCCTAATGGCGAGAAGATTATCTCTCCAGGAACAGTAATCGTATCTGCTGGTGGTGAGGTTTCTGACATCAAAAAGGTGGTATCGCCCGTATTGGTGAACGATAAGAATGCATCACTTTATCATATCGACTTCAGCTTCGACGAGCAGCGCCTTGGTGGTTCTGCCTTCGCCCAGAGTCTGGGTAAGGTTGGCGACGATGTGCCTACTGTTAAGAACGCTGAGTACTTTGC
>JAEEGK010003576.1_pt1 | contig 38632 bp, 23 predicted proteins | sample 8958771 | NCBI WGS metagenome assembly JAEEGK01 (sample SAMN16246547, study PRJNA631951) | gut metagenome | biome: gut microbiome; feature: rumen; material: SC-attached | host: Bos | place: Iran: Karaj | collected 2018-10
AAAAAAAAATATATAAAATAAAGGATTTAATAGTAATTTTATCAATCCTTTTTAAAAAAACTCGTGGATTTAAATAAAAAAGAATTATATTTAAGAAAAAGTACAATTATATTTTTATTAACTAAAAATATTTCAATAAAAAGTATTAAAGGGAAATAAAAATCTTAACTTTAATTTAATTGATGATATATTCAAATAATTCAAAAGTTTATTTTTTAAAAATATAATAAGTAAAAATATCTTTTTCAAAAGAAATTATTAAAATATTTAAATAGTAAATAATATATCAATGAATCAATTGTTGAAAATGGAATTCAAAACTTTTAACAAACGAAAAAATTAATCAAAAAATTAAAATAAGGAAATTAAAAATAACAATAATTTTATTTATAAAACAATATTATTAATTTCAAAAAATCTTGATTTTAAATCCTATTTTTTATTCTAAAAAAATGAACATTAATAAAAATAAATTTTTTATCATTTTCTACCTTATTCAATACAAAGAAAAAAATAATAAGGAATAAAAAAAAATAATAAAAAAATCTCAAAATCAATAAATAAATAAACCCTATTAAATATATAAAAAAATGAAAATCCTAAAAAATAAATTTTTACAAATTTTCATAATTTCATTTACATTAACATTAATACTATATTCTTCGACAAAAACAATAAAAAATCCTTTATCCTTAAGTTCAAAAATCAGAAAATTACTTAGTGCAGAAGAAATAGGAGAAATATGTAGTCATGCAAAACAAAATTTAAAATCTTTTTATGCAAATAGTTCTTATGATTATAATTCTGAATATCAAAATAATAAATATGTTCAATATTTGATTAATTATTTAGAAAATGAAAAAACAGAAAATTTAAAAGATTATATTCCAAGATTATCCATAATATTCGCAGTATTATGTTTAGATATATTATTAATATTCTTTTATTTTGGTTATTGTATATGTTGTTGTTGTCCTTGCTGTTGTTGTAAAAATATAGGAAAAAGAGATTGTTGTTCTTTTGTTTCTTTTATTTTATCAATTGGATTTTATGGTATTGTAGTTATTGCTTGTTTTGTTGGGGTTTCGAAAGGAAAAAAAGTTTCTGAAAGTTTAAATAGTACTTCATGTTCTATTTTTGAAATATATGCTCATTTTATTTATGGTGACGATTGCATTGAAAAACCTGTATGGTCTGGTATTAAAGGAGTTAAAACTATTATTAAAAATACTCAAAATGAAATTGGAACTATTTCAAACAATACTGAACCTGTTATTAACAAATATAAGGAAGTAGAATCAAACCCATTTGATAATGATTTTGCTCAACATGAATATGATAATTATATCAGTGAAAATAATGAGAACCCTGATCCAGATAAAGATGAAAAAGTACGTTTTGTTTTTTATGAAAATTTAAAACAAGATTTAGAAGAATCAATTTTAAAAGATTATGAATTATTAATTGATCCAATAAATCTGTTAAAAAATATTTCTGAAATAGCAGAAAAAATTAAGGATGATACCGAATTATCTAATAATTTAAATAATTCATTAAGTCAATTAGATGATATTAATGATACTTTCTTGGATTTAGAAAACAATGTTTTAAATGATTGGTATGAATATCAAAAAAATTATAACAAACACTCAGATATAGGTATATTAATATTATTTGGTATTTTATTGCTATTTCCATTAATTTCTTTTATAGGTTTGTTATTATTTTGTGTAATAAATTGTCAATGTGCTAGATTTATGGTGCATTTTTCTTGGATTCTAGATATGATATTAATATTCTTTTTAGTTTTTGTTGGTATTTTTTTTTCTTTAATTGGTATTATTAGTAAAGATGGTGTTGGGGTAATGCAATATGTAACAGGCAAAGACAATTTAAATAAAACAAGTGATGCTCTTGTTATTAAAGGAAATGGAGCTGAATATTTAAATATATGTTTTAATGGAAATGGTGATTTACAAAATGTTTTGGATTTAAATACTAATAATAAAGATAGTGCTACTGGAGATTTAAGTAAATTATATGATTATAAAGATCAAGTTGATAATGTGACTGAGGAATTATATACAATTAAAAGTTGGAACTCTGAAAATAGTCTTATTCAAAAATATGAAGAGTATAAAAATAATTTAGGTTATTACGAGAATAATAATTATAAAACTCTTAATGAAACATTAAAGAAACTAAGATATTATACTGATGGTACGATTAATAGTAGCGTTGATTTTTATCATCTTTGGGTACTTAATAAAAATGATTGTGAAAATGGATATGAAATAAACGAGCCTTCAAATGTTCATCAAGACTATAGAAAATATTGTTTTATTTTAAAAAATGATTCTCAAAGTTTGGATTTTTATGATGAAAATTTAAAGAATATTTTTAATAATTATACAAAATTTGTATCTGAATACAACAATGAAATAGAAGTTTTTATGAAAAACGGAATTAATAAATATTATCAAGATTTAAATGATTTGAAATTCAAAATTATTGATGGTTTTCTTTCTTCAAGTGAAATGATTGATCCAATATATAATATTTATAATAAATATTTAGGTGAAGAAAATAGTGACATTTTTTCAATATTAAATTGTAGATTTTTAAAAAGAGATGCTAATATATTTTTTGATATTTTAGATAAAGATTTAGGTAAAAATTCCCAATTTTTAGGTTATTTAATAATTATTGCTTGTTTTGGTTCTGCTCTTGGATTTTTTTTTAGTTTAATTGTTATTTTAAGAGTTAAAGAAAAAAAAAGAGAAAGTCCTCCTCGAAATGATAATGAATCTCGTGAAAATTTGAATCCTAATAAAGATACACCACTTGAACTTGCTGATGTTAAAATTAAAATATAATTTGTTATTTTATTTATTTTAATTAAACTTTACTGCTCTATTTTTGATAAAAAATATATCTCTTTTTAAATTTTACTTATTAGGTTATTTTTATTTTATTTTTTATATTATAAAATTTTTTTATTTCTTCAAATAAATGAAGAAAAAATCAAAAGGAAAAAAAAATAATTTAGAATTTATGACAAAAGAAGATATTGAATCTAATATTAGAAATAGAATGTAAATAAATAATTTATTGGAATAGGGAAAGTTTTATTTCTTAGAAAATTTTTTTTTCCAAAATATTATAAGTATAACAATTATTCTTCTTTAGTTAGGGAAATAAATGTGATTTCATTAAAAGAAAGTAAAATAAAAAAGAATTATTTGAAGATATAAAAAAAAAATATTTTTTTGAATAATAAAAAAGATCATGCTTTATTGGGTTTTATACATGAAAATTAAGAGAAAACACAAAAAATTCTTTTTTAGAAATGTAACAATTTAATTCAACAAAAAGATTTAGAAGATTAAATAGAAAAAGAAAATGACAATTTTTTACTTAAAATACAATTTAAAAAATTTATTTGATAAATATATTGAAAATAATAAAAGAAGAAATAATTCTCCTTAAATAGTTTAAAATGATAAAATTTATTTTACTGTGATAATGAGTAGAGATGAAAAAAATAGTTTAAGTGTTATTAATTCTAATTAAGTCCCATTTGATTTAAAAGTATAAAGGGAAGTTTGGTCAGTTCAAATAATATTAATAATAATTAAAAGAAATAGTATTTTAAGCAATAATTCTAATATTATGCTTGTTTTTGAAATTATGATTTCAATAAATCTTATTTTGCAATTATTAAACAATTCTATGAATTTATATGATAATAATTCAGAAATATAATTCAAAAGCAAAGTAAGAAATTTGGTTAATAATTATAAGAAATAAATTTTATTTAATATAAATAAATAAATCTTTAAATAATTTAATAAATTATTAAAAAAAAGAATTAAAATAATGAGACTTAAAATATATATATTGTTTAAATTAAATAAAAAATTCGAAATTAGATTTAGTAAGATTTGATTTAGATTTATGGAAATCTCTTTATTTAAATCTGAATTTAATATTTTGCTTTTTAAGATAAAAAGATAATTTAGATTTTTTTATTTACTGCAAATTTAGTCTGATTTACTTCTACTTTAAATATATATTTATTAATTTAATATATATACACATATATATATATATTATTGAATAAATTTTTTATTATAAATTTTATGTATAAAAAGGGAGTGTTATATATTTTCTTTTAGAGATTTTCAGAAGTTATTTAAAGAAATGTTATTGGGATAATTGGAAAATCAGGAAATAGGAAATTATATTAAATTTAAATTATTTTTGTGGTTAAATTTAGTTATTTTAAAAAGGAAGATAAAAAAATATATCAAACCCAAATTAATATTTCATGAATCATTAAAAAATCAAATTTAAATCCTTTTAATTATTCATAATTCCAAATTTATGAACAAAAGTTTAAATAACTATTTATTTTTAATAGATTTTTGAAGAATTTGTTTTTTGAATATTTTTATAGATTTATATTTTTTTTTCATTTGTCTTTACATTAATTTAATTTTCATTAATTAAAAAAATTTATTTAATATCATTATTTCTGGAAGAAAAAGGAGAAAAATCATTATAAATAAAATTATTATTTCCATTATTATTAGCACTAATATTTAAATTAGAAAAAAAAGGCATCATAGGGTAAACAACTTCATATTCTTTATTATTATTAGGATTATCTTTATTTCTCTTATCAATAAATTGTAATAAATTTAATCTAAAAGGAGTATCATAACAAGCAGGAATAAAAATATTAATTACACAAGAATCAATTTTAAATTTATTTAAATTAGAATTAATATAATAAGGACGAGTATAATTTTCTTTATTTTCATTAATTAATTTTTTAGGTTTATCAACAGCTAAACTATAACTTTTTAATTTTTCTAAATATATTCTTAAATTAGTTTCTCTCCATTCTCTTTCTTCTTCATCTTTTTCATTTTCTTCTTCTTCTTCAAATTCTTCTTCTTCTTCTTCATTTTTTAAATTTACTGATTCGTTATCTGAAATATCTATTTGTTCTAAAGGATTTTGATGACTATTTATTATATTTGAATAATTTTCATTTTGGATATTATTTTTTAATGTTTTTTCTTTTTTATTTTCTTCTAAAATGTTAAAATTGTTTTCATCACTTTTACTTTTTTCATCTTCTTCTTCTTTTATATCATTTATATTGTTTATATTGTTTTTATTGTTATTTATGTTAGTAGAAATGTTAATGTTTATATTTTTAGGAATTTCTTCTGATATTTTTTCTTCTGTTTTATAATTATTGTTATTATTTTTTTTAATAATATTTTCATTATTATTATTATCATTATTATTGTTTTCATTTGTATTATTTATATTATTATTTTTGATATTATTGTTTGGATTATATTCACTTGGTATTTCTATACATTCTACAAAAGGTCTTTTTGGTTGTTTTTTATCGCTATAATGATAAAAATGATTACAATCATAATTCCTTAAATTATTTTTTCTATTTTTTTCATTTGAATTATTTTTATTATCTTCATATTTAATTCCACTTTTATTATTATCTTTTAAATCTAAATTATCTTTAATAACATTAAACGACATTTTTATAAAAAATAAAAAACAAAAAAGAAAATAAAAAATAAATAAAAATTAAAAGAAAATAACATATTCGAAAATACTATTACAAAATAAATTGCCAAAACAAAAATGATTAATTTTTTTTACACAAATAAAAACGAAAATCCTAATTTTTACTATTACTCAAATCAATTTCAGGAGTCATTAAAGTAAAAGTTTTTGAATTTTTTTCAAATTTAAAATCTACATCTTCCATAGCATTTTTAAAATTTTCAAAGCAAATAAAAATAACAGTAACATTATCACTAGTCATTTTTTTTAAAGAAAATTTAATAACAGCATCAGTAATTTTTCCACTAAAATCATGAATATTATTAATAACATTATTTTTATTTTTAAACCCCCAAATTAAATTTAATATTTCATAAGTATCTAATCGATCATAAATTCCATCACCTAAAAAAATTAAAAAAACAATAAGAATAAAAAAAATTTTAAAAAATTAAAATTTTTTTCATTCAAAAATGAAAAAAATTTTAAGAAAATAAAATTTTACATCCAATAACAATAAAATCGCTTTTATCATCGATTTCAAAATTAGTAATACAAGGTTCACTGATTAAAACATTAGGATTTCCTCCATAAATTTGTAATTTAGCTTCAACATCACCGAAAGCTCTAGCAACCTAAAATAAAAAAGAATAAAACTAATTAATAATAATATTATTTACTGATAATCTTCCTGGTAAAATTCTGTAAGGTAATTTGAATCCTAAATCACTTTCTTTAATTGTTCTCAAACCAAAACCTTGATCAATTTGAGTTTTAAAAACTGAACCTCCACCTTTAATTATTCTTTTTTTTTCTATAGGATCATTTGGTTTTTGATCACGAGAAATTTGATAATATTTATTCCCTTGATCATATGAATATATTGCTCTTGAATCACCTAAATTTATACAATATACATTTGTATCTATTATTAATATTATTATTGCACATGAACCTGAAAAATCATTATATGAATTTCTACCATTTTGAATTGTGTTTAAAAATCCTATTTCACAATTTTTAAATCCTATTTTTATACTTTCTATTGGATTATCTGGGAAAAAATCTGATTTAAATATATAATTATGTAAATTATTCTTTAAAAATTCAGAACATTTATCCCCTGCATGACCATCATATATAGCAAAGAAACTTATATTTGGCCAATTTTTATTTTTATTTGGATAAGGATTTTTAGCATTAACTATTATTGATACTCTATCTTCATTATAATTCCTTATTATTCCTTTATATGTATTTACTCCATATGATATTATTTTATCAAATGATTTTATTGAATGCTTTGCTGGATGATATAAATTATAATATTCATTTATTAATAAATCTAATTGATTTATTTCATTATTATTATTTATCTTTTTGATAGGAGAATTCCTCTTATTTATCTTTTGAGATTGATTTATTTTTGGTAAAAAAGAATTGTCTTTTGTATTTTCAAAGTAATTTATATTTGATAAATAAAATTTATTCTTTGTTTTACTTTTTGTATTTGAATTTCTAAGATTGTTTTGTGTTTGATTAAATTTTTTTGTTGTTGTATTTGCTTTTGGGTGAAAGTCTGTTTTTATTTGTGATTTTAAAAAAAATTTAGTTCCTGTTTTTAAAGAAAGTTGGTTTGAGAATAAATTTGATTTTCTAAATGTATTTGAAGGATATTCATTGTATCTGTTTAAATTTTTGTATCTGTTGTTTGTTGGAGTGTTCAGGCTATAAAAGTGATTTTGAGTTTTAAGAGACATATTTTTTAATTTTTTTTTTTTTTTGGTTATTTATTTTGTATAAAAGATTAAATTATATAATTTACGTTATTTATTTACTTTTTATATGTAATAAATTTATTTTTAGGATGTTTTTTTATGAAAATGTATAAAAAATAAAATAAAATTATTTTAAAAAATTACTTTTAATGAGAGATTCCTTTTATTCTTTTTCAACAGATTCAAGTGAAAAAACAGAAATAAATCAAAATAATTTAAAACCTGAAACAATATCTTTTTTCCCTTCATTTTTAATAAATAATTCCCATTTATTATCTTTGAAAGAGAAAATAAAGAATATATCATGGGAAAAAGATGGAAAAAATTTATTAAAAAGAATCTCTTTTGATAAAAAAGATATTAAATTATATAAATTATTATTATTAAAAAATTGTATTCCTTTAGAATATAGAGGAGAATTATGGTATATTTCAAGTGGAGCAAAAAAAGAAAATTTAGAAAATCAAAATTATTATTTTTCTCTTGTAAATTCATTTAATTCTTTCATAAAAAATTTTAATGAATCTCAAATAGAAAAAGATATAAATAGAACAATAAATAATGATTCAATAAATAGTAAAATAATAAAAGATAAATTAAAAAATATATTAATTTCATATTCAAAAAGAAATCATTCAATAGGTTATATTCAAGGTTTTAATTTTATTGTTGCTAAAATTTTAAAAATTTTACCGGATGAAGAAAAAGCTTTTTGGTTATTTGTTCAAATAATCGAAAATATTTTACCTATAGATTTTTATTCTGAAATGATTGGAATGATGTCTGATATTGATATTCTTATATGTTTAATTAAAGAAAAGTATATTCCAAATTTAATTAGTAAATTAATAGAAAATGATTTAATTTCTGATTTAAAAGATTTAATTTTAAAATGGTTTGATTCTTTATTTTCTATTAATATGAATTCTAATTGTCAAAACATTATTTGGGATATTTTATTTTGTGATGGAAGAATTGTTTTATTTAAAACCGCTATTTCTTTATTAAAAAAAATCACTGATAAATTAATTTTATTTGATAATTCTTTTGATTTTAGAAATTTTATTAATGATTATTTTAATAATTTTAATGATGAATATTTTCTTACTTATAATTTAATTTTGAAAAAATTTGAATTGGATGAAGAGTTTATTAATTATAATAGACAAATTATTTTTTCTCATATGAAAAAAAATTTCGAAAATAATAATTCGAAAGAAAAAGAATTATATAAAGAAAAAATAAATAAAATTGAAGAATTATGTGATTTTTCAATGCCAATATGTATTTATGATTCAGAAAGTAAATTTAAAATAATTGAAAATATAGCATTACAATCTAATGATAATTTAAATATAATTGAAGATTATTGTGAAAATGATAATAAAATAAATCATTGTGACTCATTCAATTATAAATCTTCTGAAATTGATTGTGATGAACTTTTAGTTCAAAGAAATAATCATATCTGTGGTAATTATAGAAAAATTCTTGCTAAGAGTTTAACTATTCAAAAAAGAATAGAAAATAAAAAAGAGAGTAATGATAGTTTTATAAGTACTGGAACTGAAAAATCAAATGAAAAAGAAAATATTATTTTAGATAATCATTCTTTGAAAAAAAAGAAATATAAAGACCAAAGAAAAAATAAATATTATTCTCAGAAAGTTGAATCTTATAAAGAAGATATCAAACATAATTATAAAAATTTTGAAACTCAAATTTTTGATGATTATGAAAAATTTGTTAATCATGTTAATAATAAATATAAAATGGTTTCTATGGCAAATATTTATATTTTACAAGCTTTAGATAATGATAAAAATTTAATTATAAATAATAATTTGGAATATACAGGTTAAATTATTTAATTGCTTTTTAAAGGTAATTTCTAAATGATTTTATATATGTAAAAATGATAAAATATGTAATTATTAAATAGATTTTTAATTGTATTTATGAAATAGGATTTTATGTTTTGAATTATTAATAATATAAAATAGTAAAATTTATATTTTTAATAAATTAACTTAAATCAAATTTTTGTTCTTCTGTTTCAATTTAAAAATTAATTAATTTCAAATTATTATAAATTTTTTTTTGTTTCATTCACTTTTTATTTTTTTCAATATTTAAAATATATTTCTCCACTTATAAAATAGATTTACAAAACTTTTTAATTGATTATATTTGTTAATGTCACTCATATATTTATACTGTAAATTGATTAAATATAATTTTCATATTACAATATTAAATTAAGGAGCTTTTATTATTTTATAATTTTTTTATAAGGAAAATATGTCTAATAATAGGAAATTTGAAGTTAATGATTATAAAATTAGTCAATGTGGTTCTAATAAAAATTCTGTTGTTCAATCTCAAAGAGAATTACAAAATAATCTTTCAAGTTTTATTTCAAATAATGAAAATAAACAAGGAAAACTTTATGAATATCAACTGGAAAATGTGAAATATTATGGTGATAAAGGTGAAATTATTACAACTTATATACATAATTCTAATAACGAAGTAAATACAAATAATATAAATAATACATCAAATTTAAATTCATCAAATATAATAAATCAAAACAATGATTTAAATATAAGTTCAAATATTAATTTAAATAATTCAAATATTCAAAATGATAATTCAACAAACAAACAAACTAATGTAAACAATGATTTGAATAAATCATCAACTCAAAATAATGATAATATAAATAATGTTAATTATAATAAAGAAAAGAGAAAATATAGTCCTTTTAGAGGAGGAATAATAAATTTAGACTTTCAATCAAATAATAATAATAAATATAATATTAAAAATATTGAAAAAACAAAAAGTCAACTTGATACAAGTGAATTAGAAAAAAAAAATACAATTGAAAACATAAAGTCAGAAAAACCAATAGTTCTTCAACCTTCATTTTGTAGTGTAACCCCATCATATAATGAACAATCAATAACAATCGAAAAATCAAACAATAAAAATAAATTAAAATCAGTGGGAAAAACAAATAACATTATTCATTCTTCTAACAACAATGAATTTATATTTAAGATACATCAAATTGATTTTACCTTAACTTCAAAAGTAAAAAAATTTAATCCAAATTTATCAATATATAATGATTGTATATCAATATTAAATAAAAATAAAAAGAAAAAAGAATATAAAGTAATTATGAGTACAAGTTTATTTATTGATAAAAGTCAAGCTTTGCAAGGTTCAAGAGTTTATCTAACTGGAATTAAACCAATAAGAACAAATTGGAATAATTTATATAATATTGGAATTCAAAATACTATTAGTTTAAGTATACTTAATTCTAGTGTTATTAATAATACTTTTAATAGTAAATTAAAGTCAAATAATAAGAATAATTATAATAAAGAAATTAGGAAGAAATCTTATGAAGATTTTATTACTCAATCAAATATTTCTGAAAATAAATATATTTTTATTAATAATTCCAATGGAAATTATATAAGTAAAAATGCAGAAATTTATTCAATAAAAGATTTAAAAGATAAATTTCAAAATTTTTTAAATTCTTTAGGAAAAAATACTTCTAAAAATCCTTATATAATTCCTCAGACTGAATTAATAAAAATAATGAAAGAGAATTGTGATTTAAATGACATTTATTTAGATAAAGATGAAATTGAAATTATTCAAGAAGAAAAAGAAAATGAAGATAAAAATTTAATGACAATAAATTCAAATAATAATTATAAACAATATCATGATTTTTCACAAAATACTCCTTCTGAATTATTAGATGATAAATTTTCTTTATTTTCTATTTCTAAATTTATTAAATATTCATTTCCTTCTTTTCAAATTAAATTTACTATTTTTCCAAATGGTTATAATATTGAAGAAAATGTTATTTTAGAAAATGAAAATGAACAAGAATATAATAATATTAATAATAATAATTATAATAATAATAATAGTTGGAATAATATTGATAATGAAAATGATAATGATGTAAAAAAGCATGAAGATGAAAACTTCTTAAATGAACATTTATTAAATTTAAAAGAATCTAATATTGATGATAAGATAATTAATAATGATATTATCGAAGAATTTTCAAAAGAAAATAATAAACTAAAAGAGAATTTAGAACAAGAAAATGAGAAATTAATCAATAAAAATTTTAAATCTCAAAATGAAATAGAAAAAATAAAAAGAGAATTATTAGGAATAAAAGATAATAATAATAAACAAAACAATTTAAAAAAACAAGGTGATAAAAAATTAAAATCTAAAAAAAATAATAGTCAAAATAGAAAAAAAACACCAATTCTAAATAGAGAAAAAGATATGAAAATGCAAAATAAACCTCAAAAACCAATTAATGAAAGAAATTATATTTATAAACCTGATATAAAGAAAAAAAAAGATGAATGGGAAAATAGACCTTATATTTCTCAAAATATTAATTTTAATATTTATACTAATAATTTAGGTGTTCAAAAAGTAAATATGAATCCTGAAAAAGAGAAACAACAAAAATAAAATAAATCAGAAAATAATATTAATTTTTTTTGTTAAATTTGTTTTTAAATTGAATAAATGATTTCTTATATATAAAATATATTTTTTAATCATTATTACTACTTTCAATTAATTTTAAAGTTATTTTAAAATCATTATATAATTGTTCTATTTCAGAATAAGTCATTTGTTGAAAAGATTTATTATTATGAAAATATTTATTATATAATTGTTTAACTTGAATGGATAACAATGGAGAATCTTTAATTATATTATCATATATTTCATTATTATTTTTTTCTATATTATTTCCTGATCTTATTTTATTTATCATTTCAATTAATATATTTACATTTGTGTCTATATTATCATTTTTATTTTTATTTGATAAATTTTCTATTTGAGAGATTATTTTTCTTTTTTTATATTCTTCAATATAATTCTTAAATTCTTCATCCGTTATTGTTAACATATCATGATTATTATTTAAATTTTCTATAAATTTAATTGCTTCTTCAAACAATAATAAAGAATATTCTTCTTCTGATGAACTACACATTTTAAAATGAAACAATTTAGAATAATAAAAATGTTCTTTTAAATTAATTAAATCACTTGTTATTATTATATAAGAAAGAATCAAAGTAATATTTTCTTTTTGATAATTTATTATAAGATAATTTACTAGAAATAAAATATATTCTAATTTTTCATTTGCATCTTTTAAAGAAATTATATTTTTAAAATATTCTACTTTTTCATTTAATTCAAATAAATTTATTTGAGTTACAATTCCTAAATTATTTAAAGTTATAAAAGAATTATATTGTTTAATCAATTCATCAAATTTCCCTTTTTCTTCAGAAATTAATTTATTCATTATTTTATTATAAATACTTTTTGAAATTATATTTTCTATTGCTAAGGTTAAGTCTTTAAATAATTTATTATTGACTTCAAAATCAATTTTAAAAGTTTTACTATAATTTAAAGAAATTGAATATATTATATCTTGGTAATCATTTGATAATTCAATAATTGATTTTTTATCTTCTTTAATTATTAATAGCAAATTCTTTACACTCTTTTTTAATTCAATTAATAAATTTGCTCCTTTTTTAGAACGTAAATTTTGATAAATAATTTCTTTATTCTTATTCATTAAATTTAAAAATAAACAAAAACTTAAAATAAAGATTTTAAAACATTTTCAAAAACAAAAAAAAAATTTAATAAAAAAACTCAATAACTAAAATATTCATTTTCTAAATATAAAATCCTCAATCTCCTTTGAGTATTAACTTTCCCATTATTATTATTAGAAATAGTATTATTATTATTAGAAATAGTATTATTATTATTATTATTTTCTTCTTTATTTTTATCTTTTTTCTTTTTTCCAACACTAATACCAATAGGTAAAATAATAATTAACAATAAAATAATAATTAATATTAAAATAATAGTCCATTTACAATTAGACCACCAAGCATATTTTTTTAAAGAAACTGCACCACGATTAAAATCTTTAGCATTTTGTTTAATTTGTTCAGATTTTTCATCTAATACTTCAACTTTTGCAATATTTTTAGTCATATTATTTATTCCATTTGTCATTAATTTTTTAGTTTCAGCTATTTCAACATTAATATCATTTAATTTATTCATTGAATTATTATTTTCAAAATAACTTTGAATTGCTTTTTTTAAATTTTGTCTTCCTACTAAATTTAATTTTCTTGTTGTTGTATCGACTAATAATGGTATATTTTCTTTTTGAATAAAATCTATTAATCCAAAAATTTGACTTTCTTTTAAATTATCATCTGCTAATATTAAATAAAATATATCTTCTGAATTTATTGTGAAAAAATAATTTCCATCATTATTATTGTTTATTTTATTTCTTAAATCTTTCATTTTTGTTGTTGAACAAAATTTTTGAAAAATTTGAAATGAATCTGTTTTTATTTTTTTTGGAACTCCTTTTTCTGGAAATGAACCTATTTCTTCTTTTGTTTCTGGAGATCCTATAAGTAAATATCTTATATTTTCCATTGACATATTTTAATTTTAATTGATTTATTAATTTTGTCTAATTTATCTTATTAAAAAAATTTTTTTTTTAGATTTTTTTATTGAATTATTATAATATGTTTTTTTTTATTTTTAATTTAGGTTTTGGAAACATTTATTTTTTTTTTATTTTATTTTTTCTCTTTGATTTTTTAAAAATATTAAAAAAGAATAATTAATTTTTTCATTATTTATTTTTTTTAATTTTTTCACCATAAATGAAAAATGAAGAAGAATTTTCACCAAATGATTTTTTTTTAGAAGGAATTGAAAATGAAAAATTTAATGAAGAAGAATTAAGTTTTATTAATGATTTTGAAGAAAAAGAATATTTTGAAGATTCAATTTCAATAAATTTAGATTTAATATCAGAAAAAAAACAAAGAAAAAAATTAAATAAAGAAGACTTAAAAACTATTCCTCTTCCAATTTTTAATTGTTTTTATTGCGCTAATGAAAAAATTGCTTTTCAAAAATTAATTAATGATAATCTTTCTCAAAAATATCTTTTTTGTTCTTCTAAAAACGATTTAAATATAATAAATGGACTTATTAATTTTAACAATAATAATTTGAGTGATAATAAAACTAATAAAAATCATTCGATTGAAAATTATTTTATTTGTTTATTAAAAGATGAAATCATTAAAAGCTCTGAATATTTTAAAAAATATTATAATAAAAGTCAATTTTTTTTAAAAGAAATTTTATTGAATAATAATCTTTCAATGAAAAATGAAATAATTAATATTGAAAAAGAAAAAAATAATAATGCAGATTTTTTTAATGATATAAATTTAAAAGATTTTAAAAGAAAAATCAAATGGGAAGATATAAGTTTTGAAGAGGAAAATTTCAATATTTGGGATACTTCGAATTTATCAGAAATAAAAAATGAAAATTATTCTTATGAAAATATAAAGAAACAATTTATGAAAAATTCTGAAAAAATAAATATATCTTTTTCTTATAATGAAATTAATTCAAGTACTTCAACTTCAAATCAATCAAATAAACCTTTTAAAAATACTAATTTCAATTTCTCGTTTTCTTTTGTTCAACATTAATTTATTTTTTTTCATTGTAAATACATTATAATATATTATTTATCATAAAGTATATAAATTCAAGTATTTTTATTAATTAAAATAAAATATTATTTATTTTTTCCAAAAAAAAATTAAATAAATCTATTTTTTAATTAAATTAAAAATATATAATAAATAATAACCCAACAAAAAAAACAAAAAATCTAAGAAAACTCTTTTAAAATATACTTATTCAACTCAATAAAATCCATTCTATCATTTTCTTCAATTTCTAACATACATAAAACTAACTGAATAAATTTTTCACTATATCTTCCATTAAAATACTTTCTTAAGTTATCTTCAATTAATTTCATATTATAAATTTCTCTAATATCATATAAACAATTAAAAGTTAAAGAAGCTGCAAAAACTAAGCAAAAACCAAGTGAAAAAACATCACTTTTATAAATATTATGTTCAATACTTTTTAATCTTCTTAATCTCATTCCTTTAAATAATATTGGACTCATAAATAATTCAGTTCCTCTTATTGTTTGCATGTCAGTATTTTTATTATTTGCTTTTAATACTTTTGCTTCTCCAAAATCAGCAATTTTAAATATATTATTTTTACATATTAATATATTTTGTGGTTTAATATCTCTATGAGATATTTTTTCTTTTTGCAAAATATTAAAGGAATAAACTAAACTTCTTATTATATTTATTAATTCTTCTTCAGTATAATATAATAATTTCTTAGATCTTTCTATTATATTTTTTTCCCAATCTGTTTCAGCAAGTTCCATTAAAATATACATTACTGTTGTTGTTCTATCTAAAATTTTTGCTTGTAATCCATATATATTTATAACATTTATTTTTTTAGAATTACAAAGATAACTTAAAATATCATATTCATGCTTTAATATTTTAAAATCATCTTTTGATGTTCCTATTAATTTCTTCATTGCATATTCTATATTATCCTTTTGTACTTTATATATTTTTCCAAAAGAACCTTCTCCTATTTTACTTTTAATTTCATATTCATCTGAATTAAATTTATAATCAATTTTACATAAATTTATTTGCTCTAATTTAGGTATTTGTTTTTGAGATATATAATTTTTTATTGGAGAGATTGATTCTTCAAATTTAGAAATTAATTTTTGTTTTATTATTTTTACTGGTGATATTTTTCTTTTTATATTATATATTTTTTGATTTATATTATTTGAACTTCCTGAATCATTTTCTTTATTTGATATATTTTTATTTTTCATTGCTGAACTTAAAGGACAATTTCTATGTTTATTTTTATATATTATTTTTAAAGGAGAATAATTTTTAATTCTTGGATTTTCATCACAAGAATTTTTTCTTTTTTTCATTTCACTTCTTGAACTTTGATTTCCAATTTCAGAATAATTGTTTTTTTCAGCAGAATTATATATCATTGATTTTTTCCTTTCTTTACTTTTACTAATATAATAATTATCATTTTTTATTTTTTTCTTTTTTTTTTCTAAAATATTTATTCCTGTTCTTTGTTCACAAATAGGACACATCCAAACATAATTGTCATAAAAATTTAAAGAATGACAAAGAGAACAAACTAATATTTTTTTCTTGTTCATTATTCCTTTTAACATTTCACCTTTACAACTTTTTTTATGATAATATTTACATTGATTATAATTAAATGTACATCCACATTTAAATTCAATATCATTAATATTATTATCATTAGGAATTGCTTTAATATAATTAACTAAAGTATCTTTAACAGCCATTTTTAAAATTTTAAATTCTAAAGGATTATAAATTTTCGCTTCTGAATAAAAATCTTTTTTACATAAAATACATTTAAAAGTAATTTCAGATATATTTTTACTATAATTACATTTTAAACATCTTATTATTTTATTATTCGAAGAATCAATATATAAAATATTTTGACAAAAAGAACATTTCATTTTATCATTTATTACTGCATTGCAATGATATTTTGCCCAAGTTGCAGGAAGTAATTTTTCATTTAAATTAATATTATTATTATTTATTATTTTAGTATAAAATTCATCATTACAATTATCACATAACATATTAATCATATCATGTTTATATATTTGATTACAATTAATACATATTAACATTATATTATTTAATATTGTTTTATTATAATATAATTTATTTCCACATGAATGAATTGGATTTTCATTTTTATTACAATGTTTAATAAAGTTATGTCCGTTAAAAATTAAATTATTTATTTCTTCTTCAGAACTTGATTCTAATTTATTTTTTATTTGCTTAAATAATTCATATGCATTTTGATATTCTTTTGTATATAATGTTTCTATTATGTATTTTTCTATTTTATCTAAAATTGAAGAATTTGGAATGTCGTTAAATTTTTGGATAAATGTTAATTTTACTCTTTTAAATAAATTTGTTAAAAATTTACCGCTTTGGTATTTTAATATATTTGGAAATAAATCATTAAATTCTTGAATATATATTTCTTTTATTTCTTTTTCTGAATGAGAAAACATTTCATTGTTTGTGAAACTTCTTTTTATCATTTTTTTTTTAAATTTTTTTAAATTAAATTTTTTTATTTTTTATAAATTTTTTCACATAAAAATTTAAATTAGATTAATTTTTTGATGTTCATAGACAAATTTTAATTACCTAAAAATAAATCTATTTCCTTTTTATTAAAAAAATATAAGTTTTGTTGATTAATATGAATAAAATTAATGAAAAACAATAAGAATTTAATTTTTTAAAACATAAATTGTTTTTATTTAATTAATAAAAGTATAATAAATATTATATTAAGTAATAAAAAATAAAATTTAAACCCTATTCTATAAAAATATTAATGAATTAGAAAAAAAGAAATCTATTTTTATTCAATTTAATTAATGCCTAAAATAAAATGAATGGTTTTTTTTAATTATATTTTTTTTAAATTTTTAAATAATTTATATTGAATAATAATATAATTTTAATTAAAAATAATTTGATTGTTTTAAATGCACGAAGAATTTCATTTAATATCTGCTCCAGGAAAAAAAAGATTACAACCTATTAAATTAAAGAAATTTTTTAATTGGAATGAAAAAACAGCAGTAAACGATTATTTAATTTATATAGAAAACTAACAAAATTACTTTAGATAAAATAAAATTTAAATTTAAATTCAAAGAAGAAAAAAAAGGAAATAATAATAATAAAATTAAATTACAAAAAATAAAAACTGATTTACCTTTTGATAATAATATTAATAAAATTAATAATTTAGAACATTCTTTAAGTGCTAATAATATTATTTTTCAAAATAAATTTATCAATGAAATACCAAAATATAAGCTTAAAGAGAATGAAAATTTGAAAAAAAATGAAAACATTGAAAATGAAAAAAACAAAGTGAAAAGTAAAGAAAGAGAAAAATTTGAAGAAGAAAAAAATGAAAAAGAAAGAAAAGAAAAAGAAAGAAAAGAAAAAGAAAGAAAAGAAAAAGAAAGAAAAGAAAATGAAAGAAAAGAAAAAGAAAAATTAGTAATAAAAGAAATAAATTCCTTAAAAAGTATGAGAATAAAAATAATAAGATTATATAATTTATCTCGATTAAAAATTTTAAAGGAATATATCAACCTGAATAAAAAATATATAAAAGAAATAAAATTAAAAAGTTTATATTTAAAAAGAAAAAATTTACCTATTTCTAAATTTCAAAAATCAATAAATAACTCTTTAAATATAATAAAATTAGATATAGGTTATTTAAAAATAAAAAAAAAACTGAATTTAAATATTTTCACAAAAAAATTAGAAAAAATTATAATGAAAATAACAACAAAAAATATAATAAAAAAACTAAAAAATTATGGAATAAAAATAATAAAAATTCAAAGTCATATTCGTAAAATTATTGCAAAAAAAAAATATAAAAAATTAAAAGAAAAAATAATGAATAAATTAATAAAAATTCAAAAAAGAATAAAAGGTATTTTAATAAGAAAAAAATATAAAAATGAATTATTAAAAATAAAAGAAAATATTCGTTTTAATAAAAGAAAAAAAGAATTTGAAAGAAAAATGACATTAATGAAAAAAAAAAAAGCTGCAGTAAGAATAATAGAAAAATATTGGTTAAAAGTTTTAGAAAGAAGAGAAGAAATGGATTTAGAAGAAATATTAAAAAAAATTCCTGAAGAATGTAGAGATTTATATAAAAAATTAATTATTTTAAGAAAAGAAACAAGAAATTTAAAAAAAGATGTTGATGAATTTGGAGAAAAAGAAAGAGAAAAAAGATTAAAAGATATTTCTCTAAAAAAATTTGAAAATAAACCTCAATTTAAATTTAAATAAAATTTTATTTTTATATTATTTTACTTTTTACTTATGTTATTATTTATTAAAATAGTAATTTAAAATTATAATATTTTTAATGGCAGAAGAATATAATGATTTATCAAAAGGAGAAGTTAAAATGTTTTCGAAAAAAATAGAAAAAAAAAAAAAAATCATTAATCAAAAAGCTAATTTAAAAGATTATAATAAATTAGGAAATAAAAATCAAGAAACTCCAAAAACTTTCATAACAGAAACTTATTTAAAAGATAAATTTAATACAATGGAAGTTTCAAATAATATTAAAAATGTTATTTCTGACAAAATAAATAAAACAAATGAAAATGTATATAATGATATATCTCAAAATAATATTAACATCAATCCAAATTCAAAAAGTTTTAATTCAATATTAAATAATTCAAATATCTTTAAAAGAAGATTATCAAGAGAAACAATAAAAAAATTAAAGTTATTAAAACAAAATGAAGATCAAATAAAAAAGACAATTAATAAATTAGAAACTTCAAAAAAAATTTTAGAAGATGAAATTAATTTAAATAATAATATTGTTGAAGATAATATTAAAAAATATAAATTAAAAGAAATTGAAGAAAAAAAAGATGAATTAAATTTAAGATTATATGATTTAAATTTACAAATTGAAAAAATTACTGATTTAACTAAACCAAGTAAAAAAGAAATAATGGATAATTTTTATAATAATTTTGAAAAAGATAAAGAAATTTATAAAGAAAAAGCTAAAAAATTTTATAAAGATTCAATTGAATCTTATAATAAATTAAAAGAAGATAAAAAAATAACTTTTGAAAAAAGAGAAAAAATGTTAATTGAAAAAGAAAAAGAAAATTTAGAAAAAAAAGAAAAATTATTTGCAGAAAAAAATGAAAAAGAAAGAGAAAACATATTAAAAAGAAAAAAGGAAATTGATGAAAAATTAGAAAAAACAAAACAATATATAAATGAAAAAAATCATAAAACAGAAAAAGATTATTTATATTATATAAATAAAGAAAAATTTGAAAATGAAGAATTAAGATTATTAGAATTAAGTAATTTAAATAAAAAACAAGTAATTACATTAGAAGAATTGGAAGAATTTAATTTAAAACATAAAAATCAAAGAAAAATTATTGATGAAGAAGGAAAAGAAAAAAAAAAATATTTAAAAAATATGTGGAGTGATAGAAATCAATTACTTAATTCTTATGTTACAAATACTTCTTTAATTTTAAAAAAAATGGAAAAAAAAGAAAAAGAAAATGAAATGGAAAAATTAGAAAAAAAAAAAGAATTAGAAAAAATAAAAATAAATTATTCAAATTCAAATATTCCAAAACCTAAAGTAAATATAAATTTAAAAAGAAGCAGAGAAAAAAGAAAAGATAAAATAGATAAACAAAGTGTTTTAAAAACAGAAGATAATAATAAAAAAAGAATACAATTATATTATTATGATCCAAAAATAAATAATAATAAATCAGAATATAATTTAAATAATAATATATTAAATAATGATTTTTCGAATTTATTGATTTCAAAAAATAAAAAATTAAAACCAATAAGATTACTTCATCCAAAACCAGAAAAACCAATAAATTATTTAGAAGAGTTTCAAAAGAAAAAAAATTCTTCTAGTCAAACTTATAAAAATAAAATTATAATTGATGATAATGATAAGAATATTTTTCAAACAATTAAATCTGTTCAAGAACAAAGTGATAATATTGATAATAAAGTTAGATTAAAAAAAGAAGAAATGAAAATTAAAGGTGGTTATATTAAAAATATTAAAATTGGAGATGAAATTGGAAATATGATTATTCAATCTATTAAATCTAAAATGAATGTTATTGAAAAATTACAAGATTAAACAATAATAATAAAAATATATTTTTATTTTTTTATTTTTGAGTTTCATAAATAGATTTTTTTTTTTGGTTTTTTTAAATTATTTTTTTTAAATTATTATAAGAAATGAAATATCAAGAACAATATAAATATTATATTGATCTTAACTTTTATATTTTTAAAAGTATTTATTTTCATTTATTTTTTTCAATGATTGATTTTATTATTGTTTTTTGTTCAATTATTGATGGAATACATATTAATTTTAATAATAATAAAAAAGAAAAATTATATTCAATTACAAATATTTTATCAAATATTTTAAAAGAAAATGTTTCTAAAAGTATAATATTTTCTGTAATAACTTTATATTTAATCTTGAATATATTAATTTATATTTTTTATAATCAAATTCTTTTAGGAAATAATTTTATAAAATTTTATACTAATTTTAATGAAATTTTCCATTTTAGATTTTTTATATTATTTTATTGTAATTTTTTTTCAATTTTTAAAGGAAGATTATTATTTGCTAGTTTAATAATATTAATAATATTTATTTCTGTTATTCTTTATCATTTTCAATTTTATCATTGTGATTTTTTTACTCCAGATTTTATTAGTATTCCTTATGATAATTTTTCGAAAATAATTGATCAATGTTATTTAATAATTAAATTTATTATTCCTTTTGCTTTAAAAAATCAAAAGACAAGAGATTTAGTTTTAACTATAACTTATTCTATTTTAATTTTTTTGTCTTTAATCATTTGTTATATTATATTATTTTATCCCATTTATCTTATTCAAAATATTATATATAATATTTTTAGAATTTGTTGTCATTATGTTATTTTTATTTTAACTACTATTTTTCTTATTTATAGACAAGAAGATTATTTATCTCATAGAACTTTATTAATTGAAATACTAACAACCTTAACTTGTATTATTTTATCTTATCTTTTATATAAAAATTTTCCTATATTAAAATTAGTAAAATACTCTAATTTAAATATATATTATTTTTTCCATTTTTATTATTCTAAAGATATAAACTATAAATTAATTTTCATTGCAAATTATAATTATCATTTTATACATTGTCATCAATGTTTATTATGTAGTAAATTAAAAATAAAATCAAATGAATTTAATAGTTCATTTGAAATAAAATCATTTTACTTTCAAGATTTTTCTTTCTTTCAAACACTTATATTATTTATGGAAGATTATGTAAAATATGGTTTTCAGAAAATATCAAAAAATAAAAGAATATTAATTTTAATATTAACAACAATAAAAAATAAAATGTTTCAAAAAAATAACATTCATCAATATTTAACTTTATTTACAATATATAAAAAATTAGCACAATTTAATGATATTGAAATGGAAAAAGTAAGAATGTTAATGTCAGAATTACATTCAGTGAATAGTTTCTTAAAAATATCTTTAAATTTATTAAATAATTTAGATTATATTTTTCAGAATGAAAATCAGAAAATAAAAATAGAAAAAATATTAGAAATTGTAGAAAATTCATCAAAATTAAAAAACAAAGAATTTAGAACTTATCTTTTTAATAATAAAGAAATAAAAGAAGTAATTTTCCCTTTAACAATATGTTCAATATTATATGAAGAAATATTTAATGAAACTTTAATAAAGGCAAATATAATTCAAATAAGAGAACGTTATCAAGAAATGGAAGATGCATTAAATTTATATGATATAAATAAACAAATAACTTTTAAATTAAATATCATAAGTGGAAAAATTGAATTTTTAAGAAGTGGACATGAATTTTATAAATATATAGGAAATGATTTTTATGATATTTTTCCTAAAGAATTATATGAATGTCAAAAAAATTATTTTCAATCATTAATTTTATTTCCTCCTGAACCTACTAAAGATTCAGTTCCAAAAAATATAAATTCAACTTTTGTAATAAAAATAAATAGAAATCAAAATAGAATATATAATATACTTCATTTAAATTTTGATATACTCTTTCAAAATAAACATTATAATATAATTATATTAGATGGTTATTATTATGTGACAAATAATAATTTTATAACTTTTATAAAAAAAAACGAAGAATATTTTTTTGGAAGTTCATTTGCAGAAGAAGAAAATGATGATGAGAAAAAAATAATAAAATTTTCAACTTATTTGATTAAAAACAATATAAAAGAAAATGAAATAAAATTACAATATTCAATAACAAATATTGATAAAACAATATATAATATATATTCATATGGTAATGAAACAGAGGAAGATATAGATATGAATAATTCAATAAGAGAAACAAAATTAGAAACAACTGATGAAAAAATATTTGCAAATATGAGAGCATTTGATGAAAGTTCTGTTCAAGGTAGTTTAGCTTCAATTAATTCTATAAATGGAATTGGTAATTTTAATATGAAAGGAAGAAGAAATATAAAACAACAAAAAGAAGTAAATGATAGATTTTTTTTATTTCAAAGATTAATGATAATATTTATTTTTGTTTTATTTATTTTAACTGTTATTGAATTAATCACTAAACAAAATAAGAAAAATATACTTATTGGAAATTATAATGTTTTTGCTTCTTTTAGATTAGTTAGTAGGACTTATTATTATATGACTTCTGCTTTTAGAGCAAATACTTGTTTAATTTTGAAAAATAAATCTAAATGTGTTAACTATATTGATTTATTTAATAAGGATTTTTTAAATGATGATAATATTAAATTTGATGTTAATAGATATTTAATTATATCAAATGAATTAAAAATTAGACAAGAAACAGAATATTCAAATCAATTTTGGAATAATATATACAAATTTAATGATGAAAATATTAATGCACTATTTGATCAAATTATTACTTATTTCGAAATTTCTAATATTAATGATAATGGAGATTTAAATTATATTCCTCTTAAAACTTCTTTTTCAGATGCTTTTAAAAAAACAATTAATGCTTTTACTATTGTTGCTTCTTCTAATTTAAATTATACTTTAGAACCTTTATTTATTTTTAATTTTAATGAATTTAAATTATTACATTATTTTCATGTTGAAAGAAGAGATTGGAGAATTAGTTTATATAATATTATTATTAATTATGATAATTTTTGTAGTATTTTTGATTCAATGAACGAACATTTTCATAATAAACTTATTAGACAAATAAGTAATTTTAAACAAATTACTATTATTTATTTATGCATTAATTTAATTATTGAATTAGTTGAAGTTATTGTTATTATATTTTATATATATAATTTTGAAGCTGTTATGTTAGAAATTTATTTTTTTTTAAAGAAAAGAGTTTCTTTGAAAGAATTTAGAGAAAGTTTTAGAACTAAAATAAAAAAATTAAAATTATTACTTCAAGTTTATACTATTCATCCAAAAATAATATTAGATGAATTAAATAGTTTATATTCTAAATATAAAAAGAATATAAAAGAAGAAAAAAAAAGTGAAAAAAAGAAAAATTCAATTGAATTATCAACACCTCCAAATATAACAAAAAATAAGAAAGAAGAAGAAGAAATATTTAATACAATAAAATCAACATATATATTTACATTTTATCAAAGAATATATCAAATAACATTAATAATATCTATATTAATATTTTTAACCTTTTTATTAATATGGATAGAGTTATTATCTGAAACAAAAATATTATTTGAAATAATAAATCATTCATCTCAAATTGAATCATTGAATTATCAATATTTTTCTTTTTATCAAAATCTATTATATTCAACAGAATCAGTAAAAAATAAATTTAATAACACAGGGAAAAATTTATATGAATTAAATTTATTACAAGAATTAGCAATTTTCAAAGTAAAAACAGAAGAAAATAAAATAGGAAATATATTAAAAAAATTTTATAAAACAATAAATTTAAGTTGTGAAAACTTTTATTATTCAATTAATGATCAAAGAATAAATATAATGGAAGAAGAAAATCCAAATGATTTTTTTACTCAAAAATTAATTAAATTATGTGAAAAAATGCAATTTTTAACTTATGAAAATTTTGAATTTGTTATGCAAAAATCTTTTGGTTTTATTTATCGTGGTTTATTAAGTTTAAGTGAATTAAATGAAGATAATAGAGAAATTTTTTTTACTAATAATACTTATTATTTTGAATCTTGTTATTATAATAATTTTTTGCTTAGAATTTTTAGAAGTGGAATTAATAATTTAATTTTTACTCCTTCTATTCATTATTTTATGGATTGTATCACTGTTATTTTTTCTTCAAGTGCTATTGTTGAATTTGTTTTTGAAATTACTTTCTTGTTGGTTGTTATGTTTTTATTTGTTTTTAGAATTAATAAAATTTATAAAAAATTGTTAAGAATTTCTAAAGTCGTTAAAGTTTGTAAAAACAATCATTAATTTTTTTCATTTGCTTTTTTTGATGATTTGTATTTAGACTTTATGAATTTTGTAAAATTATTTTCTTCTATTTGTATATAATTTGATTGAATTCAATTTTATTTTTATTTATTTAAATTATATTATTTTAAAATTTTAGTTAACATTTATAATAATATTTAATTATAATATTTTTTTTTTATTTATCAATTAATTAATTTTATATTTAGAGTATACTAAAAAAAAAATAAATAAAAAATTTAAATTTAAATTTAATGGAATCAGTAAATAATAATTTAAATGCTTCAAATTTAAAATTTCAATGTGATATAAATGAAATATATTATGATCCCAAAGAAGAAAATTTTGAAGAGAACAAAAATCGAAATGTAAATAATATTTTTTATAGTGAAACACCTCAAAAAAGTAAATTAAAAATTGAAATAGAACCTTTAAAAAGTTTTACTCAAATAGAAAAAAATATGGAAAGTGATTCAGAAGAAGAAATAATTTATTGTGATTTTTGCAAGGAAAAAATAAATCAAGGAGAAATTATCAAATATTGTTTATGTGAAAAATTTTATCATTCAAATTGTTATATTCAATTTATTAAAAGTAATAATCAAATTAATAAAATATGTAATGAATGTAAAAATAAATTTTCAATTGGAATATATAAATTAAATAATCCTTTAAGTTCATTAAATACTTTTCAAGAAGAAGAAAAAAAAGAAAAAAATAATAATAATCAATTATCAAATTCAACTTGTGATAAAACTTTAATTTCAATGGATACAAATATAAATAAAGTAGATAATTATAATAAAATGTGTGGTTTAGCTTTTACTGTTCCTCATGAATCAATGATAGAAATAATTAAAAATGAAAATAAAACTCAAAAATTAAATTATTCTAATCATAAATTAGATAATTCTAATGAAAAAAATTTATCTTTTAATAGAATTGCTTTATCTCCTATTAATCATATTAACACTCCTTATTCTGGAAATAAAAGTAAATTAATTTCTTCTTCTACTGATTATTTACTTAATAAAAAATCTAGTTTACATTTAAATGATTCTTCTCCTGATATTAGTTTAAATAATTTAAGACAACATTTAACTTTTCTTTCAAATAATAAAGAAATAAATTTTACTAATAATAATATTTCAAATATTAATAATAAATCACTCAGTAAAAATTTATCAAATATATTTAATTTGAATTTAAGTAATAATTCCTTAAATAAAAATAATATTTCTTTCAGAAGATTATCTTTTGATGATTTAAATGATGAAAATATTCCTGAAGAAGAAGATAAAGAAAATCAACCTCCTTTGCCAAAGGAAAATTCAAAATATTCAAATATGAATAATTTAGATTTTAATTTAGAAATTAATATTGAAGGTGGAATAAGTCATATAATATCAAATATAGAAAAAATAATTCAAGTTCCTATAACAATAGAAATTAATTGTGATAATAATTTTAATTATTCAAAAGATACTTTATTAATTTTTAATACTATTGCTTTAAATATTACTACTATAATTCAAATATTAAAATGTTATTATGAGAAAATGGATATTAATGATAAAATTTATAGCAATATATTTAAAGTTGGAAAATGGTTAAATAAAGAAGATATTTGTAATTTAATTAATGGAAGTAAAAATAATTATACCAAATTTTTCCAAGAAACTGAAAAATTAGATTTTAATCAAATTTGTAAATTAATTCTTTTTGGAATTGATATGTCTTTAAATGTTGATTCTAATATTTTTAGTATTTTAATTATTAATGATATTGATGAAATTGATGATGAAAATTTTAATAAAGGAGAAGAACAAATAAAAGGAATAGTAAATAAATTAAAAGAAACTAAAGTAAATTTATTGAAATTTTTTTCAATAAATACTATATTATTAGATGATAAATTAAAAATTAAAAATGAAAAAAATTCAAAATTTATTTCTTACTTATATGATATAAGTTTATTATGTATGGGTTATTTTTATTCACCAAAAGATGCAATTGAATTAATGAAAAGTTTAAATTTATTTTTTGCAACTATTCAACAATATTCATTATTAAATATTAAATTAATAATAAAAGGAAATAAAGATCCATCAATTTTTTTAGAAGGTTTAAATTATCCTTTAACAGAAATTAGTCATAATAACTTTGAAATATGTATGGGAAGTTTATTAAAAAAAGAAAAGAAATTATTTAATATGAATGCAAAGATATTTTTAAATAATACTAATATATCTTTGACATTACCTTTATTGGAAGTTTCTTGTGAATATTTAGCTATTAAAAATAAAAATTTATTAAGAAATAGAACTGAATTTTATTCTTTAAATATTCCTGTTATTTCAATTCAAAAAGAAATTTCAATTAGTAATACTGTTTTATTAAGAAATATTGCTGCTCAAACTGCACAAAAAATTAATAATGGTATTTTTTATTTTAAAGATTTTAAATATGAAAATGCTTTAAATGAAATAATTGATTCTCATAATTTATTTGTAAATTCCATTAAACTGAAAACTAATTTATTTAATTATTTTCAATATATTTCTGATTGTTCTTTTATTAATTCTTCTATTATGGGAAATATTAACACAAATAATATTAATTTTTCTAATTATGAATTTAATGAAAGTTTTCTTGAAAATTCTTTGGATGGAAATAGTAATTTAATTAAAATTTTTAGATTTGTTATGATGATTTTTAAAGATCTTAATTTTCTAATTGAAAATATTAAAAATAAAAATTTAAATTCAATATGCCAAATATATTCTATTGGAGAAAGTTTAAATTTTTATAGAAGTGTTGTTTTATCAGATGAAAGATTTATTGAAGATAATTTTGAAACCTATAATTAAATAATTAAATATAAAAATAAATAATTCTAAATTTGAAAATTTTAATTAAATAAACTTTTAAATTTAAATTAAATGAAAGAAGAAAATATAGAAATAATAAACTTTAAATTATTATCAGTAATAAAAAGTTATGAAGAAGTGGAAAAAATAAATTTAAATGAAAAATATTCGTTAGAAAATTTAAATTTAACAGAAATATCAGGAGAAGCAGGAAGTGGAAAAACACAATTATGTATTTATATAATAATAAATACAATATTACCAAAATCAATAAATTATTTAGAAAAAGGTTGTTTATATATAAGTACAGTTCAAAAATTACCTAAACAAAGATTATTCCAATTTATTGATTTTTATGGTCAAAAACTATCTCAAAAAGAAAAAGATATTTCTTTTAAAAGATTAATTTATAAACACTTTTTACCTAATGATTTCGAAAAATTTTTTAATACTCAAGTTGAAGATTTTATTGTTGAAAATAATATTAAAGTTATTATTATTGATTCTATTACTGGAATTTGTGATGTTCAATTTATTAATGAATATAATATTATTAATTTTAAAGAAAGAGCTAAATTTATTAGAATTTATACTCAAATTTTTAAAAGATTAATTCAAAAGTTTAATTTATTTTTTTTTTGTACTAATAATGTTCAAGCTGATATAAATGAAAATAATGGAATTAATGGTTTAAGACCATGTTTAGGAAAAATTTGGGAAAATCAAATTAATACTAGAATATTCTTAGAGCATGCTAAAATAAATGAGAAAGAAGAAATCAGGAAATTAAAAATTCATTTTTCAAATTATTTTAAAAAAATTGAAATACAATTTCAATTAACAAAAAATGGAATTATATTTAATTAAATAAAAAATTATTAGAAAAAAATTGAAGCTCAAACTAGTTATCAAATAAAACAAATGCTCAAAAAAAAATGAAGCTATTTAAATTTTGTTTTATATTTGATTAATTAATTGTATCTTTAATTAAAAAATTTTATGTATCAAATTTAAAAGTAATAAATAAATTTTAAAAATAAAATATGATAAAAGCATTCATTATCATATTAAATTTCCATCAAAATTATATATACTTTGTTTTTTGAATCGTTTTTTAATATTTAATATATTTTGTATTCATAAATATTAATAATAAAATTTTATATTGATTATTATTCGAATAGATTGATAATGAAAATAAAATCAAAAAAAAATATGTAAAATTAAAAATCATAATTTAAAAGAAAACTAATTTAAATTTAATAATATATATAATAAATAACAGCAATAAAATTTTCAAAAAAAAACCCTAAATATTTTTATTTCATTGATTAGCAAATCTAACTCTAGAATTTCCTCCAGGCATTTGAGTAACTTTAATACTTGAAAGAGGCATTTCCTCAGGATATTCATTTTTAAAAATATTACATTTTTCTTTTCCAAAAGTATAATCAGTTTTAATAGAACAATTTCTTTGATTTAATTGAATATTATTCATTCCATTATTTTGTAAATTTAAAATATCATAATTTGTTTTTGTATCAGGAAATTTTTTAAAATTTGAAATTTCAGGTTTTGCATCTGAATATAAAAATTGGAAATTACTTTGACCACCTGGAGGATAAAAACATTTTATTGATGATGTTTGTTCAGTACCTTCAAAATACATTTTTTTTTTATTTGTTTATTTTTTTAAGGTTTTTATTTTAAATTTTAAAAATTGTTAACGATTAAGTTTAAATCTTTTTTTATTGGGATTTATTTATTTTATTTAAAAGAGATGTACACTTTAAAGAAGAGAAAATTCATGCTTTTTAGATTTTTTACTTTTTTGCAAATTTTAATTCCTACTTTTAATATCTTTTTTGATTTTCAGTCAGAATAAATTTAAATTCCAAAAAAAATAATGTTTTAAAAAAAATAAAAAATATTAAATAAACATCACAAAAAAAAATTAAAATTTAAAAGAAAAAACTATAAAAAAAATGGATAATCAAGATGAAGAGAAATATCCTTCTTCCTCAGATCAAGATATAATAGATATAACTAACATAATAAAAAAGAGTGAAGCTTATTCAGAAAAAGAAACAAAAATATCCGAGAAGCCAAAATTAACAGAAAATTTATATTTAACTCGAAAAGAAACAATAGATGAGATAAAAAAAAATAAAAAAATAAAAAATCCAACAGAATTTGAATTATATACTTATTCAAATAAAGAAATAAAATTATTTTCAAATGATCAAAAATGGGAATATAGAACTTTTGATACAGAAATATCTAAAAAAGAAGGAAATTATAAAGTTTCAAGAATTGAAGAACAACCTTTAATAACAAATGAAAAATGGAGTGAAGCTGATATTTTAAATTTTTCAAATAATAATGGATTTGAAATTAGAAATTTAATTTTTAGATCTTTTGATTATATTAATTATAATATTGCTAATATAGAAATTACAACTTCTTTTTCTTTAAAGGGAGGAAGTAATTTTTGGATTTTTTTACATTGTTTAAATAATATTTTTGAAAATGAATGTTCTATTATTCAAATAACTAAAATTGAAAAAAGTCAAAAAGCTTTTATTTCTTTAGGAATTATTTTAGGGGAAAAAAATGAATATAAAGTTTTTACTAAACAACAATTAGTTAGTTTTAATAAATTAAATGATATACAAAAAAAAAATGAAGATTTAATGGATTTTAAATTAATTATTTTAGATTCTGGAGATGGAGATTGTAAAATTAATGTTTTTATTAATAATAGTAATTTTGAAAATAGCATTAATTGTGATTTTTTTTATCCTGTTTTTGATGATAGAAGAATTTTGTTCGCTGGAAGTGGAAGTCAATGTTCTATAAAATCTTTTGAATGTATTTCTATGATTAAACCTAATTTTGGAAAGCAATATTATAGTATTGTTAATAAGGAAAATAATCAAATGGAAAAAAATGATTGTTGTTATTTAATTTAAAAATTAAAGAGGGTTTTAAAGTTTTAATTAATTTATTTTATATTTATATTTCTTTTTTTTTATGTTACAATAATATTATATATTAGTCTATTTGAATTTTTGTTAAAAAAGGAATTAGTTTAAAAATTTTATTAAATTTTAGTTATCTAATAAAAATAGAATAATATCATGATAAAAATAATCTTTTCTTTTCTTGATAAATATTTATATAATATTACTAAGTAAATATGATATATGATGGGATAATAAACAGTAATGTTTTGAGTTAAATAAAATTTATTATTACTAACTTCAAAGAAATTTATATGAATTAATTTTTTTATATTCTTTTTCTGATATTTTTAGAAATAATATTTTGAATTCTATTTTTTGTATCTTTATTATAAATTATATTTATTTCAAATTCTTCTTTTTAAGATAAATTTTTTAGGAAATCAAAATATTATCGTTTTCATAAAATAAAATTAATAAATAATTTTATTATAATAAAACAAATTTAAACCTTCATTAATCTTAATTTTTTATAATGAATAGAGAAAAAATTAAAATTGGTTTTAATTTGAATAAAATTAACGCTAAAAAATTTATTCCAAAAATAAGAGATAAAGAATCTTCATCAGAAAATGAAGAAGAAGAAAATTATAAAAATAATGTTAATGATGAATTATTTTCTTTAGAAGAAAAAAATGAAAATTTAAAACAAGAAGTTTTTAATTATGATGAAGAATATGATAAAATTCAATTAAATAAAAAAATTGAAAAAGAGAGAAAAAAAAAAAATTCTTCTCAAATAAAATATATGAATAAAATTATAGAAAAAGCAGAATTAAGAAAAATAGAAAGAAATAAAAATATTCTCAAAGTTGAAAAAGAAAAATATAAAAATGAAACAGGAAAAAATTTAGATGATTTACCTGTTTTTATTACACAAAATTATCAAAAAAAATTAAATGAAATTAACTTAAAATTAAATAATAAAGAAAGAGATGATAATGATTCTTATTTTGAAAAAAATGATGACATTCAAGTTAAAGATTTTGAAAAAAGAAAAAAAGAATATCAAAAAAATTTCAGAAAATTTGATGAAAATGAAATAAGAAAAATTGCAAATAGAGAAAAAATAATAAATAATTATTACAAAGATAAAGTTGAAGAAAAAAAAGATCAAAATTTAACAAGAGAAGAATTAATAAATCAATATAGAGAACGTTATTTAAAAAGAAAAAGAGAAAATCCTGATAATTAAAAATAAATAAATTCTTCATTTTAAAAAAAATAAAATAATATCACTTTTTAAGTTTATAAATAAATAAATCTAATGAATTCACTAAACATCATTCATTTAATAAATAATGATAATAATTAAATTTTAATAAATGTAAAAGGATTTACTTATTTTTCAAAAATATATATATACCTTTTATTATTGATCAAATATTGATTGATTTATAAGAAAACTTCTCCATAATTAATAAATATTCTTTTTTTTGAAAAATTTTAAATGCGTTATTTGTTTTCTTTAAAGTTATAATATAATGAAGAAGAAAAAGATGAATTTCAATACAATTTAGAGAATTTACAATATAAATTCGAAATTTTATATTTTTGATAATTAAAATTAAAGAATAATATAAAGAAAAAATTATATATAGTTTTATAATCTTGATTTAAAAAAGAATGGAGTTGAATCAGAAAAAAAGAATCAATTTTTTTTATTTAATTTTACAAAAATATATCTTTTTTATTGTAAAAGTAATATATATAATAATATTTATTATATTGAAATTATTACTTTAGAGGGACAATTAATTCCTGTAGTAAAATTATTCATAAACATACAGATAAATAACCTGACATTGAACTCTTGATTTATAATTTCTTCAATTATATTTTCTGCTAATTCTTTAATTTCTTCTTTTTTTTCATTTTCAAAATTTGTTTCATCAATATTATCATTTAAGAAGTCAAATGAAGAATTTATATATTGTGTTGAAAATTGAGTTGAATAATTTTCAGAAGAATCATTGATATAATATTTTTCTTTTATTTCTATTTGTTTATTAAGTGAGATTTCATTTTCAATATCCAATTCTTTATCATATTTTGTTTCATCAATTTTTATCATATAATTTAATAAAAAATTATAACAATTTTTATTTTTTAACATTGGATTGTTATCATATATTGATTTTATATACGTTTCAATTCTATATTCTTTTTTTTCCATTTTTTTTTATATTTTTATAAAGATAATTTTCATATTTTTAAAAATTAATTAAATAAAATTATTCTATTGTTTGCTCTTTTAAATTATTTTGAAAATCATTTAATGAATAAAAATCTTTTTGAAGAATATTAATCTTTAAATTATCAAAAATTCTTTGAGAATTGATAATACAAGTACTTAAAATAATAAATCTAATTTTAGGGAATTCTTTATTTAAATATCTAATACAAGAAATTTCAGAATAAGTAATTCCTCCAATAAAAACTAATAAAACAATATTAGAATTATATTTAGGATTAATTATTAAACTTTCATCTTCAGGATAAAACATTTCTCCATTTATTTTATTTAAATATTCTTTAATTCCATTCCATCCTTTCTTAAATATATTTTCTATTATTTTTACTGAAAGAGGACAATAACCTCCAAAAACATATGAAGGATCGTTTGGTTCATAAACATTAACTTCATGATTAATTAATTCTAATTTTTTATTTAATAATTTATAATAATCATTACCATCTTTTTTCTTTATCATCTTTATTTTTTCTAAATTATTCCATAGAATTAAATTTTGAAAACCATAAGTTAAAGAAATATCCTTTTTTAATTTATTATATATTTTTTCTTTAGGTCCTCCTGTAACTTGACAATGAATAATAAACATTTTTAAAATAGAATATAAATCACCTTTTTTTCCTATTTCATTTTCATAATATTCATATAATTCTTCATTTTCAAATTCTGCAGATAACATTATTTGTTCTAATTGTAATCGTCTTTTAAAAGAAGGATGAGATATTATTTTGGAAATATGTTGAGCTATATCTATATGATTTGTTAAAGAATTTCTTTCATTTTGAATTTGCTTTACCAAAGTTAAATTTTTTGATATTTTTTTATAATCATCTAATTGTTTCCCTGATTCTAATATTAAAGAATGAGATTTTAATCTTTTTGGTAAAAAAATTCTTATTTTATTAAAATTATAATCTTTTATCATATAATATAATGGATCTCTATTATCTAAGAAAATCACTTTATTTTTTTTATCTACTGAATCAATTATATTTGAATCAATTTCAATTGAATTTAATTCTATATTAAATATATCATCAATTATTCCTTGATAATTAAATTGACTTGCAAAAGGAGTAATAAAATCAACATTTCTATCTATCATAACACAAGCTAAAATTTCTTCATTAATAATATTTTCTTTTGTAATATTTTCTTCATCTTCTTTTCTTAAAATAATATTATATAAAGATTTAGCTTTATCTCCTTTATAATAAAAATTTTGTATTTTTCCAAATAAAATTTCAAATTCAGTAATAACTTCACTTAATCTAACTAAAGAAGAAATATCATTTTTAAGATATAAATCTTGGAAACTTTCTTCATCTTCTAAAGATAATAAATCATAATCTAAAGGAAAAATATCTAAAGGTAAATTATAGAAAGAATAACCTTCTCTGAAATTTAATTGATTTAATTTTTTATCAGAATTTACTGGTTCAATAATATTTAAATCAACTTGAGGATACATTAAAATTGAAAATAAAGTTTCTGGATAATGATAATTGCCTTTTTTTTTTTCAAGTTGAACTTTATTATACATTAAATCATATTGTTCATTCATTATTGGAAAAAATTCCCTTGTTCTTGGAATTATATATATTATTCTTGTTGCTTCTATATTATATGGACAATTTTCTAATATATATACTTTTCTATCATATCCATACTTTTCTAATATTGATGGAGTCAAAAAAAAATTCATCTTTTTAATTAATTTTTGACTCATTATTATTATCTTTTTATTTTCTTTCCTTTTTTTCTCAGAGTTTATCTAATTATTTATAAATTATTTGTTTACTTTTTCAAAACAATCTATTAAATGTTGAATTATTTCTTCTTTAAATATTGATATTTCAATTTGTTCAAAGGGATTTTCTGGTTTTTCAGGAATTATAAATTCTTCATTCATTTTCAAATATTTTTGATATTTAAAAATTAAAGAATAACTTATTTGAAAATTTAAATAAAAAAAAAGATTAGAATTTTATAAATAATAAAAAATAAAAAGAATCTATCATTCATTATCTTCAAAAATAAAATAATAAAAAAAAACAAACATTTATCAATAATTCTATATAAAAAAGAATGAACTTTTAATTTATTTCCCATCATTATTTTTTTTTCCTTTATTTCCAGTATTAATATTACTATCATTAACATTGTTATTATCATTAATATCTAACATTCTATACATTTGATTTGGATAATTATTAGAATTAGTATTAATAATAGAATTACTTAAAATTGAACTTCCATCTCTATACATTAAAGAATATTTAGAATCATTTTTCATATTAATTTTCCTTAACATATTTTTTTCATTAATTAATTTTTCATTTTCTCTTAATAATTGTTCATTTCTTCTTTCAAGAGAAATTAATTTATCATTTAATTCATTATATTTATTAGTTAAATTATCTTTTTCTATATTCCATTTTGCTTTTTCTTTTTCTAATTCTAATAATAAAGATCCTCTTTTTCCTTCAGCTTCTCTTAAACTTTTTTCTATATCTGAAATTCTTTTTTTTAAAACTTCTTTATCTTTATCTGTTGAAGACATTAAATCTGCAAATTTATTATCATATTCATTTTTAATTGCTTCTTCTCTTTGTTTTAATTTTTCTTTTTCTTTATTTATTTCATCTAATTTTTTTGTTAAATCTCCAGGATTAAAATTTTTATTTTTAGTCATTTCATTTTCTAATCTTAATAATTTTAATTCTTTTTCTAAATCTTTATTATTATTTAATAATTCAGTATATAATTTATTATGATTATCTTGAATATCTTTTATTTGTTTATTATATTTTTGTTCTAAATTTGTTAATGAATTTTGAGTTGAAGATTCTAATCTTTCTTTTTCAGAATTATTTTTTTTTTGAATTGTTTCTAACATAACTTCAAATCTTTTATTTGAATCTAATTGTTCTTTTTTTAAATTATCTCTTTGTTGTTCTATAAATTTAATTTTTCCTTCCCATAATATTTGAGCTTTTTCATATTGAGATGTTTTATCCATTAATAATGTTTCTAATTCTGCAATTTTACTTTTCATTGATTTTTCATTTGAATTTAAATTACTTTTAAATGAATTATTCTCTTTTGTTAATATATTTATTTGCTTTTCATTTTGAGTTCTTTCATTATTAAAATTTTCATTTAATTCATCATAATTTTTTTGTAAATTATTTAATTTTTCTGTTAAATTTTCTTTGTCTTTTATTATTAATTGATTTTGTTTTGAAAATGATTGTTCTAATTCTTTAATTTCTTTTTTTTTACTTAATAATTTATTTTCTAAATCATTTTTTTCTTTTTTTATTCTTTCAAATTTTTCATTTAATTCTTTTTCAATTTCTGTTCTTAAAGCAAATAATCTTTCTTCATATCTTTTTTGATTATTTTCAATAATTTTAGAAGTTTCTTCATTTTTTTTATTTAAATATTCAATTTGTTGTTTTAATAAAGCATTATCTTTTGTATAATTTAAATTATTCATCATTGAACCATCATTTAATTCATTATATTTATTTTTTAATTCTTCATATTTCAAATTTAATTCTTCTTTTTCTTTTGAATATTCTTCTTTAATTTGGTTAATTAAAAAATTTTTATCTTCAATTATTTTTTCTAATTGTTCTTTTTTAGAATTCATAGCTGCAAATTCTTTTTCTTTATTATTTAAATCATCATTAACATTATCAATTTTATTTTGTAAATTTAATCTTTCATTATTAAATTGATCATTTAATTGATCTAAATTATTTTTATTTTTTTCTGTTTCTAAATTTAAATTATCTTTTGCTTCTTTTAAAGCAGAATTTAAAGTTATTATTTTTTGATTTAACATTTCAAATTCATGTTCTGCATTTGTTACAAATTGATTATGACCTTGGTTTAAATCATTAAAATCATTTTGTAAATTTTCATTTTCTTCTTTTAATTCGTTTTCTTGATCTTTTAATTTATTTTCATAATCCTCTATTAATGAAGATATTTTTTTTTCATTTTTTACTTTTTCTTCTTTTAATTTTTCTTCTAATCTTTTTTTCTCTGTTTCAAATAATATTTTTAATTGATTTAAAGTTTCTTCTGATTTTTTATTTAATTGAATTATTTCTTCTTGATGTAAATTTTCTTTTTCTTCTAATTTTTTTTCCATTTCAAAAATCGAATTTTTATATTTTTCATTTAATTTTTTATTATTTTCATTGACTGAAGAATTTAATTTGTTTTTCTCTTCTGTTAAATTTAAATTTTCTTTTTTTAATTTATCAATTATATTTTTTGATTCTTTCTTATTATTATTTAATTCATCTTTTAAATTTTTTAAATTTATTTCATTTTTATTTAAAGAATCAGTTAATTTATCAATTTGATTATTTAAATTTAATTTTATTTTATCAAAAGAACTTTCTAATTTCTTTTTTTCTTCTTCATAATAAAGTTTAATTTCATCAATGTTTTTTTGGAATTCTTCATGATCAACAGAAAAAGCTTTATTTTCTAAGTTTTGAATAATATTTTCATAATAAATTTTTTGTTCATTTATTCTATTGTTTAATTCTTCATTTTGATTTTTTAATAATTGATTTTCTTGTTTTAAAATAGCATTTTCTCTTTCCATTTTTGATAAATTTGTTTTTGAAGTATCTTCAATTTTTTTTTGTTTTATTTCTGATTCTTCTAATTTTAATTGAAGAGAATTTAATTCAGAAGTTAATTCATTTATTTTATTATTATTTTCATTTTCTAATTTTTCTCTTTCTTCATTTGTTGTTTTTTTCAAAGTTAATAATTTATTATTTAA
>JAEEGK010003579.1_pt1 | contig 38622 bp, 22 predicted proteins | sample 8958771 | NCBI WGS metagenome assembly JAEEGK01 (sample SAMN16246547, study PRJNA631951) | gut metagenome | biome: gut microbiome; feature: rumen; material: SC-attached | host: Bos | place: Iran: Karaj | collected 2018-10
AAACACCTGGATTAGAACTTGAAACCCAAACATTACCATCGTTGTCGGCATCGATGTTGCTCCAACCTTCCGGGAAACCGTTTTCAAAGTCCTCTTCGAACAAAGTCTGAGGAGCTGCATATCGTACAATATAGCTGTCGGCATTTGCTTCGGCAGTCCAGCTTATATTAGCAGTGTAAGAAGTAATATCAGAAACTTCAACATCTTCTGGAGCAGGGCAAGATGAGAGTGTAGTGAATGTTGTAGTAAGCCAAGCACTCTGTTCTTCTGCACTACAATATGCGCGAACCTTTACTGTATATTCGGTAAGTTCGTCAAGACCTGTCATTCCGTATGCATTACCATCTACATCTATAATATTGCCTTCGTCGCCGTTTATGCAAATCTGCCAAGCAGTTTCTTCTGCGCCAGGAGTCCATACCAAATCAGCACTTGTTGTTGTAATATTGCTTACCTGCAAATCTGAAGGCTTTCTACATGAAGAGCAGCTTACAGTATAGTTTACAGTAGCCATAGCATCCGAACCAGAGAAGATTACATCGCCATTTATGTCGGTTATTGTATATGAACATTCATCATCATAGTCACCAGAAACCCAAACGAATTGAATTTCTTGGCCATTGCATAAAGGAAGCTGTCCAGTTAACGAATTGCCATTGTCAATAGTCAATGTAGCGAGAACCTCGCTTGTTGCAACATCTATAACATTAATTGCTGAATTATCGCCATAATCGCTAATCCAACCATCACCATAACTATCTCCAAGTTCGTAGCTAATGCTACACAATTCTGCAGCTGAGCAGGCCGCAGTTGTAAACGTATAAATATTTGTCCATTCGCTATCTCCATTGCTACCGCCACAATTAGCACGAACCTTAACATTGTAAGTCGTTGATGCTGTTAGATTTGTAAATGTATATGTAGTAGCATTAACATTGATAAGATTGTCTTCATCGCCATCAAGACAAATTTGCCATGCTGTTTCGGTACCACCAGCCGACCAAGTCAATGTCGCATTGTTATTGTCAATGTTTGAAACGGCTAAAGCTGTAGGCTTTGAACATAATGGAGGCAGATTTATTTGTATATCGTCGATACCTACACCATAACCATAATTGTCAGTCATTTCAAAAGCCAACTGGTAGGTGCTACTAGTATTTGGAAGTACAATGTCTTCCTCAGTTGTCCATGAAGCATAGGCCGATGTGTACTCAACAATCTGTGTCCACGAATCGCTACTTGATGCACGATAATACACCCTCAACTCGTCAATGTCGCCAGCCCAAGAGCGCTCTATATGCATGAATGATAGATTTGCCGAAGTAACCGAAGAAAGATCGATTTCCGGCGTAATCAGTTTAGTTACATCACCGCGATCAACATGGGTGATTAATGCATTGTAGTCACCTTGACCTGCACCTGTTGAAGAATCATAGTCACCAGATCCAACCTCCCATGTACCTGGACCATCAGTAGTCCAGCCATCAGGCATAGTTCCGCCTTCAAAATCTTCACTGAAAAGTGAAGTCTGCGCAAACGCTCCTATTGCCATAAATAGCAACAGAAACACACTAAAAAATAGTTTTTTCATCACAAATAGGTCTCCAGTTATATGCCATCGGAGCCTTCGGCTTTTAATAACTAATTAATTACATTCAAATTCAAAGCGCCCAAAATACATTTTGGAGCGACTGCAAAGGTAATGCTTTTTTGAATACGAAAGGAAAAAATAAAAAAAATATGGAGAAAAGGCTGACGGACTAAAAGGCGAAAAGGCTAAAAGGCTAAAAGACAATCTCAAACAACATCAAACCCAAAAGGCGAATCATATACTTAAATTTCAATACAAAAAAATAGGCTGCACACTAAGGTACAGCCCATTTCCTTTGAATGTATTAATTAATTATTATTCTACAACAATCTGCTCAACGTAAACCTTGTCGCCATTGATGATTCTTACAAAGTAAGTACCAGCAGTGAGGGTGTGGTTGAACATCTTGGTTTCACCGTTTGTAACGTTGATTTCGCGAGTTTCGACAACTGCACCGCGAGCATCGATGAGCTGGTAGGTTGCATCACCTTCGATGTTGCTGAAGTCGATGCTGAACATACCGTTGTTCGGGTTCGGGTAAACTGCCATCGAAGCGGCTGCGTTGATTTCAACGTTGTTCAAGCTGGTGAATGTAACATTGATAGTGTGTGCTGCCATAACGTTGGTGAATGCATAAACATAACCGAGTTCTTCGGATTCGGAAAGAGTTACAACTTCACCATCTACAGTGAGGACATCGATTCTGTAGTCGGTATCAGGAGTGATTACGAATGACTGATCTTCGCCTTCTACAACCGATACTGCTCCGTTAGGAGTAATATTACCATGTTCGCCAGCACTTGCAGTGATTGTGTAGGTAACAGCAGTTTCTGCTACGAATGTTGCAGCGATAGTGTGGTTTGCTGTTACATTGGTGAATGTGTAAACACCGTTGTTTTCTACAACTGCAGCGGTAACGTCGGCATCGTCTACGACAACGCTGAGGATGCGGTAGTTTTCATCGGCTGTAATTGTGAATTCCTTATCCGAACCTTCGGTAACAGTTACTGCTCCGCTAGGAGTGATAGAACCGTTTTCACCGGCTGTTGCGGTGATCGTGTAGGTAGGAGCACCAGGAATGAAATCTATAGTAACCTTAGGAAGGAAGTTACGCTGGCTGATTGATGTACCATAACCGCCCATTGAAGCGCCAGTTGCAGAAACACCATACCATGAACAGCTAGCATATGTACCACTTACAGTCTCGTTAGTACCTATCATAAGGTTTCCACCCAAATAAGTGTATGGAGTGTCGAAAGTAACTTCCATAACATTGCCACTTATACCGAGGCTTCCATGATATGCAAGAGTCATGTCATCCCATGTTGCAAGGCTCTCGATAGCAGTGTTTTCTACTTCTGCTAAGCGAACATCAAACTCTGCAACGCCCCAGTCAGTCGAAGTAGTGCTGCTATAATATGTAAGTTTAGTTATTGTAGCACCCTGCAGAGCAGTCAAATCAGAAGCAGGAATAATGAACTGGCTGCGGCTATAATCATCAACATATAAACCATAAACAGGTACATAGCTATTTGTCTCGGTTCCATCGTTCAAGGTAATCGAATATGCATCAGTTGGAGTGAAATTGATTACACTGCTCCAAGCACTTTCACCATCTACACCACCGCAAACAGTCTTAACGCGTGCATAGTATGGAGTTTCGGCAGTAAGGCCGGTGAGATCTACTGAAGGTGTTTCGGTTACTTCCATCGAAGTTGCACCGGTAAAGTCGGCAGCAGTACCGTATTCAAGAGTCCATGCTGTTGCAGTTCCGTTTTCTGTCCATGTAAGAGTAGCAACAGTTCCATTACCAGGGGTTAAGTGAGCGGCTAAAGCTGTTGGAGCTGGGCAAGCAACGAGAGTTGTAAAGTTAACATTTACCCAAGCGCTCTGGTCGTCGACATCGCAGTATGCGCGAACCTTTACAGAGTATTGAGTTTCTGGTGTAAGTTCTGTCATTTCGTAAGTAGGAGTATCTTCTACATCAACGATATTTTCGTCGTTATCGTCAATCATAACCTGCCATGCAGTTTCGTCTGCGCCTGCTGTCCATGTAATAGTTGCTGCGTGGGCAGTAACATTGGTTGCGGTCAAATTAGTTGGAGCGACACAAGTCGGAAGAGTTGTAAAGGTAATTTCATCTGTCCATGCGCTCTGGTCATCTGCAGCACAATATGCACGAACCTTTACTGTATAAGTAGTTTCCGGATCCAAGTTAGCAAGGTCATATGAATTGCTTTCTGATGAAATCAGGTTTTCCTCGTCACCGCCAACAGAAATCTGCCAAGCTTCTTCATTACCAGTTGGTGTCCATGAAAGTGTTGCTGCATGAGCAGTAACATTGCTTTCAGTCAAATTAGTTGGTGCCAGGCACGATACGAGAGTTGTGAATGAGCCGCTTGCCGACCAGTTGTCGTCGTCGCTACCGCAAACACTAGCAACCTGATACTGGTATGAAGTGTTAGCTGCCAAATTAGAAATTACTGCAGAAGTTTCGGTTGTTGCATCAGCTTCAACCCATTCACCGATAGAATATATGCTGAAGTCATCAACAACAAGGAAATACATTGAAGTTGAAACATGGTGAATAGCAATGTAGCCTTGCTGTCCTGCATAGCCGCTCAAATCAATGCTAATCTCATCCCAGTCTCCATTGGGAGCTTCTGCCATTGACCTCAGAGTAACTGAAAAATCTGTGGTTTCATTTCCTGTAGTAGAAAGGAGAACCTCGTAGCTATCCTGATCAGCATCCGTACTGCCAACGTATAAATTTATTACTCCACCTAAATCAATCTGAGGAGAAATGAGCCAGTGATCAGAATTAAATCCTCCAACACCATTTGCAAACGAAGAACTAGTAGCTGCATCACTACCGCTATGTGCCCATGAAGGTATCTCAGAATAAGAAGTATATGTTGAAGGTATTTCGCTGAGTGCAAGCCAATTATTTCCATCGCCATCTGCATCAATAGTTGTCCATGTTGCAGGAATACCATTTTCGAAACCTTCATCAATAACCGGAGTTAAAGCTCTGTATCGTACAATATAGCTGTCGGCATTTGCTTCGGCAGTCCAGCTTATATTAGCAGTGTAAGAAGTAATATCAGAAACTTCAACATCTTCTGGAACAGGGCAAGATGAGAGAGTTGTGAATGTCGTAGTAATCCAAGCACTCTGTTCTTCTGCACTACAATATGCGCGAACCTTTACTGTATATTCGGTAAGATCATCAAGACCTGTAAGTGTGTATCCGTTAGCATCTGCTGTGATAAGATGTTCTTCGTCGTTGTTCAAGCAAATCTGCCATTCTTCTTCAGTATCACCAGGGATCCATGCCAAATCGGCACCCGATGCAGTAATATTGCTAACCTGCAATCCCGAAGGTCTCATACATGCAGGAGCTTCGTTAACTCTTATTGTGTAATCGTGAACAACAGTATAAGAGCCAGTCGGGCATGTGTTTGCATCAGCTGCTGCAGCAATCGAACCTACATAGTTGTCATAATAAGAATCAGCTGCTGCAATACGCATACGGTAATCGCCTGCTGGTGTTGATGCTGGCAATGTAAATGTCGCTGCTAATGTTGTTGGACTTGCAACTTCCGAAGTTCCAACATATACAACTTCATTACCTTCGAAAGAAAGATTGTTATTTAAGTCAATCCAAATGATAGTAGCGTAATCATACGAAGACCATCCTCCAGAAGTATAGAAAGTAATATTAACAGCTGCCTCAACGCCTGCCTCTACGGCACCTACCATAGATGCATAATTTCCATAGTAAGGAGCCGATGTTGGCAAACCATTATCGTCTGAATTATTTACAACATCATCGCCAAAACCAAAAGAAACACCAGTAATACCTTTTCCATCTCTAGAAGTAGGTGCTGGCTGGCAATATCCTGTATAAACCAGAACAGGTGATGTCCAAGCACTTAAGTCATCAACATCGCAAACTGCCTGAACCTGTACTACGTAGTTGGTTTCTTCAGTTAGTCCGGTAATAGTATAAGGACTTGTTACATCATTTTCGACAGTCCAATCAGCATCGGCTGCAGCCTTATATTGTAAGTTCCATTCGCCTTCGCTATCACCAGCATCCCATGACAAAGTTGCTGTAGTTGCAGTAAATGCAGTACATGTCAAATTTGCTGGAGCTGGGCAAGAAACAAGAGTTGTAAAGTTTATAGTATTGCTCCAGTTACTCTGTTCGGAGCCGCAGTTTGCGCGAACTTTTACCAAATAAGTAGTTTCGGGAGTGAGATCTGTAAGTGTATAAGGATTAGTTGTAACATCTATAATATTTTCAGAACCTGGCGCATTACTTATGTAAATCTGCCAAGCTGTTTCGTCAGCGCCATTAGTCCATGCCAAATCAACTGTTCTTGCTGTGAGATTTGACTTTGCCAATTCTGTCGGTCTTGGGCAAGATGCTGGAGCACCTGGAGTGTAGGTGAAAGTTGTCTTAGGGATAAAGTTCCTCTGAGTTGGAGTTACATTAGCCAAACTTGAACTATTGGAAGCTGAAATTGATGCATTATTAACGGTCTGTCCATAAAAATAAATGAACTTATAACCGGCATCAGTTGTATTTTCGCAACCAATAAGAAGGTTTCCACCATTATATGTGTATGGACTTTCAAATGTAATAGTTGTTTCTCCTCCACCATCAGCAGAAACAAATTCTATAAATCCTGAATATACTATCTGGGCATCAGCTTTTGCCTCATACGCAGAAATGCTTGTATAATCGACTTCCATCAAATATACATCTACAGACGACACTGTTGTATATGGAACATTTTGACTATTTGTGTAGAATTTGATTTCACTAATCTGTCCGCCTTCCATATCAGTCAGATCTTCAGCAGGAATAACAAATTGTGTTCTTGTGAAATCGTCAAAATATCCGCCATACATTGGCACATAACTGCTTGTTGTCGTTCCGTCGTAAACCGTCAAGGTTTCCTGCGCGAACGCTCCTATTGCCATTACAAACAATAGTAACAAATTTAATAGTAATTTCCTCATTTTTAATCATCTCCTGTTATATACCATCGGAGCCATCGGCTTTAAAAAAACCTCAATTAATTACAAACTAAAAAATATATTACCTCATATTTTTAGCATGGCGCAAAAGTAATGTTTTTTATATATATGATAAAAATATTTTATAATAAATTTTAAACATAAAGGGTAACAATAAAAACAAAAAGGCCGCCAGATGGCAGCCTTTTCTATTTTCAATTTATTTTATGACTATTCTACTACAATTTGCTCTATGTAAACCTTATCGGCAGTGATGATTCTTACGAAGTAAGCACCTGGATACAGGTTATGGTCGAAGATCATGGTTTCGCCGTTGGTAACGCTGATGTCGTGCGATTCGATTATTGCACCGCGAGCATCGATAAGTTCGTATGTTGCATCACCCTCTACCCCATTGAAGTCGATGCTGAACATTCCGTTGTTCGGGTTCGGGTAAACCGACAACGAACCTGCTGTATATTCATCGACAGCATCGTCGCGAGTAAATGTAACATTGATTACGTGGTTTGCATTTACATTGTAGAAGGTATATGACATGTTGAAAATATCAAGCATAGCATCTTCGTCATCAACAGTCAACGATTCGATATGATAACCTTCGTCGGGAATCAACTGGAACGTCTGGTTGTGACCTTCGGTGACAGATACAGTACCAACCGGCGAAATAATACCGTTAGGTCCATATGTTGCAATAATTGTGTATGTATTGAGCGGTATCAATTCGAACGTTGCCGTAATGGTATGGTCCTGAACAACGTTAGTAAATGTATATACACCATTTTCGAGCTGGTTGACAACCTCAACGCCATCGACCAATACACTCAAAATACGGTAACCGTTGTTCGGAGCAATTGTGAACGGCTGATCGTCACCCTCGACAACGCTAACAGGTCCATTCGGAGTGATAGTACCATTTGCTCCTGCAGTTGCGGTAATTGTATAGGTTACAACAGGTATCGGTTCGAATGTCGCTGCTATGGTATGATTGCTCATTACATTCTGGAATGTATAAACACCGCCTACAAGACCGTCGATAGCCTCTTCGTTGTCAACCATTACGCTAGCAATCTGGTAACCTTCGTCGGGAGAAATTGTGAACTCGGCATTAGCACCACCAAATACAGGAACTTCGCCTACTGGAGTAATAGAACCGTTTGCACCTGCACTTGCTGTGATTACGAACGAAACACGTTCGATGCTAACATTGTCGACAGCAGCAGGATTCTGATAGTATAAACTACCATCGTTTTTCCAGAAGAATACTATATTGTAAACATCAGCTTCAAGGCTTACCATTGTATCGCTGACTTGCCATTCAGTTGCAAGGTTTAACTTACCTGTCGGATTTGCAATATCAATCCAATTTGCAGGTGTTGTATTTATGTTGGTAGTCATTCCATTTGCATTGCCAGCTTCAAGCATACTGCCAGATGTTAACGGTACAGCAAATGCACGCAGTAAGTCGTAAGTAGATTCACCGTTAGCCTTCCAGTCGAAACTTATGTTGTAAAGGCCATCTTCAGCAATATTTATCAGACGATATGCATATACATAAGAAGCAGAAGTTGAGTAGTTATTGCTTGTTCCATTATTGTCGGATATGTACAAACCGTTTTCGCCTTCATGGCTTGCGGCAGTACCTATGTACCACTTGTTGCTTTGGGTTCCATTTTCTAATGTCCAGTTTGCATTTTCAGATGCATCCTCGAAGTCACAACTGTAAGGCAGACTTGCAAGCAATTCTGGGTCATGGATTATATTTACCGTCCATTCCTGAGTTGTTGTATTCTCGGCAGTCACCGTATAAACAAACGCTTCGGTAAAGTCTTGTTCTATACCGCTTGCAGGATTTATAGTTGCCAATGGCGAAATCGTTATTTCCGGGGCAATCGCAGCAAGGTTTGTATTCCACGAAGCCACAGCGTTTACCGTGTGAGCCACAGGGTCGATTACCGATTCGCCAACCTGTCCGGCAAACGAGAACGAAAGTATTTCCTTTTCATCGCTTGCTACCGCTGCACGATGGATAATAGCAGACCACTGCTTAACATTCTGTCCGTTTTCGGAAGTTACATAGTAGTCGATTGTGGTAGTGAACGGATCGCCAACTACTGGGGCATCGGCCTCGTAGGTAGCACCTTCCGAAACAGTAATTGCAGGTTCGAGTGCCGACATGTCGGTAGCATACGCAACGTTGATATTAATCAAGGCAGCTTCGCTGTTGATAGTTGCCGGAGCCAACTGGGTCGGCAAAGTGTAGGTCAGTATTTCTGCTTCAGAACTCAATACGCGGACCCTCACATCGTCGATACAACAACTCCATTGGTTCTGATACGTCCATTTGAATACCAATCGTGTTGCATCAGCAGGCAAATTACTTATCAAAGTGCTATGTTGAACCATACTTGTACTGCTTGAATATGTTTCAATTACAGTATATGTATTCATATTGATATCATTGGCCTTAATATATCCAAGGGTCAATGTACCATACGAAACACTTTCCATTTGGCTCCAGAAATCTATCGACAAAGTATTCAAATCGTTTGTAAACGCAGGCAAAACAGCATAGCAATCGCCCATACCATAAAATGTCAATGCCTTGGTACCACCATGTACAAAATAATAAGAACCGCTTCCTATGACATGAGGATATATATTTGAGGCATTGGTTGCAGAAACCTCCCAACAAGTTGGCACCGCACCATTTGTTGCGCTGTACGTTGAACCAGTATAGCTTTCAAAATCCTCAATAAACGGATTGTCTTCATCAATAGTTATTGCAAGGCAAGGAGTTGTTACTGATAGTGTCGCATAAATAGTTTGTTCGCCATTGTCGCAAACAGCCTTAACCCTCATCGAATAAGAGGTTGTGGGCTCGGCTTCGAACGAATATGTAGTAGTTGTAAGATTTTCTACAACAATCCAGTCGGTTGCCGAAGTTTCCTTGTATTCGAATGTCCACTGGCTAGCATGGTAGCCTTCCCATTCCACAACAACGTTGTCGGAAGCGACGGTTGTAGCCACCAAGTCGGTTGGAGTCGGGCAGTTTGCAACAGTAGTAAATGTTGTGTGCGTCCATACACTGCTGTCGTTTTCTGAACACATAGCCCTTACGTATACGTGGTAGGTTGTCAATTCCGAGAGTCCGGTAGCAGCATAGCTGGTTGCAGTCAAATCGATAGGATCTGCCGTAGTAAGCTGTGTAGGCGTCAACATTGTCGACGACAGCAATATTTGCCAATCCTCAGCCGAACCACGCTCTGTCCATGATATATTTGCAGAATTGTTTGTTACATCTTCCACTTCAAGATTATTAATAGACGGACAAGACAATTCGATAATGCTAACATTGTCGATAGCAGCAGGAGGCTGAGATCCGCTAGATGCATTGTTTACCCAGTAGAATACAAGATTGTAAAGGCCAGCACTGTCAACACTTATAGTTCTCGACACATTCTGCCATGTAGACTGGACATTAAGTTTCGTCGAATTATCAAGAGCAATCCATCTTGCAGGCACATTGTTATGAGTAATACCATTTGCATTACCTGCAGTAAGAGCAACATCGGCAGGAACGAGGAATGCACGGATATAATCGTTTATCGATTCTCCGTATGCTCTCCAGTCGAAAGCAACCGTATATTCGGAAGCTTGTTCGAAATCAATTGTACGATATGCATATGCTTTGGTTGCACTTGTATTTGTATAAGTATTGGCAACACCATTGTTATTCGAAATGTACAAAGCATTGCTTCCACCATTGTTTATAGCGCTGCCTATGAACCATTTATTTGTCTGGTTACCGTTTTCAAGTACCCAGTCTGCATTTATAGCTGTATTCTCGAAATCGCATACAAATGGCAGAGTTGCTGGGACGTGATTGGTCGAGAATGTGATTTGCGGCTGAATATTCGAGCCTTCTGTACCGCAATTTGACTGAACTTTAACAGTATAAGCGGTAATAGGTTCGAGACCAGAGATGAGATATGTAATATTGTTGTCATAAACAGTTACGCCTGGAGTATATTCGCTAATTGTTATTGGTGCTGCATCATTTATTGTCAAGTTCCAAGCAACTTCGGAAGAACCGCGAGTCCATGACAATTTAGCCGAGTTGTAAGTAATTTCGTCAACAGAAAGGTTTGTTACAGCATAGCAAGCATTTACGCTAATGCATTCGGTTTCCGACAAAACTGACTCACTGCCCTCTCGGCAAATGGTCTTAACAGCATAGCAATACTCACCAGGATCAAGATTTTCATCGGTATAGGTTGCATGCAAAGCAGGAAGAGTATCGAGTTCTGCACCATTTCTATACAATACCACGAATGAATTTCCGCCAGGAACCATGCCGTCAATTGATATATCATCAATATAAGCACAGTCGTATGCAGGATTTGTACTACCATCCTTCCTATATGTCCATGACATTGTATGAGTTCCTGCCGATAGTTGATGAGTTGCAGTAGACCATCCAGTATTAGTTGTGCTTGTTCCAATATACGGAGTTTCTACGCCATCCAAAATAAACTTCAAGTAGTCATATTGATATGTAGCACTTTCTCCCATGACCCAATGCTTGAATGTCAATGTAGCATCTGACAAAGCCGTGTAAGTCATAGATATTGTACTCTCGCTTGAGGTTATATTGGAGTTCGACGATTTAATACAATAAGTTCCATCATTTGAAGGAGATGCAACAATTTGCCATGGATATGTGCCATTATTTATAAATGTATATGGGCCGCCATCAATAGTACTTCTTTCAAAGTCATCGCTTTCAGCAAATCCGGCTATAGGCAAGTTGCTCTGTACAGCCCACGAAACTGTTATATCGTTGTCACCAGCAAGGCTTACAGTAAGATTCTCAGGAGGAACACAGTTTTCCCAAGTTGTGAACGAAGCGCCCAGCCATGTACTATTGTCGATATCGCAAGCTGTACGTACATACCAGTAGTAAGTAGTTTCACCTTCTACAGTAACGCTTGTTGATGTCGTAGTAAGCGGAGTGTAGCTAGCTGCATTAAGGTCGGATTGCGACATAGGCTCTGTAGAGAGATAGAAATCCCATGCCGAAATTTGTTCGTGCGAAGCCCACGACAGGTCAACATTTGTCAAAGTTGTCTGTTCCGAAGCCAGATCCCACGGAGCCGGGCAAGCCTCGACCCTATAGGTTGCATAATATTCCTGTTCGTCACCGTTTTCGGCAGTTACCTTATATATAAAAGTAGTATCAGCCGAAGTCATGTACCATGATATAGTATTAGGGAGATCGACGAAATTGCTGCCAACCTGCATCGAAATAGTTGCGCGGGAATCGTTAAGCTCTATAGTTGGGGTTATTGCACTGCCTGCAGTATATCCGAAACGAAGTTCTGCCGAAATTGTATGATTATCGTTATCAACATTGCATATTGCATCACCTTCGGCTGTTGTGGCTTCATACGAAAGGATTGTATTGTCGGAAGACAAAATACGCACGGTAATATTGTCTATAGACAGGTAGTAGTTGTTGCTGGATCCTCCGACATACTTGAATACGATATAATATTGACCGGTTTCGGTCGTGTAGTCGGCAAAATTTATAGACACAGGGGTCAAGGTTGTAACTTGGGCAAAACTCGTAAGTTCGATATACGAATCCTCCAGATTTCCAATATCGTTTGATATACCAAGATGCAATGTTCCGTTATAAGTGCCAGTACCTTCATTCCTATATGTAAAATTGAGCAACATGTCTTCTATATTGTTTGAAAACTCTGGCATTACTGCATAAGCAGGTGTCTCGTTGCTTGACTTGAAGAATAAGCAGTTTCCGCTTACAGGGTAACCTGAACTAGCAGTAAGGAACATTTGTGGATAAATGGATGTGGAGGCACTCATGTTTACGAATGTCCAGCAATCAGGCATAGTATGATTTGGATAAGCTGTAGGTGCAGTAGTCGATGTTGAGTTTCCAGAATACGAATTAAAGTTCTCGGCATAAGGATTAGACTCTGTGATTGTTTGAGCCTCGCACAAAGTTGTGAAACTTAAAATCGACCATTCGGTATATTCACCGCCTTCGCATTCGGTACGGATACGCATAGTATATGTTGTATTCGGAGTAAGGTTAGTAAGAATTATAGGGTTTTCGTCTATATCCACAATTTCGGAGTTATTGATTGCATACTGCCATTCCGAAGCATCACTCATCACATCCGACCATGTTATTGTTGCAGAAGATGATGTTACATTCGATGCAGCCAGACGATACGGAGCAACGCAAGTTGGAAGATCTATAATATTGATAGCATCTATATATACATATGATGCAGACGTACCGTGATATGATCGGAAAGCAATTGCCTCTGCATCTGCAGGAGCTTCATTCATATACACGACGAAATTCTGGTAGGTTGTAGTAAGTTGTGTCGCAAAATTGTCCAATGCCACAAATTCACCATTCCTGATATAGCCAACCTCGAAAGCCTGTGGAATTGTTGAATAGAATCTAGCTTGGAACGAAATCTGCTTTGCATTGATACCATTCATTGGAGGCATTGCAACAAGATTCTCGCGTGATGTAGCATTATTATATGTATATAATCTTAACGACTTTAGTCCATCATAAGCATAGGTTGTGGAACTATCTACACATGGATACGTGACTGTAGCGGTCTGATATCCAGAATATCTATTCCAACATTGTGGAAGCTTATTTGCTGCTACATTTTCGAAAGACTCGTTGTAATCTTCATTTAGTGTTACAGGATCACAAGTTGTTGTGAAACTTACCGATGTATAGTCGCTGTATTCGTCGTTGCCACAAGCAGTGCGCACATATACATTATATGAAGTGCTACCGGTAAGTCCTGTGAACAAATAGGTAGTATCGGTTACGAGCTGAGGTTCGCCGGTATTTAACATAAGCTGCCATTGAGTAGCACTACCATCGGTACTCCATGCAACCGAAGCTGTTGTATTTGTCACCGAAGGTACCACCACCTCAGTAACATATCCGCACGATGCAGGACGTATTACTACTACGTTGTCGATATTAACATAATATGAGGACAAAGTGCTATATGTACTTGTATATTCAAATGCAAGTCTTGCTCCTGCTGGGATTGGAGATTCGCTAGAAAGGTTGACTTCGTTATGAGTTACCGTTGTTGCATTTGGCAGTTGCACCAAACTAACGAAACCGCCTTCACTCTCCAGATAATATCCGAACGACAAAACGCCATAGGTTGCCGAATTGAATTTCGTATCGAATTTCACAAGAGCTTCGTTAAGATTGCCGTCAAACTCAGGCATTATTGTTATTGATGAATATGTTGTACTAGCATTCATCAAAAGGCCCTTGCCATTTATTGCACCAGATGTCGAAACATGCGGAGAATATGCAGCAGAACCATTAAACACATAGCTCCAGCACGAAGGCATAACGCCAGCAGTACTGTAAGCAGTTGCATTGTACTCCTCGAAATTAGCTGAATAAGGCAAATCCAAAACTCCGCATTCGGTAACAAATGAAACATGTGCCCATCTGCTAAAGTTGTCTGTTGCCGCATCGCACACAGCCATTACATAAACATCGTAATCAGTTACGGCCGACAAACCTGTCAAAACCACCGATGTATCATTGACAGCAAGTTCGGTGCCTTCGGTTTCAGCATTAAAACCAGAAACGCCATACTTTACAATCCATGAAGTTTCGGCGTAACCTGCATGCCATGATACGGTTGCACCCTCAGAAGTCAAATTACTAACTATCAAATCAGTAGGCCTTGGACAATACTGTCCTGAAGGAGCCATACCAAGTTTGATATTACAACGTTGGCTACGCAAAGCTTTATTACCGCCGTACGAACTAAGATTATATGGATCTGGATCGGAAGAATCGCTGTAGAAAGAAACGCCCGAATTGTTTACTGTTGTGTACAAAAAATAACGTGTTGAAAATCCGCTTGTATATTCATGCATAGCTACCATCAAGTTGCTGTTTCCATCGTAGTCAAACGGTCTATCCAACTCAATGGTTATCCAACCGGTATAATTGGCCGGGATTGTCCATGCCCCCGAATAAACAATATCATCAGCGGTCACAGTTTCATAATCTGAAGTTGTTGAAAATGCATTCCTTGACACATTTTTCATATACAAAGTAATATTGTTGGTCTGTTCTGCTGTATTTGATTGAGCTAGATAATAACTAACATAACCAATTGCCCCGGCAAGACCTATTTCATCGGCTGGATAAACAACTTCTGTGAAAGAGTATCCATACAATGAGTTAAACGGAGTATAATAAGAAGTAGTTGTCGTCTCATTGCCAACTATCACATTCGCAATGTTATCGCCAAATGGTGTTCTGAACTGTTCATTTATTATAGTTCCAGGAGCACCCGGCATGCAAGAGCAATCAGTGCAATATGGACGAACATATACCGTATATTCTGTACTTGTACTCAAACCAGTCACCTGATACGAAGGTTCGTTGACAATCGCAGCGTTATCCCAATCGGCAGTGGTAGTGGTAACGCACACCTGCCACTGTGTATTCACGGTATCGACCCATGCAATGTCAGCCGAACTTCCTGTAATATTATCTATTGTAAGATCCGAAGGAGCATAACATGTCGTAAAGCTTGTTGAAACCCAATCGCTCCAAATAGTAGCACTGCAGTTGGTTCTTACATAAACATAGTATGTTGTACCCTGGGTAAGCGAAGTAAACGACTTCTGGGTTTCGGTAACTGTAGACTCTCCAGTAGGCTCAGCATCTGGGTCGGTAGTAATAAACACTGCATACGAAGCAGCATCATCGCCTCCGCCATGCGACCACGAAACTAGAGCACTAGTCTTAGTCACTGCAGTTACTGCAATATTCGTTGGCTCAAAACAATTGGAAATCTGCCCTGTAAACACTACATTGTCAAGATTCGATGCACAACTTGCCGATTGCGCTCCGCTCATAGTAAGTTTTAACCAAACTTCTGCTCTGCCGTTCAAAGCAGCAATCGACGAAAAGTCGGCAGTCTGGGTCACAAAGGTAGTTGACGTAAAATCTGTTACCGCCGTCGATTGCGGAGCATCGGTAAAGTCGACACCATTGAAACTATATGACCAATGATAGTCTGGATAACCTTCGGTCATATTAGGATGGCGCCTAATGTCGTAGGTAACACCTATATTCACATATGGGGACGTCGAAATCTTGAAAATTGCCGACCCACCATTCAAACCTGTAATCTGCAACGATTTAGTATTATCAACGGTATCACACAAATTGGTGTTAGCATTATTGCTTCCAGATACAGAAACCGTTCCTTCCGAAGAAAAAACACAATCCGAAACTTGAATTAATCCCGAAACACATGTTACGTCAGTAACATTCTGCGGGAACTTCCAAATTGCAATATTTTCCTGCGCTACAAGCCCATCGCAAAATGCGACAAGCATGCCTAACGTTGCGAAAACTACCAATAGAAACTTCTTCATAGTCATAAAATTTAAGTTACTAAACAAACCCAACTAACTAGCATCTAAACCATTTAAAAGTAGAATCGATTACCATTCAGCGGTTTTCCTTTTTACGATTTTTTACTGTTTCAAAATTAAAAAAGTTTTAACAATGTATAGTATATCTATATGTGTATTATATCTAAACATATATATCGTATACCAAAATATACATTTTTAATACTATAACAATACGTATAAGTGTGTATAATTATACGCACTTGCACCAACAAATACAATAAGGTTCTAAGATGTTATTTCTTTCTTTTTCTCTTGGCCTTGTCCTTGAGCCCGCCCGAATTTGTTTTCTGTCGCTTTGCGCTGCGCTCGTGGAATGCCCCGCCCGAATTCTTCAACGACGGAGCCTTGAGGTATATTTTGTGTGTGGCAACAGGTTTTTCCTCCTCCAAAAGCAAATTCGACACCGCAACACCTTCTGGCACATCAAGTTCCGACACATTGTCACCAGCAATCTTGCGCACCTCGGCATAACGTTCCTCCTCGTAAGGAGCTACAAACAGCAGGGAAACACCATCCTTGTCGGCACGACCAGTACGACCGATGCGGTGTATGTAGTCGATTGGATTCTCGGGCGGTGACATGTTTATCACATGCGAAATATCGGAGAAATCGATTCCACGTGCCACCACATCGGTAGCTATCAAAATGTTGAACACGCCATCCTCGAAACGTTTCACAGCATTGAAACGATAGTTCTGCGACTTGTTGGAGTGCGTCACTCCTACCCTTTCGGGGAAAGCAAGGCTTAACTTGTCGAACAGCAAATCGGCGTGTTTCTTGTTCTCGGCAAAAACCAGCACCTTGGGGAACTCGTCGGCATCGGCAAGGACTGTTGTCAGGAAATTGACCTTTGTATTGAAATTCGGAAGCATATACACGCGCTGCTCAATCTTTTCGATTGGCGTACAACGGCGAGTAACCTCAATAGTTTCGGGGCTACGGAAATGCTTATGAATGAATGCATTGACCTCATCGGTAAGCGTCGACGAAAACATCATCGACTGGCGCTTCTGTGGTAGCATTTCGAAAATCTGCTCGAGCTGCGGACGGAAACCGAGGCTCAGCATCTCATCAACCTCATCGATTACAAGACGTTTCACCGATGCAAAACGCAGAACTCCTGTAACTGCTATGTCGTAAATACGGCCAGGAGTGCCTATCAGCACATCGCAACCCTCAGAATACAGATTATCCTTCTGAGTATTGATATTCGCTCCACCGTAAACACATTTTATGCGGAAACTCTTGTATTTTGCAAGTTTTTCGGCTTCATCGCGCACCTGCACAGCCAATTCACGAGTAGGAACAAGAACCAACACTCGCGGATTTTTCTGAGAGGAAAACTCCAACGAATTGAGTATAGGCAGAAGATAGGCAAAGGTCTTTCCAGTGCCAGTCTGTGCCACACCAATCACATCGGCACCTGCCGCTATTCGTGGAAAACATTTTTCCTGAATAGGCGTAGGTTCAACAATATCAATGTCTTCGAGAGCATTTACAAGCTGTTTGGATATGCGGAGTTCGTCAAAGTTCATGAGTCAAGAAATTTGCCGCAAAGATAACTAAAAGTTAGATAGTTTCTGGTTTCTGATTTCAGATTTGCTTGCTCGAGCTAAACTTAAAACGTGCGAAGCACATAGAAACGGGAAACCTAGAAACGGCTTTAGTCATTGAAACGGGCGCTAGCCCATCAAACTTAGAGACGGCGTTAGCCACTGAAACGCCGAAAGGCATAGAAACTATTTAAAACAGAATCCGTTAGGGATTATTCCGACAGTAAACTTGTCGATTTCCACGCCAGCGGCATTCAGCCTGTAAACTACGCCCGACTGCATATAGTCAACCGCATCGGCCACATACACATCCGAATTCACTGGATCGACACCAAGTCCGTAATAAGTGCGTCCACCAGGATTTTGGAAGAAAACATTGGCTGTAATATCATCAGAATCAACTTGGAACCGATAAATGTGGTTATTGCAGAAATAAATTGTGTCGCCAGTACCATTGATGGTGATTTCAGAAGGATAGTCGCCGACAGGGAACTCGAAAGTACGCTCAACACGTTGCGTTGCAGCATCTATTTTCACTAGTCCAGGCGTACCGCTGTATTCAGAACCTTGGTAGCCGCCATCGCAGAGAACCCAAATCTTCCCGTTACGGTCGACAACCATTCGGTGAGGCTGCTTAAGCACATCTATCTGCGACACAAGTTCGTCGGTAGTGGCATTTACAACAAGAATCTTATCATCGTACGACCAGCTGTTTACAAAAACATAGTCACCATGCACAATCATCTGCTCCGACGAATGACGGTAATACTCGCCACTACCATCGTCGATGTTTATTGTCTTGTCGACCATGCAAGTCATCGGATTTACAACATATATGCTACGCGAATACATATCGGAAACGTAGGCCTTTGTCGGCGACAAAAAGCACATATATCTTGGCGAAGTCAGCCCTGTAATTTTATTTACATACGTGAATGTATTCTTATTGATGGCATATATTTTTCCACTATTGTTTATAACCAAATATGCAAGCGTATCGTTGATTATAACACTCTGCAGCACATCGCCCAGTGGGATTCCGTTGGCACGCAGAAAGACTTGATTTTCGACTTCGCGCTTATTCTGGTCGTAATACGAAAGAGATGCGTTACCATACATGAAATTGCCCTCACAAGGAATAAAAACCCCATAATTTCGAACGACTCCACCTGTCGTGTCAACATCATGCGAGGTATCGAATGCCGTAATAGGTGCCATGTCGTCCTTCATGCAGGAGGAGAAGAAAACGAGGAGAATGATAATGAATAATGGATAATGGATAATGGACAATGGATAATGGGCAATGGACAATGGATAATCTGTAGCGGCGCAATGCATTGCGTCGCTACAATTGTTCGATTTTATATTTTTCCAAAACATCATCATCTATAACTAACGCTAATTTGGAATGCAAAATTAATTCTTGGCATCGGTTGCCACAATACCGAACGGTAAGATTCGTTAAAAAGATTATTAATCTTGAAATTCAAATCGATGGCAAAATCGGAAATCACAAATTCCTTGCCCAATCCAATATCGCTCATAAAATACGGATAAATCGACACCAGAATGCCAGTTTCCTCCGCCGATGTGGTAAACCTTTCGCTGAAATAATTCCACTGATAAAAGAAATAGAATCCGTATGCCGAAATCCGTCCGAACACATTTGCCGAATGCAACGGAATGTAAGCCAACTGCTTGCCTATGGACATATCGTTTTCGCTACGTGGTGTCGAAAGGTTTGTAGAATGCGTGTAGGCATAGTTTGCCGTCAGCGAAATCAGGCACGAATCGTGGAATTCGAACGATGTGTTCAACTTTGCATCGGCACCGTAAGCCACAACCTTTTCGAGATTTATCGGCTGCCAGTAACCACGGTTCGTCGGGCACCACATTATCCAGTTTTTCACATGGCTGTAGTTTGCGCCAGCCTCCGCCGAAATCGAGAATTTACCGTTCAGACTGTTGTATTTCTTGCCAAACGAAATGTCTGCCACATACGCTGTTTCGGGTACAAGGTCGGGATTCCCGCCCGGCACATAAAACAAATCGTTGAGCGTCGGCACCGAATAGTTCTTTGACAGCGAAGAACGCACAAACCAGCGATGGCGGAAATTGTACTCAAGGAAAAGCGATGGCAAGAACGGGCAAACGCTCTTATCATAAAATTCCTGCCTCAATGTAACACCGCAGCGGAAACGCTTAAACGGCTCACCAAACAGCGAAACCAGCGCACCGTAGTCGTGGCGAATGGTATCGTAGCCATTTTGTAAAACAGCATCGTTTGACGCCACAGTATGGAAATTATATTTCAGACGCGCCGACAATTCGAGGCGGTCGTTGAAAGCGTAGGAATAATTTGCTGTAGTGTAAAGCGAATTGGCCTTTGTGTCGGAATCGATGACCTTGTAGAAACCGACACCGCTTATATAGCTTTGCGACATATAGTTCTGCAACTGATAATTGTCGCCGACAGAAATGTCAAGTTTCGACTTTTCGGTGTAGAACCTGTACGACAGCGACGACACGAAACTATTGCCATCCTGACGGTTCTTGTTGTTGAGCAAACCGCTTTCGTTGGTGGTAAGTCCCGGCACTCCACGGTCGTAGTTCTGCCACCAGAACTTAAATGCGAGGAACGACCTTTCGGTTGTGCGGAAATACAATTCCTGAATTGCTCCCATCATGCGGTAGTCGGCATTTTCGCGCTTCTGAATGCCTCCACCGGCAATGTCGCTGTTCTTGAACTTGAAGTCGTTGCGCGAACGAGTGTCGTAGAACTTGGTCACAGACTGGAACTTTTCGGTTCCGGCTCGCACCTGCGCCATGTTGTCGAAAGTATGGAAACTAGCCACCGACGATACAATTTTTGCCGACACGCCTCGGTCCCACATCGGACGGGTGTTGATTTCAACAACACCGCCGATTGCCGTTTCCGACTTCTGCATCGAAGCCGAGCCACAAAATACATTCACCTCGTCGGCAATCGACATCGGCACCAGCGACATATCAACCATGCCGAGCATAGGCGAACTGAGGCTCACATTATTCCACGAAACCTTTGTGTGTGAGGCCGTTGTGCCACGAAATGAAGCCGTAGAAAGAGAACCGCGTCCGTAGGTCTTCACAAATACCGAAGTATTTTCCGACAGCACTTCCGAAAGCGAACTCAACTCCTTGACTTTGAGAATCATCTTGTCGAGTTTTACAATCGAAGTGCCGGTTTCTAGCATTTCGCGGTGCTCGATAATTTCAACATCGGGCAAAGTAACCGTGTCGGACTGCGAAAAAGCCAATGAAGATGACAAAATAAACAGCAAAAGGAAGATAAGTTTTACCTTTTCTTCCTTCATACTAAGAATCTGTTTAATTAGTCCTATCATTGCATAACTTGAATCTTCTTTACTATGCGGCAGTTGTCAAACACAAAAGCCACAAAATATATTCCCGACTCGAATCCGGAAATATCCATTGCAAAGAAAGTGCTTTTTTCACAATCGCACAACACTTTCTGCCCCATCAAATTATATATTTCAACCGAGAAATCCCTATCTGCCGACAAGTTTACAAATCCGGATGCTGGATTCGGATAAGCATTTGTAGCGACAGAAATATTTTCCTGAATAGAATTCAACGAATGAATCACACCGACAGCATCGAGGTCGAAACCACAAGAATGGAAAGGTGTTGGATACGGGTCGTTGATTATATTGCCTTCGGAATCGTATGTTCCGTACTGCGGGTCTATAGAGCCGACAACATCAATCAGCCTAATGTGAGTAATATTGTTTACATCAAGGTTCGGTTCGTTGGCAAGTTCTTCCAAGTCGAACGGATAACCATAGAAAACCGGGAAAACACCAGCGAAATTAGTAAGCAAATTTGCATTTTCGTAGCCGAATGTTCCAACCTGCTCGGTTGCCTGCACATGCGACACCGCTGGGAAACGGACAAAATCCTCGCCATTACTGCTAACTTCCACAAACGCAAGTTCGTAGAAAACGATGGAATCCTGATTTGGTACAGCATTGGGAATCAATGCATTCTCGAAAACGGCAAAGTCGTGTCCAACACCATTTACTATAGGGCTGTCGAACTGCAATGTTATGCTACCGCCATCGCCCAAACTTATGAATTGACCATTTGCCTTACCCAGACAATTTGCTGTGGTTCCAAAAAATGCGTGGTTTGAAGTTATGCCCGAAGGTCCATCGGAATATGTAAAAGTTGTGTCCGAAATCTTAACATATCCGCGCACAACCTCAGCCGAAGTCGCCCAGCCCACAAATGCCGACGAATCCTTGTGCATAGCCAATGGATTAGACAAACTTTGTGCATAAACCGAGGCTGCAAGCAATACGCATACGGCGACCAATAAATTTCTCATATCTCACAAGATTTCAATTTTTGAGTGGCGGACTTTCGCCCGCCACCAAAAATCTTCTGTACAAACATTACCTATTATTAATAATTTTACATGCAACCATGCCCTTTTCGGTGCGAGCCGAAATTATGTACATTCCGTTTACACCGTCAAAAGCCATCGAAACATTATTGTCGTTTACCGAGATATTCTTTACAAGACGACCAGCCATATCGTAAACATAAACATCATTTATGCGGCTTTCGCAGCTGAGGTTGAGAATACCTGCAGCATCGAAATATGCATCGATTGAAAGAGATTCGGCAATGCTTTGACCGATGAAAACTTCAGGAGCCTGAATGCCGAAATCGTCCAAGCAGAAGTATGTTGGAACTAATAAACCATATTCGTTCGCATCATTACTAAGAGCCGAGAAATACAAGCTGTCGGCATTTGCAATCCACGAAAGGTCAACGAAAGTCCATTCGTCCATCTTGTAGTTTGCATCTTCTCTGAAGTCAGCCATTACGATTTCGCGATTAGCAACCTCTGCGCCTGCTGCGAATGCTGTAATCTTTACTGAATAGTAATAGTGGTTTTCTGCAAAAGAACCATTTTCGTCACCAATATACTTAGAAACGTATGTCGGCAAGCAGAAATAAGCGCCACGGTTTGTAAAATCAACCGAATGCTCTGTGTCAATCTTTATAGCAGAAGTATTGTACCATCCCATATAGCAGTTTACATAATTGGACGAATTCTCATTTCCATGACCAACGGCAGCCGAATAGTTAGTAAGAGCATAAGTGTCAGCGTCTGTTTCATTAGTATAAACAAAACCCTCCAAATATGGATATTCCGGATAATCTTCATCATAATGGCTATACAAAGTCAAATATGAACTCTGGAACGAACCTGTTCTTTCGGAAGTGGACCAGTGTGTATTAGGTTCGAGAGTCAATTCTTCGAAATCAACAACATCTGTATAATTTATATAATTAGGATCCTGAGCTCCGAAATCGTCCATGTTGAAATACATAGGAGTATTAATGCCATAACCGCCAGCATCATCGTTGCTTAATGCTATGAAATTCATGCTGTCTGCATTTTCAATCCATGAAAGGTCAACGAATGTCCAGTCGTCCATCATATACGAATGACCTTCTGTGAAGTCGGCCATCATAATTTCTTGTTCTCCAACCAAAGTGCCGTTTGCGTATGCACTAGCTTTCAGCTTGAAATAGAATTGGTGAGAAGCATATTCTCTATCAACATATTTTTTCAATGCTACCGGCATGCAGAAATATGCGCCACGGTGAGCAAAATTGCCAGCAACTTCGGTATTTATCTTCATACCTACAGGTATTGGAGAAAAATCTCCCATCCAATCAGAACCAACGTATCCTGTTACGTATGTTGCAGAATTACCAGCGCCATGACCGACACAACTTGAAAGGTTTGTAATTGCTTCTGATTCTGTATCGGTGCCATTTGTGTAGGCAAAACCCTGCCACGAACTATAATTATTGTCGTAGTCATTGTAAAGGGTGAGGTACGAACTTGTGAATTGTCCAGTTCCGTCTGAACCATTCCACGATGAGTTAGGTTCGAGAGCCAACTCTTCGAAATCAACAACTTGCCCAAAGCAAGCAAAAATGCACAAAAGTGCTGCGACCATTAGTACAGTCTTCTTCATAAAATTAAAAATTTTAAATTAATAATAAAGAACATTGACTGTCAAAACGCATAGTTACGGGAAAAACAAGTGTTTTTGTCAGGCTCTATCTCCCGAAAGCCATTAATTTTGACCGCAACAGGCAGGTCTTCTGACTCGTTCCGAACTGCACGCCTTCCCATAACCGTGAGGATTACAGTGACTTGTTGCGCAGTCCATCAAAGGAACATACAGCAGCGGGTACTGTGCGTGAATCTCACACGCTTCCCTTAACCTTTTGCGCTGCAAAAATAGTAAAATTATTTCGGACAGCACAACATATCATTATGTTTTTCAACACCACACAAGCCACCCTACAACTTACCCCTCAAGTTACCCCATAAGCTACCCCATAAGTAAACAGATAATCATCTTTAAATAAACACAATAAAACATTTGCACAAAAACAAAAATATTTATATATTTGCAGCATGAAAATCGAACATAAGCCATACGACATGACAAGTCCTTTCGCCTACTATGTGCGCGAGTCTGAACCAGTATACGGACAAAAAGCACAGATGTGGCAGACAGCAATCGGACTTCAGGATGTTGACGGACTAAAACCGTCAGAATACCTTATTGAAACCGCCAAAAGACACATCGAAGGCGACATCAACATAGAACAGGCGCAAAGTCTCATAAAAAGCTACTATGAAACGAAGACTGCTCGTATTCACACAACTCGCGGAAACGAAGAAGCAGACAAGGTTTCTGTCAATATAACAAAGCTGCTTAACAGCAACGCATTGACATTCAATACTAACGGATATCTGTCGATTCATCGCAACCTGTTCAGCGGAGTTTACAAGTTTGCAGGGCAAATTCGCGACTACAACATCTCGAAGAAGGAATGGGTGCTTGACGGCGACAGCGTCAACTATATGTATTATCAGGACCTTAGGCTGGCGCTCGACTACGACATCGAACAAGAACGAAACTTCAGTTACGCAAAGCTTAGCACCGACAAAATGGTAGAACATATTGCAAAGTTCGTTTCTGGCCTCTGGCAGATACATCCATTCGGCGAAGGCAATACCCGAACGACTGCCGTATTCACTATACTTTATTTGCGCTCAATCGGCTTCGAAGTAAACAACGAACTGTTTGCCGACCACTCATGGTACTTCCGCAACGCACTCGTTCGCGCAAACTACAAAAACGCACAGAAAGGCATCGACTACAACTACACCTTTATAAATATGTTCTTCCGCAACCTGCTGCTTGGCGAAAAAAACGAACTGAAAAACCGCAATATGCTCATCAATCCGCCCGAAGGATACATAAGCCCCACAACCCCACAACCAACCCCCGAAGCCACCCCACAAGTTACCCCACAAGTAAACCAGCAACAAACTATAAAAGAAGCACTTAACACAACAGAAAATATAACAAAACTTATCGACACTCTATCCGATAAAAAACTCACATCGAATCAAATTATGCAGGAGATGGGACTTAAGGATAAGAAGAATTTCAAAGCAACCTATTTGAACGAAGCAATAAATGCGAAGTTCGTAAAAATGCTATATCCCGACCGTCCCAACCATCCTAAACAAAAATACTACCTGACTACCAAAGGATTAGCCATACTTAACCGCTACAAGCAAGATTAATGTCATTTTGATAGAGTTTGAAATCCTATTTTTCGTATTTTTGCAACCCAAATATGTGCACAATGGACAACAAGAACACAAAAAACTCAAAATACAAGTTCGACTACGACGAAGTGGCCGGCATTATCCATGTCACAAACCTTGAAACCGGCGAAGAGTACGACCTTCTGAAAGAAGACACCGGCTGGTACGACCCCGACTACGAATTCAGCGTATAAAAACAAAAAACTCACCGAAAATTCGATGAGTTTTTCGTAGCCCGACCGGGAATCGAACCCGAATCTACGGTTTAGGAAACCGCCATTCTATCCATTGAACTATCAGGCCATCCAATTTTGAGACTGCAAAGATAATACTTTTTTTGTTTCACAACGAGAATTTTTTCAAAGCGAGCATTACGAAAAAATTTTCAGCTTCGGCCTAATGTTGTCAGTTTGTGCATGTTCTTTTGCACCCGAAAACTAAAACATATTAGGCAATGGGAAGTTTTAAAACAGGATTCGGTAGGCAACTTGGACGACTAGGAGCAAATGCCGTAGGAAACAGAATCGCAGAATCGTTGGGATTAGACCAGAGCGAACATCGCACTTACCACCGTGGCAAGGAAAAAGCAGAAGAACACAAGCAAGACTTGGAAGACGCCGCTATGCTAAACTCCATAGATGCCGCAGTAATCAATAATATCGACGAAATTAGGGACATCGTCTTTGCCGATGATAAAAAGACACTGCTTAACCAACTGGAATCATTGGAGGTTCAATTGGCATCGGAATCGTGGAAACACATATTCGATGCAGAAAACCGAGTACGCAACAAATACACCGATGCTCTTTTCAGCAAATTCTGCAAAGGGATATCGCGACTGGATAGGATTGACCCGTTGGCTGAAGGCATTGTACACCTAAAATGGAAACGATACACATCGAGGTGGCGGAAAATAATTGGAAAATCAGGACTATTCATAATTTTGTATGCAATTGTATTCAGCGGTCTCGCATTGTGCGCAATTTACGAATGGTATCGAAAGTTATCCACAACTTACATTGTCTTGTTTTGGATTGGAGTTATTGTTTACACCTTGCTACGAATTTACATCACATATTTTAGACAAATAAACCGACTCATTAAAGCGAAACGACAAAAACCAGAAAAAGCTTGATTATAAAAGAAAATAATGTATTTTTGCAGATAAAATCATCAAATATGACACCTATAGTACAATTTCAGCGTTATGTATGGTTGGTTAACACACTATATTCGTCGGGACCAATCACCAAGGAAGAAATTGATCGCAAATGGAGCCTTTCGTACCTGAACAACAGTCACGAAAAACATATTCCAGAGCGGACATTCTATCGCGATTTGCGAGCAATCGAAAGCATTTTCGGTGTGGAAATCAAGTGCAACCGCACAAACAACAAGTACGAGATTATTACCAACCTGAAAGATGCCTCATTCGAAAAATGGCTGGTAGAAACAATATCGCTGAGCAACTTCATTATGGAATGTAAAGACATAAGGAAGCAAATACTTATAGAGCAGATGCCGTCGGGAAACAACTATCTAAGTCCGATTGTGAATGCCATTAAAACCAACCACGCACTATCTGTCACTTACCAAAGTTATTTTAGCCAGACAAAATCGCAGTTCGAAATGGAACCATATTGTATAAAATCGTTCAAGCGACGCTGGTATGTGCTGGCAAGGACAAATGTACACGACGGTTTGCGAGTTTTTGCACTCGACAGGTTCTCGGAAATGAATATTATCGACAGGAAATATTCCATACCGCACAATTTTGATGCAGAAAAATATTTCCACGACTATTATGGCGTAATTATGAACGAAAAACCAGAAATTGTGCGTATATGGGCGACATCATTCCGGGCAATGTACCTGCGTTCGTTGCCACTACACCATTCGCAAAAGGAAATTGAAAACGTTCCAGAAAGCGCCTTTGGTAAAAATGACGGATATTCAATATTCGAACTGAAGATTGCCACAACATTCGACTTCATTCAGGAATTGCGCTCTATGGGAGCAGAAGTCAAGGTATTGGTACCGCAAAGATTGGTAGATTGGATGAAATACGATGCAGAGAAGATAAATGAATTGTATAAGTAAACCTCAAAAAATTACAACATGAAGAATGATATAGAAAAATATAAAAATGACTTAAAAGAATTACTTGAAAATCATAAGCGACTGAACTCACAAGACGAACAGTTTAATGTGTTTACTACATTACGCAAAGCAAGTGATGAAGTGTATTTGCACTCGCGATTCATATCTTCCATTTTAGACCCGAAAGGCAACCACGGGTTAGAAAATATACCATTAAATTTCTTTTTGGAAGAAATTGGCAGTAAATTCCATATCAATATCACGGGAGAAACCGAAGTAATACCAAATTCAAAAGATTGGACTGAAAGAAAAGAAATTGATGTTTTTATTGGGAATTTGGAATTGAAAGGCGAAAAATGTGCCATAGAAAAATGTGCCATAATTATAGAAAACAAAATATATGCAACAGACGGAGATAAGCAACTAGAAACGTATTTCGAAACGGTTACAAAAGAATTCGGATACGAACCTTCGAATATCGAAGTATATTATTTGACTCTTGATAGGCACAAACCGTCTGATAATAGTTTAGGGAAAACTTTAAAAGTGGAAGGCGAAGACCATAATCGGATAAAGACTGTCCGTTGCATTGAATATAAAACGGAGATTGTAAACTGGTTGACAGAGATTGTAAACTGGTTGACAGAAATCAAGAAATCTGCAAACGGTTTCTTACTGAATGCGATTGAACAATATATAGCATTAGTAACAAAACTTACATGCGATGTCGAATATAATAAGGAACTGACTGAGTTTGTTCGCAAAAATTGGGAAGATACAAAGGAAATCGTTCAAAACAAAGGCAATAAGTATCCTGAAAATGAATATGAGATTTTAAGAAATGACATTTACCATGTGTATTGGCATATTATAACGGATTTTCTGAATGATTTAGGCGTAAAATTGAACGAAATGTTGATTGCTAATGGATATGAGAAATCATATTCAGAACGGCAAATGCACGAATGGGTTACAGAAATTGTGCATACCCACAAGCGCGACATTCCGCTCCATTACCTATTTAAAGATAAAAATGACATTTGTTGGTCGCTACAGGCAGACAGTCATAATGGAAATGGCTTTTTTATCGGAGTTGACTATTTGAACAACAAGAACAGCAAAGACAAGGTTTTTACTAATATTCCATCATACAATGAAGACGCTAATTGGCGCTACCGCAAATATTTTTGTGACGAAATAAAAATCGACTTATGGAATTGTCGGGAAAAAACAAAAGACAAAACAAAAGAAACTGAAACTATTGAAACTATCCTGAAAAATAAAGATAGCATCATAAAGCAATATGTATCAATTGTTAAATCAGAACTCGAAAAATTTGGCACAAAGAAATGAACAATAACAACCCAAACGAAAATCCCGAGTATCGTTCCAACGACACCGACAAAGAATTTGAATACTACAAGAAACTTGTAGAATATAACGAAAACGCTGACAGCATTGACTATTTGAAATTTGCTTATTCGGAGGAGGAGGAAATGCTGACGGGCAACCGCCAAAAGATTTTTGCCGAAATTGTTAGTGAATATTTTGAGGAGTTGGGAATGCAGTCGGACACAACCCCAGACTATATAATACCAATGTACCTTGATGAGATTGCCGCCCCAATGGATAATCTGGCATATATGTATATGGAGCGCAACGAATACGATAAGGCATTGCCACTTCTGGAAAAGACATTGCCCCTGTACAGAGTATTGGAAATTACCAAACATGATTATTCATATCAGCGCTACTATGCTACGGAACGGCTGATTAAATGCCTGCACAAGCTTGGTCACGAACTTTTGGCAATGTACTACGAGTTCGAGCTGCTGTATCTTAAGAGCACTTTGCCCAAGTTGCACAAAGAGGAAATAATTGAAGAGAATGAAAACATCAATCAAACTATGGATGATTGGGAATCAGAATGACACAACAGGGAAAAACGGCGATGCCATTGAACTTTGAAATCCTGAACACCGTCGCAAAGCATTGCGTCTACAATCTTTGAACCCACCAAATCTTCAACATTGTACTGTCGCGGCGCGCCACGACACAACAGAAAAAGGCGAGGGCACTGAACATTTAATCATCGAACACCGACGCAAAGCATTGCGTCGCTACAATCCCTAAACGTTGAACCCTTGAACGTTGAACATTTTGAACCCTTAAACGTTGAACCCTTTTAACACTATTTAAACATTTATCTAATTCAATTTTAGTTTTATATAATTGCATAATAATTTAAATTTGCATCTGCAAAAACTAAAAAAGGAATATGGACAAAAAGAAACAGAATTTACCGGCACTCATACTCAACTGCGTTGCACTCGGACTGGGTGTTGCTTGCGTTGTATTAAGCATTCTGTCGAAAGGCACAATGAAGGACATAATTATGATGATGTCATCGGCAATAGTATGCCTGTCGGCCTCAGTAATGATTAGAAACAAGGAATAATAACGAATAAAAGTTTCAGATTATGGAAATTGACATAAGAGAACTGAACGAAAGAGTTCAGAGAGAAAGTTCATTCATCGACATCGTAAACATGGAGATGTCGAAGACCATCGTGGGACAGAAGCACTTGGTTGAAGGTCTGCTCATCGGATTGCTTTCCGACGGACATATCCTGCTCGAAGGTGTTCCCGGTCTGGCAAAGACATTGGCAATCAACACGCTAGCAACCGCCATCGACGCAAAATTCTCGCGCGTACAGTTCACCCCCGACCTTCTGCCTGCCGACCTTATCGGTACTATGATATACAGCCAGAAGAACGAGGACTTTATCGTGAAGAAAGGTCCGGTTTTCGCAAACTTCATCCTCGCCGATGAAATCAACCGTGCACCGGCAAAGGTTCAGTCGGCTCTGCTCGAGGCAATGCAGGAACGCCAGGTTACCATTGGCGACAAGACCTACAAGATGGACAATCCTTTCCTCGTAATGGCAACCCAGAACCCGATTGAGCAGGAAGGAACCTACCCTCTGCCCGAAGCTCAGGTTGACCGTTTTATGCTGAAGGTAAAAATCGACTACCCCGAATTCGAGGAGGAAAGACTTGTCATCCGCAACAACCTTGCAAAGCAGAAAATCGAAGTAAAACCGGTTCTTAAGCCCGAAGACATCGTAAAGGCCCGCGAAGTCGTTGCAGATGTTTACCTGGATGAAAAGATTGAACGCTACATCCTCGACATCGTATTTGCAACACGTTTCCCCGAGCGCTACCAGCTCGACAAACTGAAGAATATGATTGCCTACGGAGGTTCACCGCGTGCATCAATAAACCTTGCAAAGGCAGCAAAGGCATACGCATTCATCAAGCGCAGAGGTTATGTGATTCCCGAAGATGTCCGCGCCGTTTGCCACGACATCCTCAACCACCGTATCGGACTCACCTACGAAGCCGAAGCCGAAAACATCTCGACCGAGGAAATCATCAGCGAAATCCTCAACAGGGTTGATGTTCCGTAGTAGAGATGTTGCGCGCAACATCTCAAAAACGAGGAACATCATCAATAAAATTGTAAAGGAATAAATTATGGATTCATCGGAACTACTGAAGAAAGTTCGCAAGATTGAAATAAAGAGCCGAATGCTCTCCAATCATATCTTTGCAGGCGAATACCACTCGGCATTCAAGGGCAAGGGTATGACTTTCAGCGAAGTGCGCGGATACCAGTACGGTGACCCGATAAAGGACATTGACTGGCATGTTACGGCCCGCTTCAACCAGCCGTACATAAAGGTTTTCGAGGAAGAACGCGAACTTACCGTGATGCTTCTCATCGATGTGAGCGGTTCTGAGGACTTCGGCACACGCGCCAAGCAGAAGAAGGACCTCATTGCCGAAATCGCTGCAGTGCTGTCGTTCTCGGCAATCGAAAACAACGACAAGATTGGCGTAATCTTCTTTTCCGACAAGGTCGAAAAGTTCATTCCACCGCAGAAAGGCAAGAAGCACATACTGCGCATCATCCGTGAACTGCTCGACTTCAAGCCCGAAAGTTCGCAGACCAACATCAACGAGGCGCTCAAGTTCCTAACCAACGCCATCAAGAAGCGTAGCGCAGCATTCATTATTTCCGACTTCATGTCGCCCGACTTCTCCGAATCGCTAAAGATTGCCGCTTCGAAGCACGACATTGCTGCACTCAAGGTTTACGACCCGTTTGAAGAAAGTCTGCCAAATGTCGGCCTTGCTTACTTCCGCGATATGGAAAGCGGCGAAATGCGCTGGATAGACACCGCATCGACCTCGACACGCAACGAATACGGCAAGTGGTGGAAAGAAAAGAACGAAGCCGCAGACCTCATCCTCACCAAGGCAAAGGTCGACAAGGCTGTAATCCGCACCGACGGCGACTATGTGAAACCGCTCATTGCACTATTTAAAAACAGATAACCGTGAAAAAGTCAGTTTTTACCATATTATTATTGTTGGCTGTCGGATTTTCGGTTTCCGCACAAAACATCAGTTTCTCGGCCAGACTTCAGAACGACAGCATAATCGTTGGCGAGCAGACGCTAATATCGATTAGCGCGGAAATTCCACCGCAAACTCAGGTGACCGCACAGCAGTTTGCCGACACCATTTGCGACAAGATATTCCTTATCAAGGACTTGGAAGCAAAAGTCGAAAACGGCAAATACACGAAGGACTACCTCATAACTTCCTTCGACACTGGCATCAACGCAATCTCACCGATAAGGTTTATGACCATTTCGGGCACCGACACCAACGAATTCACAACCTCTGAACTTTACCTGAAGGTCAATCCCTACATCCTCATCGACACCATTCCGCGCGACACGGTTTTTGCCGAAAATGCAGGTACGGTGCTGTTTGGAAAGGACGGCTTCAGCAAAGAAATCGAGCAGTACATCCCCGACTCCATCAAGCAGTCGATGAGCGCCGACACCCTGCAGATGCTCCGCGAGGAAATAAAGCGCCAGATGATACAGCAGTACGCTTCGCAGGTGATGCAGACAGGCTTCACTAACCAAGAGCAGATTGATTCCATCGCCAACGCCGATTCGCACCGTATGTTCGTAGTTGACAAGGACATAATGGAAACCCACTATGTATATGGAAGTGTCGATTCTGTATTCGTACAGGAAGGTCAGCAGGTTGCAAAGGGCGACATTCTGTTCACCCTGTTCGAAATCGAGGACATCAACGACGAACTTTACAACACGCCTTTCAACTGGGACGAATTCTGGTATGATGTGAAGGCATTCTTCTCGAAGTTCTGGTGGCTGATACTCATTGTGCTGGTTGCCGGTGCGATAATATTCTATGTCATCTACCGCAAGAAGCACGGCAAGTCGCCGATACCTATGATAAAGGTCAAGCCGAAACGCCCAGCACACGAAACCGCTCTTGAAGAACTTGAACGCATCCGCAACGAGAAGATTTGGAGCCGCGGTCAGGTTAAGGAATACCATGTGCAATTGACCGACGCCATAAGAACCTACATTGCCGACCGCTACGGAATTGATGCCGAGCAGATGACAACATCCGAAATCCTTGATATGTTTGGTGCCGCCATCCAAATAGACAGCGAGGACAAGATGCGTCTGCGCCAGATGCTCGAACTTGCCGACAGCGTAAAGTTCGCAAAATTCCAGCCCCTGCAGGGCGACAACGACCTTTCGCTGCGCAACGCCTTCGACTTTGTGGAACACACCAAGGAAATCATTGTTAACGACCCCAAGGCAATAAATGTCCAGGCCGAAATTGAGGCGGATAAGGTTGAAAAATTAGAAAATGACGACAAAGAGGCATAGCTATGAGTAACATTGAATTTGCAAACCCCGAATATTTATGGTTCCTCACCGTGCTTATCCCGATGATAGCATGGTATGTGTGGCGCCGAAAGAAATCGGTAGCCTCGATGAATGTTAGTTCGCTCGAAGCTTTCAGCGGAAAGCGTCCGCCGTGGCGTTACATTTTGCGACATGTGTTGTTTGCCGTGCGTCTGGCATGCGTGGCTCTGATTATTGTAGTGATTGCCCGTCCGCAGAGCACCGACAGTTGGGAAGAACAGAAAACCGAAGGAATCGACATCGCCATCGCACTCGACATAAGCGGCAGTATGCTGGCCGAGGATTTCCGTCCTAACCGTATCGAAGCGGCCAAGAACATTGGTATGGAATTCGTTTCATCGCGTCCCGACGACAATATCGGTCTGGTGGTGTTTGCCGGCGAAAGCTACACGCAGTGCCCGCTTACCATCGACCATGCCGTACTGCTCAACCTTTTCGGCAGCATCAAAAGCGGACTTATAGATGACGGAACCGCCATCGGACTTGGTCTTGCAACCGCAGTCAACCGTCTGCGCGACAGCAAGGCCGTCAGCAAGGTCATCATCCTACTCACCGATGGCGAAAACAACATGGGAAACATTTCACCGACCACCGCAGCCGAATTTGCCAAGGAATACGGCATCCGCGTCTATACCATCGGCATCGGCAAGAACGGCAAAGCACCCTACCCTTTCAAGACTGCATTCGGAACAACTGTATATCAAGACATTGATGTAAAGATTGACGAGGAAAGCCTCACGCAGATTGCCGAGATGACCGACGGAAAATACTTCCGCGCCACCGACAACGAAAGCCTGCGCAACATCTACGCCGAAATCGACAAGATGGAAAAGACCCAGCTCGATGTCAAGTCGTTCTCAAAGCCACGCGAAGAATATATGCCGATACTCGTATGGGCGTTCATACTTCTGCTGATAGAACAAATTTTAGGTTTAACGGTATTAAAAAATACTTTTTAGGCTATGTTCAGGTTTCAGAATCCACAATATTTATGGTTAATGCTGATAATCGCAGCATTGGCAGTGATTTTTGCCGTCACCGAAATTATCAGGCGCAGACGGCTGAAAAAGATAGGCGATGCCAACCTTGTGGGATTGCTAATCCCCGAAGCCAGCCTTGGCAGGAAAATCGCCAAGCTGATAATGGTTTGCCTCGCAATAGCCTGCATAATCGTCGGACTTGCCCGCCCGCAGTTCGGATCGAAGCTTAGCGAAGTAACGCTCAAGGGCGTAGAGATTGTTACCGCTCTCGATGTCTCGAACTCTATGCTTGCCGAAGATGTCAAGCCAAACCGTCTGGGCAACGCCAAGATGTTCATCGAGAGGATTCTGGGCAAGCTCAACGGCAACAGGCTCGGAATGGTAATCTTTGCCGGCGATGCCTTCGTGCAGATGCCAATTACCACCGATGTGCGCTCGGCAAGGCTATACCTGTCGTCAACCAGCACCAACGACATTTCGGTGCAGGGAACCGACATCGCCAAGGCACTGACGCTCGCCGCACGCTCATTCTCCAGCAGCGACGATGCCTCGAAGGTTATCATCCTTATGACCGACGGCGAAAACCACGAGGAAGATGCAATAGAAGTTGCCAAGTCGCTCAAGGAACAGGGAATTATCGTGATGACAGTCGGTTTCGGTTCGCCAAGCGGAGTGCCGATTCCCAACAAGAACGGCAGCGGCTATATGAAGGACCGCGACGGCAACACCGTGATGACCAAGCTCGACGAGCAGACTCTTGTCGAAATTGCAAAGATTACCGGAGGCATATATGTCCGCGCAACAAATAGTTCAAGTTCATCGGATGCCATCCTCAGCGAACTAAACAACCTGCAGCAGAGCGAAACCACCAAGCAGATATATTCCGAGTACGACGAAAGGTTCCAGTACTTTGTCTTTGCAGCACTGATACTGCTTGTCCTCGAGGTATTTTTGCTCGAACGCAAGAATCCGCTTCTAAGCAAGATAAAGTTGTTCAAAAAAGAAGAAAACGAAAACAAGTCACAGATATAGATACAGACACATTGTAAAGACGCAAAATTTTGCGTCTCGGTCTAGTGTCACAAAGAAAGGACAAAACCAATGAAAACGACAATCGCAATAATCGCAGTACTTATATTAGCCGCATCCACTTCTTTTGCTCAGGAAGAGCGTTCGCTCATCCGCAAGGGCAACAAGGCATACGAGGAAGGCAACTTCGGCAAGGCCGCCGACCAGTACGACAAGGCATTGAAAACCAATCCCGCCGAGGTCAGTGTATATGGCAATTCGGGCGCAGCCAACTACCGTAACGACCAGTTCGAGAAGTCGGTAAACGCTTACAACGAATATCTGCGCACCGACCTTACCGACAAGCAGAAGGCCGAAGCCTACTACAACCTTGGCAACACCTATATGCAGGCCAACAAGTACAAGGAAAGCGTAGAGTCGTACCGCAACGCACTGAAACTCGACCCCACCCACGACCGCAGCCGCCACAATATGGCAGTCGCCACCAAGATTATGCAGCAACAGCAGCAAAATCAGCAGCAGAACGGCGACAACAACCAGCAACAGCAGCAGAATCAGGATCAAAACAAGGACCAGCAACAGCAGAAGCAAGACCAGCAGAACAAGGATAATCAGGACAAGCAAGACCAGCAGCAACAACAGCAGCAGAACGACCAGAACATGTCGCGCGAAGAAATGGAACGCTACTTGGAATCGCTAAGCCAGAAGGAAAAAGAAACCCAGGACAAGGTTCAGAAGGCACAGCAAGCACAAAAACGACCGCTGGAGAAGAACTGGTAAGAAAAGGCTAGCAGGCTAAAAGGCTGACAGGCTTGAAGGCTAAAAGTCGGGATGCTGAAATATACCATTTTACGATTTACATAAAATCGCCCCAATTTTTATGCAATTCATAAAATCACACTTTATGATTTGCATAAATTATTTTGAATCGGATTGTAGAACCTATATTTGCAAGCATTAGCTTTTGTAATGTATGATAATCCTAACAATCAGCAAACTACAACTATTTCTCAATACTATAAGTTGCCACAACTACATATAAATACATAGATATGGCAACTTATAAATGCATAAAAGTTGCCATAAGTCAATATTGTCGCGGTGGATTTGTAATGTCGCGGTGGATTTATAATCCACCGCGTATGAATATAAGCATTTGTAATGCGTAAAAGTTATCAAATCAATCTTTTGCCTAATTATTCCAACTTGCTTTTAATGTAATTGATACTAGCCTGCTCAACCTCAGTTCCACGCATTTCCGACCTTTCGGGATGGCATTGCACAAGCATCATACTGCTATCGGCAGCGACAAGAAGCTCCCAGATGCCTTCGGGCGATTTCCCTGTAAGCGAACACTCAAACGGAACATCCTTTACCGCCTGATGATGCCGAGAGTTCACACGCCACTGCTCGCCAGTACTCAATATCATAGTATGGAATCTGCTTTTCCAATCTGCTGTCTTTTGGTGCTTTAGATTCAACTCGCCCAAATCTTCAATCAATTCCGCTCCCATAAAATAGCAAACAATCTGCATCCCGCGGCATATCCCGAAAATCGGAATATTTTTGCTCTTACATTCATTAAAAACCAGCGAATCCAACTTGTCGCGCTCGGGAGCAATCCCCAAGTCGGGACCACCGCAGAAAAGTATCAGTGCGCAACTATCGGCTTCGGCTGGAGAATTAACAATCCTGTAGTCCACGCCGTAATCAGACAGCCAATCCTCGTAATCCTTACGGGATTTGCAGCCGTCAACAATTCCGACAATTTTGGGTAGAGTATCCATATAGGTTGACTGCGCCAATTCTTGCATTGGTTCTTGTGTAGACTCATGCCTAGGTTGCTGAGCACAAGATGAGAGATTTATAGACATTACAAACAGCAGAAAACTAGCAATATGCCAAGCAATTCCAATCAAGGATTTGTTATTTATAGAAGAAACGAAAGCCATATAGTTTTGTTTGCCAAAATCAGTAATAATGTTTGAAAATGCAAATATATAAAATTATTGTTGTCCTATAAAAACAAATAACATATTGGCAAATCAAAAATTATCAATTAGTTATATCAAAAACAGAAAAAGGGACTTGTCATTTACTTGCTTAGCTGCGTGAGCTAAAGGTACGGAAGCTAGTCGTAACACGCGATACGGCACGGGGAGCGTTGTGAAGACTGCTATCCGTAATCTCCCATAATATTACTAATCAAGGAGATTGGCTACGCCGAGCTAAAGGTGCCGCATAAGCGAGTTCACACGACACATTCCTTAGTCGGTTCACTCAGCTTTGTGGAATGACGATTCATTTTTAGCTGACACACATGGTTGAAAATTTTTAATTTTCAACTTTCACCATGTCTTTTTCGAAATCGCTGTGGAAGTTCATGTTTTGCAGTTTCCAGACTTTGTCTGGACGGTACATAGTTACAACAAATTCCACAGGCTGTCGGTCGTACTTTAGTACATACACATACTTTGCATACGATTGAGCGAGATAGTATTTTCCTGCAAGTTCGTACCCATTGAAGTTACCGAGCAGTTTGCGTGATGCCTCAAACTTTTCCTTCATTGCGGTAGTGCCTTCCTTGTTGGCTTCGAGCCATTCGTTGGTCGAGAACAGGTAGTCGATGGCCTTGTTTACATCATCGTTGAACATTGTGAAGAACCTTGCCATAATGTCTTCTGGAGTTTCTTGAGCCTTTGCTGTGTTGCCAGCAACGAGCATTGCCGTTACGGCTGCGATTATGATTAATGTCCTTTTCATCTGTGTTGAATTTTTTGTTTGAAATGCAAAGGTAGAAAAATAAATTGTTTCTGGTTTCTAATTTCTGTAGAGATGTTGCGCGCAACGTCTCTACAGATGGCGGAAAAACCAGAAACGGCGTGCTTCGACAAGCTCAGCAACCGCCAGCCATTGAAACCTTAAACTTTTGAACATTGAACAACATTAAACCTAGAAACGGCGAAGCCATAGAAACCATGAAACGTTGAACCAGAAACGTGAAACTTTTAAACCGCGTCAGCCCAAAAAAATGGTCACACCCGAGAGCATGACCATGTATAATAATAAAAAGGAGGGCTAATTAGTCACCCAAAGTTGCTACCATGACAGCCTTGATGGTGTGCATGCGGTTTTCAGCTTCGTCGAATACGATTGATGCTTCCGATTCGAATACATCTTCGGTAACTTCGATGCCGTCGAGACCGAACTGCTTGTTAACGTCGCGGCCAACCTGAGTTTCGAGGTT
>JAEEGK010003581.1_pt1 | contig 38611 bp, 58 predicted proteins | sample 8958771 | NCBI WGS metagenome assembly JAEEGK01 (sample SAMN16246547, study PRJNA631951) | gut metagenome | biome: gut microbiome; feature: rumen; material: SC-attached | host: Bos | place: Iran: Karaj | collected 2018-10
CTGAATACTGAGTTTAGGTGGTGTATAAGGATTCTGACATTCAGTATAAAGGCGATAAACATATCCCTCATTGGTCTTGAGCCATTGTTTATTGAGGGCATATCCAGTTACGGATATTTCCTTACTTTTTGGTATCACTGTAACAAGACTAGACGCGCTAGTAGGCAACGCCCGCATGTTCAATTTTCGCTCTGCGCGAACAACAAGAGGGAACTTAGTTACTCCAAGAGGAGTTATGCTCCAATTACTTGCGGGCTCCGAGGTCTGTGGTGACGATGGAGCTTGCTCAGATCCGTCTTCCCAAATACATAGATAGTTCTGTACTCTGCGTCCTTCTGCAGAATAGATGTTACCATAGTTTGTAGTAGCAATTTGTGTAGATCCACCGCCATCAAGGTTGATAGCATCTACACAACCAGCTTTCAGCATTTCACTAGTCACTTCTGCTATTGTTTTATTATAGTTCGTGACATAAATCACCATTTCACTATTAGCTTTCCATCCTATTGCTGTTCTAGGACGAGATCCAGCTACCCATGCAATTCCATCTACCGAACAGGCTTTTCCACCTTTAATGATATTGCAAGAAGAAATGAAGTTATCATATTTTTGCATATCTGTGGTTCTTACCATGTAGCGACTGTCTTTATTCCATCCATATCCTTCATAGAGAGGCTCTTCATCAGAGTAAACCACTCCATCTGCTTTAAAGTCAAGGCAAGGTTTCATGGTACTGAAAGTATATAGTGTACCATTTAAAACAATATCAGCTCCGGTAAAATTCTTTACCTAAGTCGCTGAATATCGTCCTTGTGCAATATATATTGATATCTTTTTAGGTTTTATTGTTAGGATCATGCTTTACAGCACCTTTCTTAATAATCTTCGTCATCATAATCGAAGTCTTCAAGCGTTGGATTTAACTCCCAAGGATCGTCTGTTTCATAATCAATAAGATCATACCAGCATATATCGCCAGTAGGATCGAGTTCCAACACGCAATGTGGAAAGGTCTCTATTACATCTTTGGAGACTCTTTCATCTCTATATATATGAATTGCAAATGGTCTTGATTCAGTGACTCCTCCTAGATACCAATAATCTTCAATATCTGGAGGAAGTAGAATAGACTTTAGTGGAATAGCTATTGTAGCAATAGCAAGATTGAAGAAAAACTATGCACCTGCGGGGAAGCCCTCTGGCACAATGTCGAAGAACATTAACATATTATTCTCCTTTTATTTTATATTTTAATAATATCATTTTTATGGGAAAATGTCAATTTTGTGCTTGCGGGCCGCGATCCGGTCGGTTAAGCCAAAATAAATTTGACAGTTTCTAAAATTTTTCCTATTATACGACTATAAGGAGATGATTGATTTGACTAAATTAGATTATACAATCGAATCTCCAGAAGAGCGTAAAGCGCTAGTAGAGAAGATACTAGAAGAAAATCCCAATCCTCCCGCCAATTATCTTGAGGTTTTAGCGGATTATCTTATTCTCTGCATGGAAAAGCAAGAAAAAAAAGAACGTAAAATACTGACAGAAAATCGTCTTTCCACTGTTAATAAGCGGGAATGCAGCTTTGAAGGGCTAGTAAGCTAGCTTGAGAATGGTGAGGACGGTATATATAACTTAATTAATGAAGATAAGAATGTAATATTTCAACCTAAGATTTCAATTACTTAGCATGACTTAGATACAATTCCTCCTTTAAAGTAGTTAAGAGAGACTATTGAAACATGGGAGGAGGCGCTAAAACACACCTCTGGAAGAGACGCATATGTTATGAAGAAAGCTCTTATTGAGATGCGTAAAGATTAGTATATCATTAAACAAGGATATTAGAAACCATTAAGCTTTTCTAAAATCACCCATGGAAACACAAATTATGTACCATTGGATGACACTAGTTATTTAGACGAAAATAGACAGGTTGTTGTTCAAGGTATTTCTCTTATGGATGCTAAAGTGGTTTCCGCGATTCTTTGTGACTATTCCAAACTCAAGGAAGATAGTTCTGAGAATTTTGAAGCAGATACATGGTATCTCATACAAGACTTTGAAAATATGTGCGATAAAGCTCTTGAGCCTTATCCATTATATATGAGAATAGTTGAATGTAAGATTGATAAAATGTAGAATACCGAGATTTAGATGACCCTTTAGCAAGAATTTGGTATTAAACATAGTTTAGAGTATATCTCTAGTTTATGGAGAAATAAAATACCTAAGTTAATCGCATAGGAAGCATAGAATTAGTTTATTGAGTTTGAATTTAAGAAGAAAGGTTTACCTTTTAAAAAATGTTCAAAGTGTGGCCAAAGTAAGCCAGCTCATAATAACTTTTTTTCAATAAATAATACAAGTAAAGATCATTTTTATAGTATCTGTAAGGCATGCCGCAATAAGAAAAAGGGGTGATTAAATGAGTCATTACTGCGAAGTTTGCGGGAAGACCATGGACGAAAAAGAGTTCTATACTTCTCGTAATCTCGAAAAATACCCTGATGGTGGCAAACTTAATCAATGTAAAAAGTGCATTACTATGCACGTTGATAACTGGGATCCTGAAACCTATAAGTGGATTCTTAAAGAGATAGATGTCCCTTATGTAAAAGAATGGTGGGACGGAATCTTAGAGAAAAATGCTGTAGAAGGCAAGAAGATTACTGGAATGACTATCCTCGGTAAATATCTTTCCAAGATGAAGCTTATACAATGGAATGATAAGCATTGGGAAGATGGACCAAAGATTGAAGAACAGATTTTACAAGAGAAAGTCACAAAGATGAAAGCTCAAGGGTATAGCGGAGAAGAGATTGAAGAGTAGCTCTCTAAAGATAGAACTCCGCCCAAACCAAAGAGCTTGATAACGCCAGTGAGCGCGCCGCCCGCAGAAGATGATCTCTACGTTCCTTTGCCTCTTGTTGCAGAAGAGGAAGAAAGCAATCCTATTGTAGATTAGCTTACTCACGAAGATAAACTTATGCTTCGGTTGAAATGGGGACATGGTTATCGTCCAGAAGAATGGGTTCGCATGGAGCAATTATATAATGACATGATGGCTTCTTATGATATTTAGGGTGCTGGTCATAAAGATACTCTTATTATGATTTGTAAGGCTTCTCTTAAAGCTAATCAATTGCTTGATGCAGGCGATATAGATGGCTTTACAAAGATGCAGAAGGCTTATGATTCATTGATGAAGTCAGGTAAGTTTACCGCGGCATAGAACAAGGGTGAAAGTGGTAATGTTATTGATTCCATTGGTGAATTAGTTGCTATGTGCGAAAGAGAGGGTTTCATTCCACGTTATTATATAGATACTCCTAACGACAAAGTGGATAGAACAATTCAAGATTTGCAAACATATACTCAAACGTTGATTAATGAGGAAACAAACCTTGGTACAATGATAGAGTCTGCTCTTAAGAAAATCGAAGAAGATAAAGAGCGTGAAGCTCAAATAGATGCAGATGACATTGATGACGATATTGAGGAGCAGATGTTTAGCGAAGATGGTAGAAAAGTTCTATCAGATGATGACTTTGTAGAATTTTAGGAGTTTGAAGAAGCGGAAGCACAAGAAGATAAAGAGGATGATGACGATGGCTCTAGCTGATTTATTAAATCTTTCGAGTGAAGGTAAAAAGATTGGTATATCAGAAGAAAGATTAAAGGCTATTATACCTGCGGCTAGATAGTATATTGCTTTTTGGAGAGAATATCCTGATTTGTTTGTTGATTTTCTTCAAACGGGTTGTGATCCAGAAAGGAAAAAAGATCTTAACTTCTACTTTTATTAGAGAGTGTTTCTACGAGTGAGTATGAGATATCGCTATGTTTATATGGTGTTTCCTCGTGCTTATTCTAAATCATTTCTATCAGTGCTTGTGCTCATGATACGATGTATCTTGTATCCTGGAGCTAAGCTATTCGTTACTTCTGGCGGTAAAGAGCAGGCTGCTGGTATCATAAAAGAAAAAGTGGGAGAAATTTGTACTTTAGTTCCTGCTTTTGACAAAGAACTTGATAGACGTCGAGGAGTAACCTAGGAAGGTAAAGATTATTGTAAATACGTGTTTAGAAGTGGATCTTACTTTGACAACGTAGCAGCAAGAGAGAGCTCTCGTGGTAAACGTCGTCATGGTGGTTTAATCGAAGAATGTGTTGGTGTCGATGGTACTATCTTGAATGAAGTGCTCATACCCATGATGAACGTTGACCGACGATGTCTTGATGGTAGCGTATAGTCAAAAGAAGTAACAAATAAGAGTCAAGCATATATAACAACTGCGGGATGGAAGAGTTCATTCCCCTACGAGAAACTTATTACGTTGCTTGTTCGCATGGTAACTGAGCCCGGTGAAGCTTTCGTAATGGGTGGTACATGGCGCATTCCCGCACTTGTGGGACTTGTTCAACGCAATTTTGTTCAAAGTTTGAAGAATGATGGTACTTTTAATGAAGCTTCATTTGACAGAGAATATGAATCAAAGTGGTCAGGTACTGTTGAAGATGCTTTCTTTAATGGAGAAGCATTTGATAGAGCTAGAAAATTGAATCAACCAGAATATGAAGCATCTGGCAGATCTAGTGCTAAAGCATACTATATTCTATCTGTTGACGTAGGTAGAAAGAAATGTGATACTGTTTGTTGTGTGTTTAAAGTAACTCCATAGTCTCAAGGTCCTGCTATTAAATCTTTGGTTAATATTTATACAATCGAAGATGAGCACTTTGAAGACCAGGCTATAAAGTTAAAAAAGCTTTATTATAAGTATAAAGCACGTAGAATTGTTATTGACGCTAACGGTCTTGGTATTGGTTTAGTCGACTATATGGTAAAGTCTCAAGAAGATGATCTTGGAGACTTCTTCCCTGATTTTGGCGTTTATGGTGGAACTTATGAAGGAGCCGATCAAGAGTATCGGAAGTTTAGAACTGATACTACTGAATATGATGCCATGTTCTTAATTAAAGCAAATGCTCCTATTAACAGTGAAGCTCATGCCAATGCGTAGACTCAATTGAACGCTGGTAAGGTAAGACTCTTGATTGATGAACGTATTGCCAAAACAAAACTCCTCGGTACAGTTAAAGGTTAGGCAATGAAACCCGAAGAAAGGGCAGATTACTTAAAACCATATACCTTAACTTCCATATTAAGAGAAGAGATGGGAAATCTTCGTGAAGAAACTGAAGGTATCAATATTATTTTGAAACAAGCTAATAAGTCAATACCGAAGGATAAGTTCTCCGCCTTCGAGTATGGTTTATATTATATAAAGCAAGAAGAAGATAGCAAAAAGAAGAAAAAGAGAGGCAAAATAACCGACATGATGTTTATGAACTAAGGAGGTGGCAAGATGCGAGCATCAAGAGCAGAAATAAAGATAGAAGAAATATTAAAGCGCTATGAAGTCAATTTTCAAGAAGAATATGAATTTCCAGGATTAAAAGCACCTTCAGGACGTCCTCTTAGATTCGATTTTGCTATTTTTGATGATGATGGGAATCTTGATTTTTTGCTTGAATATCAAGGTAAACAGCATTATCAAGCGGTTAGTAAATTCGGTGGTGCTAGAGGTCTTTATCAGTAGAAATACAATGATACTCAAAAGCGTCGTTTTTGCGCACTTCATGGTATTAATTTAGTTGAGATCCCATTCACCGAAGAGCATCTTATCTCGTATGACTATATCATGGCCAAAGCGGGATATTAAGGAGGTTGGAATCTTTGCTCAAGGAAAGATAGCAAGAAATCAAAGACAAAGGTTTTAATCTTGTAGGTTCAGGTGTAAGAACCGCGCCAAGGGAACTTGATTTTTTTGACGAGTTAGATTACGCTAAAATCAAAGTTGGCGTGCGGCAGCTAGATGATGCGATCATTAACCTAGGTTCTTATAAGAAGGTAAACTCAAATTATGGAGACAAGTAGTTTATTCTACGTGCAATTTATAAGCATGATTACGAGACATTAAGGAAAGTTTCAGAATACTTCTATGAAGCAAGCGGTATTTATTATAGACTTTGCCGTTATTTGGCTTTTCTTTATAGATATGACTGGTATATTACACCTTATATTATAAAGAAAGATGAAAATAATAATAACAAAACTGTGCTTAATGATTTCGCTAAAGCTCTTATTTATCTTGACAATTCTGAGGTAAAGAGAACTTGCGGCGACATAGCTTTAGAGGTCATAAAGTCTGGCGTATACTATGGATATATCATGGACTTTAAGGACCGATTTGCTCTCCAAAAGCTGCCAGCTACCTACTGCCGCAGTCGTTATTTCTGTGGTACTGATCCTATCGTAGAGTTGAATTTATAGTTTTTTGATGCTTATTTTTCTAATCCATAGTATAGAATACAAGTATTAAAAATGTTCCCCAAAGATATATAGAAGGCTTATGTCTTGTATAAACAGGGAAAGTTAAAGGGAGATTACCCAGGCGATAAGAGTTGCTGGTATATGCTAGACCCTAGTTTTGCCGTTAAAATCTCTCTTAATGATAATGACTTTCCTCCTCTTGTTGGGGTTATTCCTTCTATCATAGATTTAGACGCAGCTCAAGATTTAGATAGAAAAAAGACTCTTTAGTAGTTACTAAAGATTATTATTTAGAAGCTTCCGTTAGACAAGAATGGCGATCTTATCTTCGATGTTGATGAAGCTAGAGATATTCATAATAATGCGGTAGCTATGTTAAAACGCGCAGTTGGTGTTGATGTTCTTACTACTTTTGCTGATATCGACGTAGCTGATTTACGAGATAGTAATTCAGTGACTAAGGCAGACGATCTTGAAAAAGTGGAAAGAACAGTATATAATAACTCTGGCGTTTCTTAGAACTTGTTTAATGCAGAAGGTAATATTGCTGTTACAAATTCTATTTTGAATGATGAAGCAAGCATAAGAGATTTGATTTTGAGGTTAAATAGCTTGTTTAATCGCATCGTAAGCAAGTTTAGTAAAAAGAATCATGTATTTAAATTTGACTTACTTGAAACTACATAGTATAATTATAAAGAACTAGCTAAGATGTATAAAGAGTAGGCTCAAATGGGTTATAACAAGACCTTACCGCAAGTCGCATTAGGTCAGTCTCAATCTAGTGTTTTGGCTACTATTAACTTTGAGAATGACGTTCTTCATCTTGCAGAAAGCATGATTCCTCCTATGATGAGCTCTACAATGAACAGTAACGTACTAAGAAATTAGCAAACTGGTGGTTCTGGATCTAATATTTCTGGTAAGAGTGACTCTAATAGTGGTGAAGGAGCTGGCCGGCCAGAGAAAGAAGACTCTGAAAAGTCTGACAAGACAATAGCTAATAGAGAAGCAGCTAGTAAGTAAGAGGAGTGAATAATAATGCCAATGCATTTAAGTGTTGCAAAACAAGATACAATACAGATTATTGACTAGACTCAAGTTTCTCCTCTTGTTACAAAAGGAGTTGCGAAAGTCTTATATATAGGCGATAATAGAAATGGTACGTCGATCGATGAAGCTACAGCGATTGAGATGGGACGCAAGCTTCCTGGTAGTCCAGTTGTTGGATATTATCGAGATGATTTAGAAGATTTTGAAGAACATAGTAGAAAGATTGAGATTACAACTGATAAGTTTGAAATCCTTGATCTAACTAAGCCTTATGGTTTTGTACCAACTAATTCAAAGATTTGGTTGCAAGATTTTGTAGATGATAACTCTGTTACTCGCAAGTATCTATGTTGTGAAGTTTATATTTGGACCTCAGCTTATCCTGAATCATAGCGAGTTTTTGAGAAGGGTAATAATTAGTCCATGGAACTTGATAACAAGACTATAAAGGGCGTTTGGACAAATTCTGCTAATAGTCAAGGACGTATTTTTATTATAAATGAGGCATTGATAGAAAAATTGTGTATCTTAGGTGAGGACTTCGAACCTTGTTTCGAAGGAGCTGCCATTCAATCACAATTTGCTTTGCAGTTTAGTAAAGAAATTGAGCAACTGAAAACTTCGCTTTTCTCGTTGATGAACGAGGTTAATGATGCTCTGAATGATGAAGGAGGACCCAAAATGGAATTTACCAACTACTTGGTAGAGATTGGTGATGCCCTATGGAGCGCTATTTATGACTATTTAGAGAGAACTTACCCCGTTACCGATGCTGATGGGTGGACTCATTCCGCTTATTATCTTCGTGGTGTTTACGAGGAAGGCTCTCAAAAGTTTGCCATCATTCAGAATCGTGAGGATAGCAAGCTTTTCAGAATGAACTTTGACTACAATGAAGAGGGACTTGCTGTGACCTCTGAGCTTCAGGAAGTTGAAGTTCAGTATGTTCCTGTAGAAAACTTCGCTTTCTCAGTAGAGGATAATGACAACTACAAGAAAAAAGAAGAAGTTTAGGACAATTCTGATGAAGAGAAATCCTCTGATTCTGAAGAAGAAACAGAAGGCAAAGAAGAAGAAAATGGCGAAGAAGATAATGACAAGGAAAAAGGTAAATATGTTCTAGAAGAGATTCCCGAATATGTTGAACTTAATGCTAATTATAACGCCATTATTGAAGAAAGAGATCGCTTGAATCAGCAAATTAGCGATCTTAACACTGAGCTTGAGACTCTTAAGGAATTTAAACTCAAGATCGAAAGAGCTGAAAAGGAAGCTAAGATTGCTGAGTTCTTCATGCTTTCTGATGAAGATAAAGCAGACGTTATTGAGAATATTGATAAGTATTCTCTTGACGATATTGAAGCTAAGTTATCTGTAATTTGTTTCCACAACAAGGTAAGTTTCGTCGATCCTTCTTAGGAAGAAAAAGACGATAACGATCCTATTCCTACAAACTTTAATCTACAAGGGTTAGAGGATAATGACAGTGCGCCGGAGTGGGTTAAAGCGGTTAGACTCGCTCAGAGCGAGAGAGATTGCTAATTAGTTATCTCTAAGGCGCTATATGAATACTTTAATAAGGAGTGTAAAGTGATATGGCTTTAGCTACTACTCGTTTAAGCCCTACAGCTCAGTGCGTGTAGTATGGTTATGGTCAGGTTGAACCTAACCATCTTTCTGCTCGTCGTAACGGACAGATTTACGCACAGCTACCTGCGGATAGTTCTATCACCTTGCTTGAGAACGGCCAGTTTGCTAAGTATGACTACAAAGATGGCTTGGTAAAGATTGATACCGCTGGCAATATCGCTGGTGAGTGGCTTCTCGTTTTCAACGAAGTAAAGGTTTATGAAGACTATCAGACCGACGCTGACTTCGCAATGAAGAAGAGCGATTATCAGGCTCTTGTGTATAACGCAATGGGCGACAGTGGTTATTACCACTATAATGTTCGTAATGAATCTGGCACTGGTGACGACCTTTAGGAAGTTGCCTATAATGAAGGCTTGATGCCTGCTGGCACCACTATGGTTCCTCGTCTTCTCCGCACTCAGCCAGGTGACATCATGACTACTAACTGCATCACTGAGACTTATGCAAACCTCTCTGTGGGCAGCGTTCTCAAGATCAATAAGGCTACTGGTTATCTTTCTACCAGCGGCGATGTAAATGATCAGGAGTGGGTAGTTGTAAAGAAGTATAACATGCCTGACCTTCAGCCTGGCGTGAAGATTCAGCGTGTAAAGTAATAGAAAGGAGTGCAGAATAATGGAAAGAAAAGACATTCTTGCTCTCATGAAAGCTGCCCTCCAGGTAGGTCCTTCTGGAACTTATAGCTACAATGGTGAGCAATTAAACAAGTTTGCTATCAATGATGCTCTTCGTAAAGAGCTCAAGAATCTTTCTGATGATGTTGCAGAAAACCGTCAGAAGGCATATAGACTAATTGAGGAAGCTGTTTCCGACATTCTTCCTCGTCAGGTCGAAGATTTTTATGGCCGCTTTGCTGAGGTTCGTACCTTCCCACAGAGCACTACCCCAATCTTCACTCGTAAGCTTGGCCGTGTTCGTGCAAAGCAGTTCGTAACCCGCGTAGGACTCGCTGGTGTGTACGAAGTCTTCAAACTCGGTGAGACCCAGTTCCGTGTTGTGACTTCTGCTATCGGCGGAGCTTATCAGATCGGTTTTGAGGAGTTCCTTGATGGTCGTGCAGACTTTGGTGAAGTCGCTCAGATCGTTATGGACGCAATGAATGAACTTATCTCTCGTGAAATCGCTGCTGCTATGCAGGGCGCTGTAACTCAGCTGCCTGCCGCAAACCAGATTTCTACCGCAGGCTTTGATCCTGATGGTATGGATCAGCTCATTACTATTGCAAGCGCATACGGCGCTCCTACTATCTACTGCACTCGTGAGTTTGCAGTAAAGATGATTCCTAATAGCAGCGACTGGGTTTCCGATGCTATGAAGGATACTCGTTGGAGCCAGGGTTATCTACCTCAGTTCCATGGTGTTCCTGTTGTACTTATCCCACAGGGCTTCACCGACGAGCTTAATAGCCATAAGGTAATTGATCCTGGCTATGCTTGGGTTATTCCTTCTGGCGGCGACGATAGACCCGTAAAGGTTGCTTTCGAAGGCACTCTCCATATGCGTGAGCGCGAGAACGAAGACTGGTCTCGTGACGTACAGCTCTACCAGAAGGTAGGCGTAGGTGTTATCATGACCAACAACCTTTGCTCTTATGTTGATACTAGCCTCCAGGGTCATTTCACCTGGTAATTTTAACTGAGGGGATAGGGAATTATCCCTGTCCCCTCTTTTCATTTATGAGAAAAAGGAGTTTATTACAATGAAAGCAGACGATCTTTGTGTCGTGACTAATAGAAGTTCTGGTATGGTCATCATGTCCATCCCCGAAATGCGTGTTCGTAAGGTATTCTATCCAGGAGAAGCAAAAGAGGTAGAATTCAAGGAGCTTAAAGCTTTTGTGAATTAGCCTGGTGGCAGAGAACTGCTTTATGGTTATCTGCTTATTAAGGATCCTGAGGTTGCTAAAGCTCTTATGAATATTGATCTTAAAACAGAGGTTGAATATAATATGAGTGAAGCCGAAGTAAAAGACTGGATGAATACTTGTTCTTTGGATGAATTTAAGGATGCTTTGGATTTTGCTCCTGCGGGAGTAAAGGATCTTATGAAGAAATTTGCAGTTGAACTTCCTCTTAACGATGTTGCTAAGAGAGAAGCTATGTTAAAGTAGATTGGGTTCAACGTAGATGCTGCTATTAACATTAAGAAGGAAGCTGAAACTCCAGAGAAGGGAGAAGTTGTTCCTGAAGCGCCTCCTACCGAAAGACGTGCGGGCGACAGCTCTCAAGTGCGCAGGGTCAAGACTGTTGGTCAAAAGGAATCTTAATTTAAGGAGGAATAACCGATGGATGAATACCCTATCTAGGGTGAACCTACCTCCTTTGAAGAAATATATGACAGATTCTTTGGGAAGATTACTGATGATATGTACCTTGAGTGGACAGAAATGGACACTCGTAAGGATTTACTAAATATCCTCATTGATTCTATCCCTTAGTTTGAATTTCCTCGCTTCCCGCTGTATGACTATACTGTTTATACACAGGAAGAAAAAGACTCTGATCCTACTTTGAAGGATCATTATAATTGTCATTTAACTAGCGAAGAAATCAATATATTTGCTTTATACATGCTTAATGCTTGGTTATAGAGATAGATTACTTCTGTTGAAAACACTAGATAGAAGTATTCTGGAGCAGACTTTAAAATGACCTCTCAAGCGAATCACCTTGATAAGTTAATTACTTTAAAGAAAGAAACCGAGCGGCAAGCATTTCATATGCAACGTCTCTACAAACGTAGAAAGATCATTGATGATAAGGGATCAATTAAATCTAATTGGTCTACTCTTGCAGAGAACAGTGCTTTAGATGATGGATAAGTATGGGATTGGCTTTAGTGAAGAAATTAAGGCCATTGATACTAAGAGATTGATCAATTAGCTATGGAAATTAATTCCAATGAAGGAAAACAATGAAGATTGGACTTCTCATTTGGCAATCGTTATAGAAGAAATAAGTGGATTAGTTGAGATATATAAGGATAAGGTTGAAGGCTTGATTCTATTATCTAAGTTAGAGGGCTTAACCTCAAAAGAATGCGACGATTTCATGCTTTATAGAAAGACAATCTTTAGATGTATAGATTTATTGTCTTAGGTGATGGATTATGGGCAACTTTGAACTTATGAAACGTCGCCTTGAAGCCTAGGGTGGCATCAAACAAGAGGACAGAATGATAAAAGATAAATATAATACCTTTTTACATTCGCTTAAATATTCTTACTAGGCCGCTGATGTAGAAATGGTACAGCGGTGGGATTAGTGTCTTGAAGCTTATCCTGCGGCCCCCGATCCGACCGGAACCCCAGTTGAACCGCCCGTACCGGCGCGCGCACTTATCAATCCTAACAAGTTAAAATAGGATTATGATGATAAGATCCTTTCTATTGATTCCAAGTATAATTGGAGTCCTGGAGACGTATTTCGCTGGGTTGGAACTGATTCCTATTGGATAATTTATCTTGAGGAACTTACAGAGGATGCCTATTTCCGTGGTGACATAAGACGTTGCAAATATAAAATAAAATTCAAGGATGAAGAAGGTAAGTGGTTTGCTACTTGGGCTGCTATTCGTGGACCAGTAGAGACACAAATCGACTCCATTCAGAAAAATCAGGTTAGAGTTGATCGTCCTAACTTGAGTTTGAATATTCTACTACCTCGAAACCCGCGAACTATCTATGCTTTTGATAGGTATAAAGAATTTCTTTTTGCAGGGAGAGATTGGTAGGTAAAAGCTCCAGATAGCATTTCTATTACTAATGTTATAGAGATAGCTGCTGAAGAACATTATATTGATAAAGACAGAGACGATGTTGAGTAGAATATGAAGGATGGTTTAGTTATTGAGCCTTATGATCCTACTCCTGAAATTCTTAGTCATATTCATGGCGAAGGGTTTATTAAACCTAAAATTACTGAAACCTATTCAGTAGATATTGAAGGTGGAGTATGGAGAGTGGCAAATAACGTACCTGTTAGCATTGAAGTAGTTGATAGTAAAACTATTCATCTTACTTGGTGCAAAGCTACTCATGGTTAGTTTGAATTACAATGGGTCAAGGATAATACTATTTTAAAGCGGACCATTGTAGTAGAATCCTTGTTTTAAATAGATTGGAGAAATAGGAGAATGAAAGCTAATACATATGAGTATCCTAAATCAAGCTTTCTAGGTATGACAAAAGATACTGCTTTGATAATGAATAAAATCTTGTCAAATAAAGCAGTACTTCGTCTATTATATTACAATACTCCAGACTGTCTGAATCCAGAGAAGAAACCTGATTTATCAAGTGATCAAATTAAAGAAATGTTTAGAGAGAATCAAATCTCTATTATTCCTTAGGTAACAGTGGATAAAGAGAAGAAATCTTATCTTCGTGTAGGATTTAATAATTTTACTAGATCAGCTACTAATGATTTTTATCGAGATCATATAGTTGAAATACGAATTATTTGTCATTTTGATACTTGGACACTTGAAGATATGGATTTACGTCCGTATCGTATTGCTGGCGAGATAGATTCTATGCTTGATGGAGCTAGATTATCTGGAATTGGATAGCTTTTATTTATAGATGCAGACCAAGATGTTTATGATAGAGAATTTGGTGGAGTAACTTTAAGATACCTTGCTGTACGAGGACATGAAGATGATATAAATCCCTTGGAGTAAGTTATGAGAGATATATAGCTTGCTTTAATGGCGGGCATCGACATTCCTATTGTTGAGTTACAACTTACAATTCATCCTCCTACAGTGAAAGATATTGCGTTTATGGGAGAGCAAGAGTTCTTCCGGGCTGCACAATATCTTTGTGTCGATAAAGAAGTATTGATTTAGGACGAAAATGTTCTACGAGGCTTAAACAATTTTCAAGTATTATTGAAAGTTCTGGAGCAGTCTAAAGATAAGTCCGCAAAGACTGCTTTAAATACACTTTTACTCTTGCTTTTTCCGAATTATCGAACAGTAATAATGCCAAAAAGTATTATTATAACATAGTTAAGTGCAGATGCAGAGCCAATTATTATAGATGAAAATAACTTTGATATTCTTCAAGAAGTGGCTAAAGAAGTTCTTTGTATGTCAAGTCTTTTTCAAGGTAAAAATATAGTCTATAAACCGGCCAATGCTGCTGCTAAAAGGATTGCTGATAAACTTATGCGATCTCGAAAGAAGATTGCCGAATAGAAAGCATTAAAAGATTAGAGTGAAAGCGTGTTAACACGTTATCTATCAGTTTTAACAATAGGAGCAGGAATAAGCCCTCAAGAATGCACTGGCTTAAACCTATTTCAACTGTTTGACTTGATGGAAAGATATACTTCATATGTTGAATGGGATACCGACTTGCGAGTACGGCTTGCGGGAGGTAAGCCCGAAAAACAAGTCGAATCGTGGATGCGAAATCTACATTCCATGAATTAAGGAGGAAAAAATATATGAAATTCGGTGTTCGTGAAATTGCCGAAGTCGTATTACGCGCTAAGTCAAAGCAGCGTATCGGCAAGCGCACTTTCTATCGCAACGATCCCGTTATCTATTTCGATAGTTTAACAACTTCTTCTCTTGAGGGCGCCGCAACTACTAACTATGCCACTGGCGGACGTGGTAATACTCGTTTGCTGGCTTGGGAAGGTGAACGTACCCTCACTTTCAGCATGACTGATGCTCTGATTTCTCCTGAGAGCTTCATGATCCTTTCTGGTGCTGGCCTTATTGATGCCGACACTTCTAAAGGAGAAGGTACTGACATTCTTTATGTTCATACTACTTCTCAGGTTTAGGCAACTGCTGCAAATACTATTATCATTCCTAAGGTTGCTTGCTGGAGCCACTCTGGCGAAATGGCTGAAGGATATTATCATGATGGTGCAGATATTTTCTGCATGGTTCTTGATAATGGTGAAATCACTGGTGAGCCTTGCATCCCCGTTGAGCAAGGTGTAATCCATGGTAAGATGGTTGATGGTGTGTTTACCGCTCTTAGCGAGGGAGACGTTCCTACTCACACCAAGATTCTTTGCACCAATCATGGCGCTGGTATTCCTACTGGTGCAGTTGTTCTTGTTGACTATTACGTCAAGCGTACTGCTGGTGTAAAGCAGATTGAGATCACTCCTGATAAGTTCGGTGGTTATTTCTATCTTGAGGGCTCCACTCTGTGGCGTCGTGAGAGTGATGGTGCTGACCTTCCTGCTGAACTTATTATTCCTAAAGTAAAGATTCAGTCCAACTTCACCTTTACAATGGCTTCTAATGGCGATCCTTCTACCTTCGACTTTGTCATGGATGCTTTCCCTGACTATACCAAGTTTGATGGAACCAAGAAGGTTCTTGCTATGCTTCAGGTTGTTGAGTCTGACGACGACGCCTCCGCTGGTGAAGATCTTGCTCGTCGTGGCCACTGCAACACCAAGGAAGAGGCTGCTGGTATTACTCCTACCGCAGCCGAAGGTGAATTTGATCACTGGAAGACTTATGGTGAGCAGAACCATTTCGCAACAGATGCAGACCATGATGGCGTCTATACTAATACCAACTATCCTGATTCCGAAGACCTTGAGACTTATTATGATCTCCGCTTTGTAAATACCACTGGTGTTGCTCATACCGCAACTTTCAAGGTAAATAATAACACTGTAACAAGTGCTCAGTCTGGTTCTAGTGTTGTAGTTACTATTTCTCCTGCGATTGTCAGCGAAGATCTTACTGCAACTTGGGCTGGAAGCGAAACCCCAATTACCATTACTAGCGATACATTCACAATGCCAAAGGGCAGCGTGACTGTCACTCTGTCTAGCGGAACTTAAGAATTACATTAAATGGGAGGAGACAAATGTCTCCTCCCTATTTTTTGTTATGAGGGATAATTATGGGAATCTATAGTGGCGGAACATTTAGAGTTGGTCCAACTCCTAGGTTTTCTTTTGTAAATACTAATGTAGAGTATTATGACCATAGCATAGATTTATGGAATCGTTATAAAGGAATTTGGAGCATTGTAAGAAGCAAATTTGGTAACGGAAGAGGAGGAAGTTTAGAAGGTGCAAAAAAAATACAAATTGGATTAGAATATTTAAATAAGTACAATCCAAAAAAAGAAAATGAAGAATTTTCTTAGGATGAAATAGAACTAATAAAAGATATACTAGGAAGGAAAAAGCTTTCTTTATTGGACTTTTCAAATAGATTAAGTGCTAGCAAAAGAGGACGCTAGTTTGAAGATATTATGGCTAGAGTTGCAAATACTTTAACCACTAAAGGAGAAGCAACTGGCACTTAGACAGTCAATTCTCCATTAAAAATAGAAACAGAGATAGATTTAACTGGAACTGGTATTACATAGAAAAAAGGTAATATAAATAAGTTATGGGAATTAGTAAATAAACAAATAAATAAACGCTCTGGAGAGACTTTACAAGAGATGATAGGAAATGCTACCATAGAATTACAAAAAATTGTTTATGAAGGAAATGGATCTGCAACAGGAAAAATTATTGCGCGACAAGTTAAAGTTCAAGGAAAAGTAGATATATCTACTTTAAATGCTCAAAAAGTTGAATTATCTTCTGAAATATCTCAACCTATTTAGGATTTGGCTGAAGCTTTAGCTGGGCACACTTTTTCTTTAAAAAACTATACTTCTAAAACGATGAATAATTGGGGCGGCATTTCATTAGGTTATGCAAATAAATTTAGAGCATATAGTTCTTTTCTTTATGGAGCTTTAGGAAATGAAACTAACTTTGCTGATGTATGTACTTTTATTTTTGCATCAGAGTAGTCTCATAATCCAACTGTTCACAAATATTTAAATTGGGCTAGATATATTTATGAATTGACTGGGCTTGGTCAAGAAGGTAAAAATGGACTTGTAGATTATTTAATTGTGAATACAAGTGATGTGGGAGTAACTAATATTAAAGTATATCCGACGTCAGATTTATTGAAAAATATGCCAGAAGGAGAACCTGGAGCGGTTTTAAGAGAAATTGTTTCTCGAAACTGGAGAGGACAAGAAACTTCTTCTACGAAATTTATATTTGCGACTTGACATAACTAGAAAAATTTCCTATTATGGAAACAATAGAAGAGAAAAAGGAGAAGATGAATATGAAATATTCTGAACTTAACTTGCGGGAGCCCGAGGTTGAAAATCGAGTAATCAAGCTCGATGGTGACATTGACCTCGCCGTCCGCGCTTACCTTCCTATTGATGATAAAGCAAATTTGATTACTTGGGCTATTAACCTTGCTCTTGATGATCGTACTGGTTGTATTAGCCCTGTGCGCTTTGAAGTTTGTTTTACTATTGCAGTAGTGAAGTGGTATTGCGATTTAGAGATTGATGAGGATATTCCTCTTTCTAAGATATATGATATGTTTGAGTTGAATGATATTACTAATAAAGTAATGGGCGCAATTCCAGTAGAAGAGATTGATTTCTTGAGAGATCTTGCAAAGGATACCGCGGAAGATCTTGTAAGATATAATAATTCTTTTGCGGGGATGTTAAGTGTTATGAGTAATGATGCTAATAATCTTGACGAATAGTTAGCTGATATTTTCAGTTAGATTAAGAATAGAGAAGGTCTTGAGTAGCTATCTGTTATTAAAGATGTGGTTGGATCTGATTAAACTATTTATTCAAAAAAGTAAGTTTAATTAGAGGATTACAGGGAGTTTGAGAGGTAATTCCTCTCAAACTCCCTTTATTTTGTTATATTGAGTAAAAGGAGGCACTGATTGTGGCTAACCGAAGAATAACTTATGAAGTTGGCTTTACTGGCGATACTAGTTAGCTTTAGGCCGCTTTAAAACAAGCAGTTGCTTCTTTGTAGGAACTTGGAACTAATCCATAGAATCTACAAAGAGGATTAGAAGGTGCCGCACATGCTGCGCTAGAGTTAAATAATCATCTGCGCAATGCTTACAATGCTGATACAGGTAAATTAGATCTAACTCGTTTTAGACAAGAGTTAGATAAAAGTGGAAAAGAATTAAAGGATTATGCTGCTGAATTGCGGGCGCTCGGTCCGGCCGGTGAGCAAGCTTTTATGTAGGTTGCTACTGCAATTGGCGCTGCAGAACTTCCACTTAAGCGCTCTAATTAGCTATTAAATTAGTTATGGGTAACTATGAAGAATACTATGCGTTGGCGTTTGACTACTGGCGCATTAAATTCTTTTATAGGTGGATTATAGCAAGCGTTTGGGTATAGTAAGAGTTTAAATGCTTCTTTGAATGATATTCGTATCGTCACTGGCAAATCTGCGGATGAAATGTCTAGATTTGCTAAAGAAGCTAACCAAGCTGCTAAAGAACTTAGCACTACAACTACTACTTATACTGATGCTTCTCTTATTTACTATCAGCAAGGTCTTGATAGTGAGGCTGTTAAAGAACGTACTGATGCAACCATTAAGATGGCCAATGTTACTGGATAGAGTGCTGAAACTATTTCTTCTCAGATGACTGCCGTTTGGAATAACTTTAGAGAAGGAAGTAGAACTCTTGAAAGTTATGCAGATACCATGGTGGCTCTTGGCGCTACTACAGCTTCTAGTTCTAAAGAGATTGCTGAAGGTCTTGAAAAGTTTGCTCCAATCGCAAATTCGGTAGGTTTAAGTTTCGACTATGCGTCCGCCGCACTTGCAACTTTGGTAGCTACTACTCGTGAATCTGCAAGTGTTGCTGGTAATGCTTTAAAGACTTTATTCTCTCGTTTAGAAGGTTTAAAGCTTGGTGAAACTTTAGAAGATGGTACTGATCTAAATAAGTATTCTTAGGCTTTATATACTGTTGGTATTAATATTAAGGATACTAATGGTGAGCTTAAGGATATGGATCTTATCTTGAGTGAGCTTGGTAATCGTTGGAAAGATCTTGCTCGAGATGAACAAATGGCTTTAGCGCAAACAGTTGGTGGTGTACGTTAGTATGCTCAGCTGGTTGCTCTTATGGATAACTGGTAGACTTTCTAGTAGAATCTTGTTACTGCTAGAACTGCTGAGGGAAGTCTTGAAAAATAGGCATAGATTTATGCTGAATCTTGGGAGGCTTCTAGAGACAGAGTTAAGGCAGCCGCAGAAGATGTTTATGATAGTTTAATCAATCCAAAGGTATTTATTGACCTTGATAAAATGTCTTAGGCTGTACTTAAGCCATTAGCATCTATTCTCGATGGTATTGGTGGTTTAACGGGACTTCTTCCTATTGCTGCGGCTCTTATGACCAAGGTTTACAGTGCATAGATTGCAAATGTAATGCGTGATATGGCTGTAAATATTGGGTTGATGACTGGACGAGAGTAGGAAAGAGCAAGAGCGATTCAAGCTTAGTCAACTTCATTGGTAGAAAGGCTTGATTTAACCTATCAAGAAGAATCTTTAGATGCTAAACGAGCTGCGATTTTAAAAGAATAGATTTCTCTTTAGGGAGAGATAAATGCTAAATATGACCAATATTCAGAATCTTAGAAAGCATGGATAGAAAATGGTCTTTATAGCGTAAATTTATTAAAGCAATAGGCTCAAGATGCAATAGATACTTTAGGTAGAGCAACTGATAATTTTGAAGAGATTAAAAATAATTTAGGAGAAGGATTTAAGGTATCTGAATCTTTTACAGATAAACTTGTAAATAAAGAAGAATTGGCTAAAATAACAGCTCAAATGAAAAGTTTTAGTCAAGAAACCTAGTAGGCTTTACAACATCTTAAATCCGATGCTCTTTTTGGTAAAAATGATAATGTTTTTAATAGCATAACAGAAGCAATAGAACAAGTTGCTGAAAAATCTATTAAATTAGATTCTTTAAAAGGAATGTTTGATGCTACAGATTAGAGTACTGTAGCTTGGTCGACTTCAGTAGAAACTCTTGCTAGAGAATTAGGTATTTTATCAGAAGGAGAAACTTTAGCTAACGGCGGTTTAGAAAAAATTAAAGATAAATTATTTGAAGCTGGTGGAGTAGTAGATACTACAAAACAAGAATTTGAAGATTTAATCCTTTTATTTAAAGAAATGGGTAATCCAGAATTTGCAACAGCTATTGATAAATATGTTTATTATTTAAATGCTATGGAGAAACAAGGGATAAAAGCTACTCTTAGTTTTAAATAGTTTGTTGCAGGATTAAATGAAGTTAAAAATCCTCCACCTGCTATGACAGATTGGGCTGATACTTTAGTTGCTGTTGCTAATGGAGCCTCTCGTGCAGCAATGGCTATCCGTTCTTTTGAGAATATCATTGAAGTTTTTTCTGATGATTCTCTTAGTACAATAGAAAAGTTTACAAGAATTTTAACTTCTTTAAGTATGCTTTTACCAACTTTAACAGCAGTAATTGGAGTTTTTGGTAAAGGTGCATTAAAGGCAGGAGCCGATGCTGCTACAGCTGGAGTAACTGCGGGGACTGGAATTGCGGCTGGTGCGACAGCTGCAAAAGCAGCTATGCCCATTGTAACTGCAATTATTGTTGGAATTTATGCAGTTATAAAAGTTATAGATGCTTTAGTTACTACTCAAAAAGAAGCTAGAGAGTCTATATAGAAAACTATTGATGCTTATAAAGAAGTTGAATCTGAGCTACAATCTCTTTAGGATGAACTTTCTACTACTCAAGATAGAATTAAGGAGCTTTAGGAGCTTGCTGAAAGTGGATCTATTTCTATTGTTGAGCAAGAAGAATTGCAAAATCTTTAGGTAGAAAATGATCGACTCGAAAGATAGATAAAACTTCGTGAAAAACTTGCTGAATAGAAATTAAAAGATGCTGTTAGAGAAATTCAGCAGCGAGGTAAAATAGCTTATAGATTTACTACAGAAGAACCATTTAATTCTAATTCTCCTATTGATTTTGAAGTTCCTACTTCACTTACATATGCAGGAGATATAGAAGCTAATTTATGGTAGTTTAATGAATTTGGTGAAAGATATTTATAGACTAGAGATAGTGTTATATAGTAGTTTGAAGATGAATCTTGGTTTTAGCAAGATCGTGATTAGTATATTAAATATATAGATGAATTATATGCAGCGATAGATGAGGCACGAGAAGAGCATCATGAAAAATGGAAATCTGAAAATTTTGAAACCTATGAACAATTAGAATCAGATTATCTTACATATCTTGAAGCTTATAAAAAAGGATATATTACCGAGAGAGATCTTACTGATTAGTTAATTAGATTACAAACAGCGCGTAAAAAGATGTATGATAATGAGGGAGAGTATGCTGAATCTTTCATAGATCCAGTTCTCGCTTAGTTATCAAATCAAGATCTTAATACTCTCTATAATACTATTGGTCCTGTTTATCGAACTTATTTATCTGAATCTGGATAGGATCTTCTTGATCTCTATGGAGTTTCTCCATATGAATTACAAGAGTAGGTTTTAGCAGTTAGAGATAAAGCTTTTTCAGAATTAGCTAAATTTGGATTTGAAGATTTAACTGATAAATTAGGATATGTAGAATTAAAGCTAATTGCAGATAACAGTTTTAAGTCTTTTGAAGAATTATTGAATTATTTGCAAGCTAATAGTGGAATTATTCCTGTTTCACTTTAGGTACAAGCTATTGAGGACGCTAGAACAGAAGCTCTTGCAGCACTAGCTTCAGGGGAATTGCTAAGTGATGAATTAATTACTAAAATTCAAGAAGTTTATTAGGGAATTGCTGATGTTACTGATTTTGCTAACCTGTCTGTTAAAGACTAGATTGAGTTTTTAACAACTTAGGGTAAAATAGCAAGATAGCAGCTTGATGATCTTTTAGATAAAGAGACAAACTTATAGAGAAGATTAGATATTGTAAATAATCAAATTAAAAATCCATAGCGATATGATATATCTAAAGAAACTCTATCAGAAAAAATTTATCTTGATGTTGAGCTTTCAAATGTACAGAGCGAAATAGAAAAATTAAAAGAATAGGTAGAAAAAGAGCCATGGCAAGTTAATATAGAACTTGGTGATGAAGCTGCTGCTACTATAAACAATCTTAAACGTTCTATTGATCTTATAAATGATGATTTAACTGTTAGCGCAGAAAATCTTGTAGAGTTAGGTAAACGTTATCCAGAGGCTCTTGTGGGTGCTCATTATGACGCTAATTAGAATATTTTACAATTAGAAGAAGAGAAATATAATTAGTTAAAGAATCTTCTTGATGAAGCTATTGATGGCACAGTAGAAAAAAATAGAGATGCTTCTGCTTAGGTTTTGACCGATTAGGCTACTATTGCAAGTGGAATTTTAGCTATCATTGATGAAACTGAAGATGGCAAACGAGAAGAATATAGAAAAACTTTAATTTAGACTTTTGATAATAATTAGAAACAATTTGAAGATACAAAAAAGATGGCTCTATCTTCTATGATAGAAGTTGTTAAAAATGAAATAGCTACTCGTTAGGCTCGTCTTGAATCTATGATAGAAGGATAGGCCAGTTCTAAAACAGTAACTGATACTCTTGCTAAAAACGCAGAAATTACAACTTAGAATTATAATAATGCTGCTTAGAATATTTTAAATGCTTTTGATATTGCATTTCGATAGATAGCACTAGGAGCTAAATCTGTAGCTGAAGCTTTAGCAGGTGGCAGAGATTATACAACAATAGCTAAAAATGTATCTACTCAAGGTTATTCGGCAGAACGAGGAGTTACATTAGATACTGTTTATGCAGAAAATAAAGCTAGTGTTGAAAGTAGTCATGAATATTAGTAGCTTACTCGTGAGATAGATAAATTAAATTAGTTTGTTGGTAGAATAGAAGATTATGAAGCTGGAAATATTTCTTGGGATAAAGTAAAAGAATTTTTTGATAGAGATTTGCCTGAAAGTGTTCAAAGAGGATTCTCTGATGCTTTCGTTAAAGCAGTTGGGATAGGATTTGATTCTTCGGAAGAAGCTGTAGATGCTCTTGGAGCTCTTTTTGCCGACCCCGAAGCAAGATCTACTATTCAAGAAATCCTTAATGAAACTCTTAGCACTCTTCAACATTTACTCGAATCACCAGAAGAGGATAAAACCAAAGGCTCTGGTGGTAAGCCCGATTATGCAAAGCTTGATAATGCAGACCTTGAAAAACATGAGGACCTTCTTGAAGAAATTGAAGATCGTTATCATGAAATTACTCGTGAGATAGAGCGTCAAAATCGTATCCTTGATTAGTTAGAAACCTAGGCGGAAAGAACCTATGGTCTTGATCGTTTAAAGCTTTATGAGAAAGAACTAGAAGAACTTAATGGACTTTATGAAAGATAGAGAGCAAAATAGGGTAGAGCAGAAAGATATTTAGCTGATGTTGATAAGCCTAGACTTCAAACTGCTTTTTAGGCTATTGAGACTAAAGAAGGAGCTGCTGATATTCTTGGTAGATATGGATTCTCTGGTTTTTCTAATATCGCAGTAGATCTTGGTAAACCCGGTCAAGAAATTAAGGACTATGAGGCTCTTGAAGATAATATTCGACAAGATACTGAAAATTTCCTAGTTAGCTATAGAGCTTTCATGGTTGAGTATGATAATTTCTTACAAGAGTATAATGCATTAACCGATGAAGATAAAGCTAATTAGCAAGAAAGAGCTTTATAGTTACAGCAAGAATACGAGTTAGTTACAGCTTAGTTTGAAACAGTTAAAACTCAACAAGAGGAAAGATTAGCAGCCATTAAGCAATATGAAGAAACTCTTGATACTATCAACACTCTTGCTCATGAAATGGAAGAAACACTTCGTAGAGAAGAAGATACTAAGTTAAAAGAAGTTACCCATCGAATGGATGTTATCCTCGATGTGCGTGATGCTCGTAAACAAATTCGTGACTTTACCAAAGAAATTGCAGAATCCTTTGGTGATGCTCTTACTCATGGTGTTCGTACAGCTGAACTCGGTTGGGATTAGGCTAAAGACGAAATGGCTATGTATAAAGAGTATGTGCAAGAGTATAATGACCTTAAGAGTTTACTCGATAATGCTACTGAATATACCGATACAGAGGCCATTGTAGCAGAATTAAGAGAGCTTGAAGGTAACATTATTGAATCTGGCTAGAGACTTCTTGAATGGTCTGAGTAGGTTGAAAACATGTTTGTGGAAGCTTTAAGTGCGGCCGCAGATAGATTCTCCTACTTCACAAACTAGTTAGAGCACAATGATGCGATTCTTTCGACTATGAAAGAGCTTTATGCTTTACAAGGATAGACTTATAAGACTCAACAAGGGTTCAATCGTTTACAAAGAGTTGCTCAAGAAAGATTAGAAACTTAGGTTGGCTAGGCAAGATTGCAGCGTAAATGGTTTGAAGAAGCTGATTCAAGGCTACAAGAAGCTTAGGCTTAGCTTGATGCACTTATTGCTGAAAAAGGAGCAGAAGCAGAGCAAGATTTCCGTTATGATACCTTTAAGAAGAATAGAGATGCTTTGTTAAAGGAATAGCAGGAAGCTTAGAAGGCTATGCTGAGTGCAGCTCAACAAGCTATGGAAACTGCTTAGTAGATGTATCTTGATTAGATTGAGAAGGCAGTTTATGAATTTGGTTAGGCACTTTCTGGTGGAATTGGTCTTGACCTCTTGCAAGATAAATATGACCACTACATTGAAGAAGAAGAGCGTTATCTTGATAAGGTAAATGAAGCATACTAGGTTGCTGCTTGGTATGATAAATTACAAAAGGATATTGATAATACTACTAACAAGCTCACGAAGGATAGGCTGAAGGCTTTATAGTAGGAGATTGATATTCGTAGAGAAGGTAACACTCTGTCTCAATATGACCTTGATATTCTTGAGGCTAAATACAAGGTACTTCAAGCTCAAGCCGATCTTGAAGATGCTCAAAATGCTAAGAGTTAGCTAAGATTAGTTAGAGATAGTTAGGGTAACTGGAACTATTAGTTTACTACTAATCCTGATGATATAGCAGCAAAAGAACAAGAGTTATTGCAAGCAGAGAACGAATGGTATAATATCGCTAAAGAGCAAACAAAAGAAGTAACAGGTGAAATTATCGCCACTTGGCAAGAGTGCTAGGAAGCTATCAATGAGATTTATAGTGATACTAGTAACTTCGTAATGAATGAGGAAACTGGTAGACTAGAACTTACTAAAGAGGCATAGGAAAGAGAAACTGAGATTCGTAGATTCTATGCAGAAAAAGTTAAGTTCTTAGAAGAAGAAAAATAGATAGCTATTGGCGATATGACCGAAGCTGGCAATTAGGCAATGATTCATATGGCAATTGCGGCCGGCGAGACTGTAGAGGATATTACCGGAATTACTGGCAGAGAAGTTGAAAGCTTAGTAGAAACTACTGGTATGAATAGTCAACAGTTACTTCAATTGAGCCTTAGCCAAATTGAGGATATTCTTGAAAATAGATTAGCATAGCTCGCTGAAGATATAGGGATAAGTGCTGATGATTTAAAGGATATGTTACAGAGGAAAGAGAATGGCATTGAAAGCGATGCTGATTCTACCTTTAAGGCAATTCTTGAAAGTGCTGATCCTGCAACAGTAGATTTATATAATCTATTTGCTGAGAACTGGGGGCTTATTGGATCTCTAGTTGGAGAAACTTCTTCTGGTATTAAGGGTAATATAGCGGATACTTATACGAAGATTTAGAGCGGTTTAAATGATACCGGAACTGCGATGAATTTGTTTGATAATATCTTTGCCAAAGATTTAACCAGCATGACTAAAAATACCGCTATCTTTGAAGTAGAATTTGACAGAGCCGTAGAAAATATGTAGAATAGTTTTGATAATTATGGTGAAACTATTGCAGATGTAGCTGATGATTGCGGCGTCTCGCTTGAAGCGCTAGATGACTCGGTTAATATGGTTTCTGATTCTACTGATAGAATGATTTGGGAAGGTCTTGATGCTGCTCAGGCTCTTTGGGATTAGGTAGATGCTACTTGGGATGCCTAGTAGGGTTATCTTGATCTCGCTAGTGCTGTTTGGGAATATATTTATGCATTACAAGCCCTTGCTGCTGAATAGGTTGTACCCACAATTGAAGAAGCCTCTGGGGTTAATACTTTTGATAATAGCGACTGGCTTGATTATGAAGGTGATCTCTCTTAGAAAATGGCAGCGGCTCTTTATAATAATGACATGGAGAGCTATAATAAATTTAAACAAGAGAGAGAAGGAGCTGTAAATAGAGCCTTTAATGCCGGATATGATGTTGTTGATAATAATAGAATTGAAATTGCTCTTAATGATGCAGATCGAGATTTATTAAAGAAATTTGCAACAGGTGATTAGGTCATTGTCAAAAATGAAGTAACATACACTTCAGACGAATGGAAAAAAATTCATGAAGCAACTGGTACTACTACTATAGGAACTTTTGCTACTGGCGGTTATACTGGTGACTTTGATAATGGCAGACTGGCAATTCTTCACGAGAAAGAACTTGTGCTTAATGCAGAAGATACTTAGAATATTCTTGCTGCGGTATCTATGGTTAGGTCTATGGATGATATTTTTGGAAGTCTCGCAGAATAGCTTGATAATGATGGACTTGCGGCGATGGCTCTATTAGGCTCACGAGTAGGTGGCATTGGAGCTCCCGCGCCCGCAAGTACTGATTTTGAATAGCATGTCACCATAGAAAGCGTATCCTTCCCAGGAGTCACTTCGTCTCGTGAAATCGAGGAAGCTTTTGAAAGTTTGGTTAATGATGCTGCCCAATGGGCAAGACGGAGAAAAAGTTGAGGAGGGGTTAATCCCCTCCTCAAGGAGAGAAAGGAGTAAACATGAGCAATAAATATAGCGATTAGTTAATGCAAGCTTTAGATATTGCAATAGATGAAAAAATATCAACATTATAGTTTGATAAAACAATTTAGGCTACGGTTTAGTCAGTCGTTGATCTTGATACTGGAGAATATAGGGTTAAGTATAAAGATGGTATTATATCAGCATTTTCGGCGGACCCCAAAGAAACCTTTAAGCAAGGTGATGCGGTCTACGTAACTGTTCCAGAAAGTGACTTTAGTAATAAAAAGTTTATCAGTCATCGTATTACTAATAATTCCTTATCTACAGGTCAATATACTGAACTAGCCAATACAATTTTTGAAGTCAGTCCCAATTTTTCAGATTTGGGTTATACATATACTTCTCCTTCTGACAAGGGTTATGCCCTGACAGTTGGTCACGATTCTTCTATTAACATTCTTCGTTCTGCTCCAGCTTTAGCCAATTCTCGTTTTAAGGCTTATGCCGATTAGTATGAGTATATTCAAATAAGTGCTTCTTTTCTTAATGAATTTACTCAAGATCATACTCAAGGGGATTATGGTATTGAGCTAGTTTTAACTAATATAGATAACTAGTAGGTATCTTACTTCTTGAATTTAAATGACTTTAATGGAGATCCCTATCACCTAGCTACCTGGAGCCCGCAATCAATAGTGGTAAAAATCCCCAAGGGATAGATAAAAGCTCTTAGTGCTATCTATTTCTATGAGGACGGTTTTATAAGTGAAGGTAATATAGCTAATCTCTTTATGAGTGATTTTTCACTTAACTTCGTCGATAAAGTAGATCTTACTGAAATTCCTTACTATCTCAACATTCTTCCTCTTGATGGCGTTGCTTTTACAACAAGTTCACAATCATTGCGACTTGAGGGACATGTTTATAATAAAGGAGAAGAGCTTTCTGAGTCCTCTTGTTTATTTTAGTGGTTTGAAAGAGATCTTTCTGTGGCACCTGGAGATCTTGCTTATGATAAACGAGCAGGATGGGGTTGGAAGGCTATTGAAGGGGCTACTAATAAATTATTAATAGTGTCTAACCCTAGTGGATCTATTTGGTAGAAAAGTTTCAAATTAATTGCAGTTTATAATTCTACAACCTTAATGACCAAAGAGATAACTCTTTTTAAGGGTATATTAGATACTGAGATTGAATAGGTAACACAGGGGAATGAAATTCACCTTAAGCTTACTAAAGATAGCTATGTTGGAGATTGGTATTATTTAACAGCTGACGGTAATTAGGTAGCGATTCCTTAGTCTCCTCGTTCAGGAACTTCGCCTAATATAGTTCCATTCTTACTTTATTCACCTATGACTTTCTATTGTTAGGTTTATTAGGGAAATACTTATATTGGCGAACTTAGTTATGTAATGCAAAATATCGAATCTAAAGATGACGTATCGGTTGTCTTTAGTGGAGAATCTCTCTTTAGCTATGATGCCAATGGCGATATTAATATCTATGATGCTGAACTTGAAAGATCTTTACAAGCTGAAATAGTGTGGAAAAAAGGTATTATTAGTAGTTCTCCTACTATTCGATGGCTTGATTTTGAGAACAACGTAATCGGATCTTACTGGGTCGATTATAGTAACAAAGACTCGATGTTGAAGAAAGTTCGAGTTGACACAACGGAAAATATACTGTATTATACAGTTAAACATAAGTTTAAGCAAACACCTTCCAAAAACAATTCTTTTAGAATTGAGATATCTACCACAGATGGTTAGGTTTATAGTTTTGATAAAGAAATTGTCTTCACTAAGACTGGAGATCCTGGTACCAATGGTACTAGATATCAATCTTTAATTACAGTGACATCAAACAATAAGTTTGTAGGAGTGAACAGTAGTAATACGGCTATAACTCTTGGATGCAAGGTATATAAAGATTAGACTGAATTTTCTGGCGCGAACATTACTTGGACTCTTGTTAACTTAGCGGTTGTGTCTCAATCTGGTGCTGCAATTAGCGTAAAAGCTAACAATAGCAATAGAAAGAGATATGTTAAAGCGACTATTAACATAACTGATGAAGGTAAGACTACTACTTTGTATGATTTCTTCCCGGTTGATAGTTGTGCTAGTTAGCCTGTTATTGATATCAGTGAGCTACCTAAGTATGTACAGTATGCTGCAAATGGTAGAAATCCTTAGTTTAGAAAACAAGTACCTACTATTAAGTATAATGGAACAACTGCAACAATAGCAAGCGGAGACACAGCGGTTATTAAGATTGCTAATGGGTAGTTTAAACCCATTGATGAATTTAATCCTGATAATCCTATTGGCTTGCTTACCATTACAGTAAGCGGAATAACTATCTATCATCCTGTGCCTACATACATTAATACCTTTGGTAATGAAGCAATTAATGGTTGGGATGGCGTTTCAGTAGATGTTGACAATGCTGGTGGAAAAATTCTTGCTCCATAGGTTGGCGCTGGTACTAAAGATAGTGCTAACAAGTTTACTGGTGTTGTCATGGGTAAAGATTCTGCTTAGTAGAAAATAGGTCTTTATGGCTATCAAGCTGGTGTAAATAGTTTTGGCTTAACCGAAGAAGGTAAAGCTTACTTTGGTGTCGCAGGAAAAGGTCGCATAACAATAGATGGAACAAGTGCGACTATTTCTGGTGGAGGAGGAGGAACTTCTACCTCTGGAATGACCATTACGCTATCTGCGGCCGCCAGCTCTGCAGACGCCATAAGGGTTGGTAATGGTAACTTCATAGTGACCTATGGAGGGAAGTTAACTGCGAAATCCGCAGTTGTCGATGGTACTATTACCGCAGGAGCTGGGAGTGTGATCGGTGGCTGGACTCTCGCAGCAAAACGACTGTATAGTGGAAGTGGCGCTACTTATGTGGCGCTTGATAGCGGAACAGGTGGTGTTAGCTAGGCCATCTGGGCTGGTAAAGCTGATCCTGCTTCAGCGCCCTTTAGGGTGACTCGCGCAGGTGCTTTAACTGCAACTTCCGCAGATATTACCGGTGTTATTAAGGCAAATACTGGCTATATCGGTGGAGCATCTGGTTGGACAATAGATTCTAATAAGATCTATGGAGCAAAAAGTAGTAAGTATGTTGCATTGTCTACTTAGGGACAATATGCTTTATTTGCGGGCGCTAGCTCTAGCGATGATACAGGGGGAGCTAATGCGCCATTCTGGGTCAAGTTCGATGGTAGCCTATAGGCGACTGCCGCAATCATTCAAGGGAAAATTACTGCAACAGAAGGTGCTATTGGTAACTGGAAGATAAATAGTGCTGGTGATGGTGCTCTTCGTTCTACTTTAAGTGACTCTGGAGCAAGCACTAGAATTTATTTAAATGGTAAACCTGCAAGTGGAGGTAACGTCATTGAGATTAGAACCTCTGCTTCTTCTATTGTTGATGACTAGAAAGTAGCAACCAATGGCTAGTTCTATGTTACAGATTAGGGTAAAATGGTAGCTACTAATGCAGAGATTCATGGTACTATTAAGTCTAAAGCTGGTGAGCTTGGTGGCTGGACTATAAATAATGATGGCTTGAAAAAAGCCGATGATATCTATATTTATAGTAATGGTTCTATGAAACTTAGAAACAACTTTGCTATTGATACTAGTGGTAATGTTTCAGTAAAAGGAAACATTACTGCAACTGCCGGATACATTGGTTGGTAGAATGATAGTAATAAAGGTTGGGCTATTACTGCTAATAGGATTTACTCTAATGCAACTAACTATGTTGCTCTTGCAAGTAATGGTACTTATGCTATATGGGCAGGTAATTCAACTGCTAGTAGCGCACCATTTAGTGTAACACATGCTGGTAAAGTAATTGCTACTGATATAGAAGCTACTGGTAAAATAACTGCTAATTCTGGTAGAATAGCAGGTTGGGCTATTAGTGGCAACAAACTTTAGGTAAGAACTTCTGCTACTGATACTACTGGATCTACTAATCTTTATCTCAACGGTGGTCCTTGGGCCAATGGTGAAAGTTAGTATGTAATCTACATGTCTGCTTCTAATCCAAGCGATACAGGAGTAAGCAATACTAATGGTAGATTTTATGTTACTTCTAGTGGACATATGTTTGCTCAAAGTGCTGAAATTAGAGGTACTATTACTTCTAAAGCAGGAAGTATTGGTACTTGGAATATTTCTAATCGTGCGATTAGTACGCTTGCTAATGAAGCTACTGTGGCTAATAGTACTACTGGTATGGCTAGAAGTGGTTTTAATGGATATATTCAAGTAGATGGTAAGAATTATAGCTAGACAGAAGCAGCTAATAGAATAAGTAATATTGCCTTTTGGGGTGGTATGAATTATGTAAAAGAAGGAGAAAATTACTATCTACAAGGTAGTGAGACTGGAACCTTCTTTGCTGTTACTCATGGTGGTACACTTTATTGTAGAAAAGCTAATATACGTGGTACTATTATTGCTGATAGTGGTACTATTGGCGGTTGGAAGATTCGTAGTGATAAATTAGAGAATAGCGATGGTAGTGTTTACCTTAGTGCAACAGGTGGATTAAAACTTGGTGATAATTTTAGTGTTAGTGCTTCTGGAACATTAAGTGCTAGGGGTGCTACTATTAGTGGTAATATTTCTGCAAGTCAAGGCTAGATAGGTAATTGGAAGATTGCTAATAATAGATTATAGAGTGCTAATGGAGAGGTTTATCTTGGTACAAATGGTTTTAAATTAACTGATAATTTTATAGTTGATTCTAATGGTAATGTTACTTTAAATGGTAGAATTACATGGGGAAGTAGTTCTACTCCTTGGGAAGATGATATTCCAGATGTAAGTTAGTTTATTACTTCTTCTTAGGCTGCTAATATTGCTTCAACAACTATTACTAATTGGGCAGTACTTTCACCTATTATTGCAGGTGGATCAATATTTGGATCCAATATTTATGCTACTACAGATTATGAGCATGGAGAAGGTAATGCTAATTATTTAAGAATAACTTCCACTGGAATAAATTTTATAGATAGAGAATCTTAGCATCCTTCTCAATGGAGCATATATGAAGATTTTAATTATACTCCACCTCGTTTAACAATAACAGTATCGAGAGGAGATATAGATTTAGATCCTGAAGGTTATTTACGATTACCAAATGGAACTTATACTAGAATTGGTAATCAAAGTCTTGATGAATATATAGCATCCCATGCAGGAACTGCAGTATTTGGTTAATAAAGGAGAGCATTAATGTCAACACCTGTTATTTCTTTATCTGCTATTTAGCTTCATGCTGGAGATAAATCTGTTCGTTGTACTTATACATTAAGTTCTATTGACAGTGGAGCTATTCGTGAATTTTATGTTAAACGACCTTCTGTTTATGGATTTATTCATTTAGAAGATTATGATGATTCTGTTTCCAATGGCACTACAATTATAACATTAGATTTTACCGATGTATGGACCGATTATGGCGACTATGTTATAAGGCTTTGGGTTTATAACAGTAGTGCAGAAGAAGATAGTGATTATGAGGAATATACGGTTACGTTATTAGGTAATAGACCCAATAATTTTACTTTTCCTTCTTCTGTGCGCTCTGGAGCTGCTACCACCACTTTAACGGCAAGTAAGTGGAATGACTTTCAGGATAGAATAAATGAGTTTCAAGCTTATAAAGGTGTCACTGAAACAAGTTTTTATGATGTAGATTCAGGCGACGCAATGACTGCCTCTCTCATGAGAAAAGCTTGGGATGCTATTAATGGTATATCTGGGCATGGTACAATGCCAACTCGTCCAACTGCAGGAGCAACTATTTATGCATCGTGGTTTCATGACCTAGCTGATGCATTAAATGAAATAGAGTAAAAGGAGACACAACAATGCGCAATCAAGATATTATATCTAGTTTTGAAGGACTTTAGAAATTGCGGCAGGCAGCTAGTAGGCGCCTTCCCGCACGCACATCCTTTGCTATTGTTCGTAATATTAAAACTCTTCAACCTATTGTTGAGGATATTCAAACAGCATATAATGAGCTAATTATGAAGTATGCTGAACCTATAGAGGGAGATAAGTTCCGTGTAAAGGAAGAAAATATGTCTGAATTTACTACTGAACTTAATAGTCTCTATAATTTAGACACTAAAGTGCCTATTATTAAAATTAAATTTGCTGACATAGAGAACTTTGATTTCTCTCTTGAAGAAACAGAAGCTCTCTATTTTATGATAGAGGATGAGGAGGCTTAATGCCTCCTCTTTCTTGTTTTGGGCAGTTCTTATTTATCTAATTAGGATATTTTTGAAATTCTAAGAGAAGAGAAAAAGGAGGCTTGCTATTTATGCTATATCCACCTATTTTAGCAAGTACATAGTCTGTTTTTTCAATCAATGAGATACCCAATGGTTATGAAGTAAAGTTCTCTTTAGCGGCTATTACTACATACGACGAGATTGGCCATATTGGTATATTGGTTGCTAAACAGAGTAATAATAGATCAATTGCAAATACTGCATTATATCCTGATGGAGTTATTTATAAATCATGGGATAAGTAGGAGAATAGTATTACTATAGCATCTAGTGATCTTAATCCTACTTGGGAGCCAGGAAGCTTGTATAAAATACAACTTCGCTTTGGTTCTTCTACACTTCCATCAGGGAATCCACCTTGGAGTAATTTTGCATCATGGCATAAGACACAAGTATAGGCGAATGCTTTTTCTGAATGGTCTACCGCTATGATTGTTAAACCTATCCACACTCCTACTTTAACCATAGTTAAAGATTCTAATGTATATACTGGATCTTAGACAAGAGCAGCTAGTTTAGTAGCTTCTTTAACTCCTACTTTTTTTGGAATATGTGAGATTCCTAGTGTGGATAAGGAAGTTGAAGAGTCTTATAGGTTTGAGATATTTTAGGGGAATACCCTACTTGAATCTTCTGGTTGGTTAAGTCATACTAGTGGAGAAGAAGATGCTGTGTATTTTAAGACCTTACTTGAGAATTAGTCAACTTATCAAGTAACTTATGATATTCGAACTAGTAATGGCTATGAAACTAGTACTTCTCCTTTTAATTTTGTAGCTGTAAGGTCTACACTAGGAGATCTTGATAATTTTTCTATTACAGCTGTGAAAGACCCGGAGAATGGTAGAGTAATCCTTATGCTTGAACAAACGGCAGGAGAATTAGTGACTGGCAATTTCGTAATTACTAGGTCATCTGAAGCAAGTAATTATAAGTTATGGGAAGACATTAAGTTTCTTAATTACTTTACTGAAGATTTTACACCGGCTAAAGCTTGTTTTATTGATTATACTATTGAGAGTGGTATTAGTTATCAGTATGCCATTTAGGGGATGAATACCAAGAAGGTCCGTACTAATCCTTTACAAACCTAGAAGGTTATGATTGATTTTGAATATGGGTATTTGTCTCGTGATGGAATGCAGCTTAGACTTACTTTTAACTAGAAGATGTCTAGCTTTAAGCATTCTACTTTAAGAAGTAAGTAGGATACTTTAGGAGATAAGTATCCGCATTTACTGTAGAATGGTAATGCTTATTATGCAGAGTTCCCTATTAGTGGGTTGATTACTTACTAGGGAAATACTGAAACTTTCTTTGAAGCACGTAACAGTGGAGTTTACTATAAGGATGAATTGGTGCTTAATACAGGAAAGTTTGAGGTTAAACAGGGTGTGCGGCCGCAGGCTCCTAGGAGCGATGCATCTATCATAAATCCGGACGATCCTTCCTCTTATAAACCAGCAGAGTCAGTTGAGGGGGTAATAGATTATACTATCACTTCCGACATGACAGATAATAATATCTTTATCGAGCGTAAATTCCGTGAAAAAGTAGAAGAGTTCCTTAACGATTTTACCTGTAAGCTCTATCGTTCTCCTACTGAAGGAAATATTGTAGTCAACCTTATGAATATCTCTATGGCACCTAATGAGATGCTAGGGAGAATGATTTATGACTTTTCCGCGACCGCCTATGAAGTGTTAGATTTCACACTTCCGGAAATGGATAAGTATGGTGTTATAAATATTGGAGAGTTTGGTGCCGATGTTGAGTTAGATGAAATTTACCATAGTTTTGGTTAGATTGATTTTTGGCCAGGACAAGAAAGCTTAAGCGTCTATGGTAAAATTGCTCAACAAGAGGAAGTAGAAGTCGGTGAATTGTATAGATATTAGCTGCAAGATATATAGAGTTTTTGGATAGAGCCATATCCAAAAGACAAGATAACTAGTATTATTGCGGAATGGAAGGCTAGAGAAGGAGACGATGGAGTTCCTAGCTACTTGACTGACTTCCTTGCTGCTTCTGAGGCCACGCCTATTAGAATGGTTGTAAATGATCAAAGTATTTATATCTCTCCTTTTAAGGTATATACTTTGAATGATGGTGAGGTCACTAACCTTACACTTTAGTCTTCTAATTTACCTATCTTGGTGAATTATATTGCTGACCTGACTTTGTAGAAGAACTCTACTGTGTAGGAGATTACTAGTATAGATATTACTACTAATTTTGGTTAGATAGCTGGTCTTTTTTCGGAAGAGGAAAGTGTGTTATAGGAATATAACTTCAATTATAGCTAGACTACCGATTTAAAGATTGCGGAAAGCGGGCTATATAGTATCTATCAGTCTAAAGATCTAGTTGCTATTATTAAAGAAACTATGAAGAAGCATATCGAGGATACTGAAGGTAAAACCTTAACGCCATAGCAAGATGGATCATGGAAAGATCAGTATGGTGATGAATACTACTTTAATGGGATAGATTCTGTCACCATTGAAGCAGACAAGGGTACTACTATTTATATTGGTGAAAGTAATAGTAGCTATGAAACCTTTGAAATAGGTAAGAACAGACCTGTTGGGGGATAGCAGGCTAGTAATATTCGCTTTGAATCTAATAAGATATACTTTAAAGACGTACTTGGTCATGCAAATTATCTATAGTTAAAGGATTCTACTTTTGCGATTGTGGATTATACTTTCTTATTAGAAGTAAGAACTGTATCTAATGTTGAGGGGTGAGTGGTATGATTAACTACGATGAAGAGTTTTTAAAGTAGTTAGATAGAGCTAGAGTGCGGACACATTATGCCAAGATCATACTGCTCTCCTTTGACGAGAAGCCTATAAGAGAGATTTAGGGAACTATTACAGCTGGTAGTATCAGTGTTAATAGTTCCTCTGCTATTAGACGGACAATTTCTCTTACTATGGCAATAGATGGCTCAGTGTCTGATATTACGAATATTGATAATGAGATTTCTATTAATAAGAAGGTAAGAGTTGAGGTAGGATTAGCCATTCCTTTTAAAGATTGGGCCAAGGTGTATGGCGACATAGCCTGGTTCCCGCAAGGTGTATTCGTGTTATCGAGCGTTAATGCTAGTAGGAATACGAATAGTTGGACACTTAGTATCACAGCGAAAGATAAGATGTGTTTTCTCGATGGAACTGCGGGCGGCACCTTACCGGCTACTATAGTCTTCCATGAAAGAGAGATAGAGAATGATGATGGTAGCATTACGATAGAGTACCCGGTTTTACGCTAGATAATTTATGAAGCGGTCAATCATTATGGTTGCGAAGCTCCTGAGAATATTTTTATTAATGACTTGCCTGATTAGATAAAGATGTTGGTGAAGTATGATGGTCTGCGAACTATTTATTTTAATTAGGCTTTTACTAGTGTATCTTATACTAGAGATGCCAGTCATACTTATCCTTTCTATAATGGCGATGATGCTGGTTATGAGATGACTGATTTTACTTATCCAGGAGAATTAGTGCTTAAAGCTGGGGATACTGTGGTTACGTTATTAGATAAAATTGTCAAGGTACTTGGTAACTATGAGTATTTCTATGATGTAGAAGGACACTTTATTTTCTAGGAGATAAAGAACTATGTTAATAAATAGAGTCCTTTGGACGAGCTTGAAGATTATGATAGCACTCTACCTGGACTTGCGGCCGGCGCTTACGTCCGGGTCTACGACAATAAGCGGTCGGCATACTAGATTTCCGATCTTAAGGCGGCCGCCGCAATTACCCATACTCCAAAATATGATAATATCAAGAATGATTTCTACGTATGGGGTAAACGTAAAACAGATAAAACCGAGACTGACATTCGCTACCATCTTTCTATTGATGCCAAGCCTATTCTTGACTTTGCACGACAATATATGTGGGCTGTGACAGATTCTAAAGGAGCTATTCTTCGTTATGATATGAGTTATTCTGGTTATGGCACCACCGATAAAAATCTTCAAGTAGGTCCACCTTGTTCAGAGTGGCGAGAGGAGTTATATCGCTAGGCTCTTGTTGCCAAGACCTAGAGCGGTTTTGGTAGTTACAATAACTATTATTATGAAGAGCTTCTTACCGAATGGCGCAAGCTTTATGATCCTACTAATAATAATTGGAAAACAAACAGTGAGCTAACCTGTTACTGGAACCCTGACGTGTTTAATAATCCTGAAAAGCTAGTATTCTGGTTAGATTTCATTGATTCTAGTTCAGAGATAGGGAAGTATTCGGTTGGACAAATTGGACGTAGGACTAAAGTAGTTAATAATAATGACATAAAAACTATATATAATAAAGAGGTTCCTGATATAGTATTTATTCCTGCTGATACAGAGAATATACAAGAATTAATTAGCCATTATAATGCTATTGGTCAGCGTTATTTCTTGCTTAATAGTCAATTTTAGAATCTCTTTTCTATAAGTGCTACTGGAGCTAGTTGTTACGATGAGATTCGAGACCTCATGTATCAACATTTGAATTATCAAGCAACAGTAAGTTTAACTTGTTTACCTATTTATCACTTAGATACGAATAGTATTATCTACATAGAAGATACTGAAAGTGGTGTGGTAGGCAATTATTAGATTACTTAGTTTACCCTTCCTTTGACCTATAATGGGACAATGAGCATAAGTGCTACAGAAGTGTTTACTAGGATATAAGGAGGATCAGGAGTAATTTATGGCGACTCTTAGATAGTTTTATTATAGAGTTCTGGAAGATGGATAGTTTAAAACTTCTCTTCCCCCAGGAGTTTCTAGCTTTTTTGATGTAAATTTACTCAATGGAGATAGTGCAGCTAAAGTAAGTATACAAGCTCCTCCTGGTACGGAAATATAGTTAGATAATAAGAGTATTATAGTTGGTAGGTCTGGTCTTTATGATTTTGATAATGATAATGTTCCACCTATTACTTCATTGGTTTTTCCCTAGCCAGTCCGATATATACGGACAGAAGTAGTAGTAGCAGATAAACTTTTATTGGAGAGCTTTTTACGAACAATATAGGGCTAGGTGGATGACTCTTTAAGTGATAACCCTTTATCTACGGATAATGATTATAAGAATTTTTCTCTTGACGGTTAGAAAATATATCAAGGTGAAAGAACTAAGACAGCAGCTCAATCGCCTTATAATTTTAACTTCAATGGAACTACACTATATGGTTTTTCAGGAGTGCTATCTTAGTATTTAAAGACTATTCAAGGTGAATTAAGTACTGAGAATATTGATATAATGAACGTAGTGGTAAACTACGTAACTAGTGATTAAGGAGGTGCTATTAAGTGGATAGTTATTTTGGTTAGATAGGCCATAGTTTTTATGGTGGTCCTAATGGCTAGAGTTTTTCCGTAAAAGAAACTTTTCCTAACAAAGTCGCTTTAGATGCTGACTTAGCGACAGGTTTTACTTCTCCTATTTAGGTAGGAGAATATGTAAT
>JAEEGK010003585.1_pt1 | contig 38571 bp, 31 predicted proteins | sample 8958771 | NCBI WGS metagenome assembly JAEEGK01 (sample SAMN16246547, study PRJNA631951) | gut metagenome | biome: gut microbiome; feature: rumen; material: SC-attached | host: Bos | place: Iran: Karaj | collected 2018-10
AGGCCCAGCTGCAGGGCCTTGGACGAAAGCTCCTTCAGACCCTGTATCTTTTCCCTGCAGTACTGTTCAATGGCCGACATCAGCGCCTGGCCGTCATCTGTCGATGCAGAGAATGCCGCAAGTACATCGGCGCATGTCTTTGCCTCTGTGCCGCCGTTTCCCTTTGCAAGCTCAATTACAAAAGAATACTCCTTCGGGATGCCTGCGCTCGGGTTATCCTGAAGATACCTGAGCACTTCCTGGGCCTGTCCCTGGGAGTATTCCTTGACCTGGAGGCTGCTGCCCGTAGTCAGGGCTTTGTCCTCCGCCGGTACGAAAAAGTACCACTTGATTGTCGGGAAAAGGAACCAAACACAGATTGCAAGCACAACAGCCGCAATCAGAATGCGTTCAGTCTTTTTCATGCTATTGTCCAGCCGGAATCAGTTCTCGGCCTTCTCCTCTTCTGCAGGAGCTTCAACAGCCGGAGTCTCCTCTGCGGGAGCTTCCACTGCGGGCTTCTCGACTTTCTCGATCTTCTCTTCCTTCTCCTTCTTTGCAGGCTTCTCGGAAGAGCTCTCTTCCTTCTTGTTCAGGACTGCGGAGATGGCGTTCTTGCTGAACTCGATCCTGGTGTTGTCGTCGACCTTGACGATGACAGTGCTCTCCTTGACGACAGCAACTGTTCCTCTGATACCGCCGATAGTGACGATCTTGTCACCTTTCTTGATGGCAGCGAGCATATCCTTGGCTTCCTTGTCCCTCTTTCTCTGAGGTCTGATGATCAGGAAGTAGAAGATCAGGATGATAACACCGAAGGTAATCAGCGTTGTGACCATGGAACCGCCGGCGCCTGCGGATGCTCCGTCAGAAGTTGTTGTCGATGCTCCCAGAGCAAGAATCAATGAATACATGTTATGTCCTCACTTATTGGATTGTTAGCAAATGCTTTTATAAAAATACACATATATCTGTATATTGTCAAACAAAAGGCCCAAGGTTTCCCTCGGGCCCTATTGCCTCTCAAGCCATCAAATGATTATTCGCCGCAAAACTGCGTTGCAACGAGGCGACATACCTATTCGGTAGGCGCCGAGCAAAACGCAGAAATTGCGGATGAAGAATCATTTGATAATTACATCATGCCGCCCATGCCCGGGTTGGCAGGTGCTGCCGGTTCCGGAGCGGGGATATCGGCGATTGCACACTCGCTTGTGAGGATGAGTGCTGCAATGCTGGCTGCATTCTGAAGTGCGCTTCTCGTGACCTTGACCGGATCGATGATTCCGGCTTCGACCATGTTGACCCACTTGTCGTTGTTTGCATCGTATCCGACGCCGGCTGCGCTGTTCTTGCACTTGTCGGCGATGATTGCACCGTCTTCACCTGCATTCTCTGCAATCTGGCGCATCGGCTCTTCAAGGGCTCTGCGGACGATCTTGTAACCGATCTGCTCCTCATCAGTGAGAGAAGAGAGGTCCTTGGACTCCATCTTCCTGGCAGCCTGTGTAAGGGCAACTCCGCCACCGGGGATAACACCCTCTTCGATTGCCGCACGTGTTGCATTGACTGCATCCTCGACTCTGTGCTTGCGCTCCTTGAGCTCGACCTCTGTCGGGGCACCGACGTTGATGACTGCGACTCCGCCTGCCAGCTTGGCAAGTCTTTCCTGGAGCTTCTCGCGGTCATAGTCGCTTGTTGTCTCTGCAATCTGCTTCTTGATCTGACCGATTCTGTCCTTGATGTCGGCGGCGTTTCCGAGGCCGTTGATGATTGTGGTGTTCTCTTTCTCGACCTTGACGCTCTTTGCTCTTCCGAGCTGGGTAAGCTCGGCGTTCTCGAGCTTCATTCCGAGCTCCTCGCTGATGACCTGTCCGCCTGTGAGGATTGCGATATCCTCGAGCATTGCCTTTCTCCTGTCACCGAAGCCCGGAGCCTTGATGGCGCAGACATTCAGTGTGCCTCTGAGAGAGTTCACGACGAGTGTGGTAAGAGCCTCTCCGTCGACATCTTCTGCGATGATCAGAAGCGGCTTGCTGGTCTGGACGACCTTCTCGAGAACAGGCAGAAGCTCCTTCATTGTGGAGATCTTCTTGTCATAGATCAGGATGTACGGATCCTCCATGACAGATGTCATTGTCTCACGGTTGCTTGCGAAATAAGCTGAGATATATCCGCGGTCGAACTGCATTCCCTCGACGAAGTCTGTTGTTGTCTCGATGTTCTTGGACTCCTCGACTGTGATGACTCCATCCATTCCGACCTTCTCCATGGCATTGGCGATCTCCTCACCGATGGTCCTGTCGTTATTGGCGGAGATTGATGCGACCTGTGTGATCTCTTCCTTGTCACTGACTGTCTTGGAGACAGACTTGATCTCTTCAATGGCATCGGCGACAGCCTTGTCGATTCCTCTTCTGATTCCCATCGGGTTCACGCCTGCTGAGACGCTCTTCATTCCTTCCTTGGTGATTGCCCAGGCAAGGACTGTGGCGGTTGTGGTTCCGTCTCCGGCAACATCGTTTGTCTTGGAAGCGACTTCCTTGACGAGCTGGGCGCCCATGTTCTGGAACGGATCCTCAAGCTCTACCTCACGTGCGACTGTGACACCGTCCTTTGTGATCATCGGTGCACCATACTTCTTGTCCAGAAGAACCGTGCGTCCCTTCGGGCCCAGGGTAGTCATGACTGCCTTGGCAATCTGCTCAACACCAGATACCAGAGACTTTCTGGCTTCCTCACTGAACTGTAGCTGTTTTGCCATAATATCTATCCTCTTCAAATAAAAGTTTTAACGTCTTTAGCCGGCATACCGCCGACCGTAACCAAAGATACAAAAGAATCACGCAGAAATCAAGTTTGTATCATGAGTTTATATTTCAGGTGTTCACGGAGCTCACGGATTGCACGAATGACAACGAATTATTGATGTCGGTTTGACAATATACAGATATATGTGTATTTTTATAAAAGCATTTTTAAGCATATAAGTGAGGATTTCATATGTATTCTTTGATTCTTGCACTGGGAACTCCCACAACAGCATCTGACGGAGCAGCCGCAGGCGGTTCCATGATCACGACACTCATCACATTCGGTGTGATCATCCTGATCTTCTACTTCCTGATCATCAGACCTCAGAGAAAGAGGGACAAGGAAGCCAAGGCAATGCTCGCCGCTATCAAGAAGGGCGACAAGATCGTCACAATCGGCGGAATCAGGGGAACAGTCGCTGTTGTCAAGGAGAGCACGGTCATCGTCAAGGTCGACGACAACACCAGGATCGAGTTCAGCAAGAACGCAATCTCATCTGTCCTGAACAAGAAGGAAGTCTCTGCCGCAGAAAAGTCGGCAAAGAAGACCGAGGAGAAGATCGAGAAGGTCGAGAAGCCTGCTGTTGAGGCACCAAAGGCTGAGGAGAATGCGGAAGAGGCAGCTCCTGCAGAGGAGAAGGCTGAGAACTGATGAGGAAAACTGAACGCATTCTGATTGCATTGGTTGTCATTGCAATCTGTGTTTGGTTCCTTTTCCCGACAATCAAGTGGTACGGTTTCGTACCTGCGGAGGATAAGGCATTGATCAATGCCACAAGCCTCCAGGTCAAGGAATACTCCCAGGAGCAGGCGAGGGATGTTCTGGATTATCTGAACCAGAATTCTTCCTCCGAGGTCTCCAAGGAGTATTCTTTTGTTCTGACTCTTGCAAAAGAGCAGGTCAAGGGAAAGGGGAGCACGGATCTGAGAACCTGTGCGGATGTCCTGACCGCCTTCTCTGCATCAGCGGATGAGGGGCAGGCACTTATGGAGGCTGTCGAGCAGTACTGCCGCCAGCGCATACAAGACCTCAAGGAACTGTCATCCAAGGCACTTCAGCTCGGACTTGACCTGAAAGGCGGAATGAGCATCCTGCTGGATGTAGACCCGTCATCTCTTTCCGAGAGACTGGGGCATGAGCCCTCAGAGTCCGAGATCTCAACTGCGATTGATGAGGACATAGAGATTCTGAAGAACAGGATCGACCAGTTCGGAATGGCTGAGCCTGAGATCAGAAGACAGGGAGACAGCCAGATCCTGATTGAGCTTGCCGGTACTCCTGACCCCGGACGCGTGGATGCGTTCCTCAAGGGAAAGGGATCTCTTGCGTTCCATCTGGCGGATACTCTGACAACCCAGAGAGTGATGGCCTATTTTGAGGCCAACACAGAAGAATATGAGAAGATTATCGATGCTCTGGCCAATGATTTGCCGTTTACGCAGCCTTCCGTCATTCCTCAGGACAGGATGCTTGCCGGCGTTTTCTATACTGATGAGTACGGGCTTGAGCAGCTTTCATCTGTTGTGGTCATTTACAGAAAGGCCGCACTTGACGGCGGATACCTGCTTTCCGCGCAGACAAGCAAGGACAGCACAAGCAACCAGCCCACAGTCGCCGTAAAGCTCAGCGATGAGGGCGGATCTATCTTCTACGATTTCACAAAAGGTCATATCGGACAGCCTCTGGCGATTGTCATGGACGGACACGTGAAGAGCGTGGCCACAATCAGGGATGCGCTTTCCACCAACGTACAGATATCCGGTTTCACTGCAAAAGAGGCGGAGAACCTTGCCATACTGCTCAAGACGGCATCGCTTCCGATCTCGGTGACAATCTCAAGCCAGCAGACGGTAGGAGCCTCACTGGGTGAGGACTCTGTGCGCATAGGAATGAAGGCCATTTTCTACGGATTCATCCTTGTTGTGCTGTTCATGGTTGTGTTCTACAGCTGGAGCGGCCTGATTGCGGATGTGGCTCTTGTCATGAACCTTGTCATAATGGTCGCCACGCTGGGAGGTTTCGGATCCACTCTGACTCTGACAGGTATTGCCGGCTTGATTCTCTCAGTTGGAATGGCCGTTGATGCGAACGTCATCATATTCGAGAGAATTAAGGATGAGCTCAAGGCGGGTACGCTGCCTAAGAAGGCGGTCTCCACAGGATTCTCTAAGGCACTTTGGACGATCCTGGACTCGAACATCACAACAATCATCGCCGCGGTGGTGCTGATCTTCTTCGGATCCAGTGCTGTGCGCGGATTTGCAACAACTCTGGCGATAGGTATTGCGAGCTCCCTGTTCACATCGCTTTTCCTGAGCCATCTGCTCATGGATCTCACCGTCGGTGAGAGAATCTCAATCTCATGGAGAAGGAGGTACGCTGTAAATGAAAAGAATTGAGTTTCATGTCGTAAGACGCAGGACCGTTTATCTTGGAATAGCATGCATCCTTCTTCTTGCAAGTGTCGCGCTTCTTGTCTTCAAGGGCTTCAATCTTGGAATTGACTTTGAGAGCGGTGTGTCCGTGTCCGTCAGGATCGATGACTCCGGCGCGCTGATAGAGGATGTCAGGCAGGCTCTCTCACAGGTTGAGGGAGTCAGGGTCCAGAACATAGGATCCTCTGATGATGGCCGTTATCAGATAAGGGTCAAGCTGACTGAGAACCAGACCCAGCGTGAGATGGAGAACCTGATCAACACGATGCTTGGGCGCAAGTTCAGCTCATTCACGGTTCTTGAGAGCTCATTCATAGGAGCAAAGTTCTCCTCAAGCCTTGTCACCGGATCACTTAAGGCTGTGGCTATTGCGCTTGCGCTGATCCTGGTCTATGTCTGGATCAGATTTAAGGTCGCCTATGCCATAGGATCTATCCTTGCTCTGATCCATGATGTGGTGCTGATGCTCGGATTCATCAGCCTTGTAGGTTTTGAGATCTCATCAACGACAATCGCAGCTATCCTTACAATCATAGGCTATTCACTGAACAACACCATTGTCATCTTCGACAGGGTCAGGGAGAGCATCAAGGGCAATCATGAGCAGGAGCTTTCATCTGTGATGGACTATGGTGTGAACAGCTCACTGTCTCGTACCACATTCAGCAGCGTCACTACGCTTCTTGCAGTCATTCCGCTTGCAATTCTTTCTTCCGGAGATGTGAGGAGCTTTGCGATCTGCATGATCTTCGGTGTTGTGGTGGGAACTTACTCATCCAACTTCCTGGCAACAAATGTCCTTTACATGCTTGGAAAGACACATGCTTTGGACATCCTGAAGCAGGAAGAGGAGGAAGACCTCTCAGATGCAGCAGTTGCCAGAAGGATGCTCGGAGAAGACGAGCCCAAGCTCAAAAAGGCGGACAGCAAGAAGCCGGCTATGAAAAAGACGGACAGGAACAAGGGCGGAAACGACCCGAAGATACTGGTCTGACGGGAGAAAACCGATGAAGGTTGTCAGGAGCAAGGTCATTGGCTACTGCTTTGGAGTCTCGAACACCATCAACAAGGCGGAGGAATGCATCCAGTGTTCAAAGGATGAGAAGCTGCCCTGCTACAGCATAGGGCAGCTAATCCACAACAAGGATGTCGTTGAGCATTTCATGTCCGAGGGAATGGTGAACTCCGAATCTCCTGACGGCCTTGAGCCCGGTATTGCGCTGGTTCGTGCACACGGTATTCCTGAGAGTCTGAGGCGCAGGTATGAGAATGCCGGCTTCAGGATTGTGGACTCCACCTGCCCGATTGTGGCCAAGGGCGCAGAGACAATAAGAAAAGCAGCCCAGAAGGGAAGTAACACAATAATAATTGGTGTAAAAGGTCATGCAGAGACCATCGGTCTTCTTGGAGTTGAGCTTCCTGACGGCAGGGCTGTTGACTCTCAGCTGATCTGCAGCATGGAAGATGCAAGGGAGCTCTGCGCAAGCAGATGCCTCAAAGATGACTCTGACATTGTTGTGGTTGTCCAGACCACATTCCCTGAGAAGGAGTTCCAGGCAATCAGAAGGTACCTTAAGACATGCTTCAGCAAGATCCGTTTCTCAAACTCGCCCTGCGGTGCGACAGAGGCAAGGGGCAAGGCCGCACTTGATCTTGCATCCCAGACTGATGCGGTGATAGTGATAGGCGGAAAGAACAGTGAGAACACCAGAGGTCTTGCAAGGCGTGTGGCAGAGACCGGAAAGCCTGTGTACAGCATCGAGAATGACAAGGACCTGGATGAGAGGCTCCTTGAAGAATTGTCCGTGTACTCAAGTGTGGGTATCTGCAGCGGATCATCCACCCCGACTTCAACCATCAGGGCTGTCGAGGAGATCCTCGAACGACTCTGAGAGGAGGCATTTATGACGGAAAAACAGCAGAAGGCCTATGAGAGGCTTCTTGAGATTGACAGGAAGATCACGATGATCGGTCATATCGAGGCGGTTCTCGGTTATGATTTCGAGACAGTCATGAGCAAGATGGGCGGAGATGAGAGATCGCGTCAGATGGCATTCCTGTCATCCATGGTCCACGAGATGTCAACAAGCAAGGAGCTTGGAGAATGCCTGGAGACCCTCTCCGGTGTCTCTGACGCCACAGATGAGCAGAAGGCTCTGGTGCGTCTCTGGAAGAAAGAGTATGACGATGCCGTCATGATTCCCGCAAAACTTGTCGAGGACCTGAGCCAGGCCTCCAGCGAGTGCCAGAACAGGTGGTTCTCCGCAAGAAAGGACGGGGACTACAAGTCGTTCTATCCGTATCTGGAACGTCTAGTGGATCTTTCCAAGGAGAGCGCTTCCATCACATCCCGTGGCAGAAGTCTCTATGACACGCTTCTGGACCGCAACGATGCCGGCTTTGACAGCGCGCAGATCGAGACTCTGTTCGAGGGTATGAGAAGCACCATAAAGGCGGTCATGGCCGATGCATGTGCTCCCGGCAAGCAGCTGACTGCGGAAGATCAGGCATTTCTTTATAAGAAGTACGACATAGAGAAGCAGAAAGAGTTCTCACGCATGATCCTCCAGGACATGGGATATGAGTTCGACAGGGGATCGATAGGCGAGGTCGCACATCCTTTCACAAGCACGGTGGGAAGCGATGACATCAGGATCACCACCAGATTCGAGGATGCGAATGTAACAAGCCAGGTCTTCACCATTGTCCATGAGGGCGGACATGCCATCTACGAGATGGGTGCCAACAACGGCTCGATAAAGGGAACCATTCTCGGCCAGGGTCAGAGCAACACGTTCCATGAGTCCCAGAGCAGACTTTGGGAGAACCTCGTGGCCAGAAGCCCTTATTTCTGGGAGCATTATTTCCCGCTTTTCTGCGAGACGTTCCCCGAGCAGACAAAGGGTGTAAGCTTTGATACATTCATGAAGGCTGTCAACAGCATCCAGATAGGGGATAACAGATGCAATGCAGATGAGGTCACATACGGGCTTCATGTCATTCTCCGGTTCAGGCTGGAACGACAGTTCATTGACGGAGACCTGAGGATCAAGGACCTTCCGGAGGCATGGGACGCAATGTCCGTGGAACTTCTTGGAAAGCATCCGGACAGCATCCAGAGCGGAGTGCTGCAGGATGTTCACTGGATGGGCGGAATGTACGGTTATTTCCCGTCATATGCGCTTGGAAACATCATCAACGCCCAGATCTGGGACACAATGGCAAAGAGCATCGATGTGGTTTCAGCCATGCGCAGCGGAAAGCTCTCAATGATCAAGGATTATCTGACGCAGAACTACTACCGCACAGGAGCAATCTATTCGATTTCGGACATGCTGACCAAAGTCACAGGCCGCAATCTTGATTCTTCCTTCTTTGACATATACCTTAGAGACAAGTACAGGAGGCTTTTCGGTTAATGAATCTCCCTAACAAACTGACTGTTACAAGACTGGTCCTGGCACCGTTCTTCTTTCTCTCTTATTTTCTGATTGACCTTATCCCGTCAATGAACACGGTCCTTTATGCCGTGATCCTTGTCGTGTTCTATGCGATTATGGAGCTTACTGATCTCCTGGACGGAAAGATCGCCAGAGGCCGCAACCTTGTGACCGACCTTGGAAAGGTCCTTGACCCGTTTGCCGATGTAATTTGCCATCTGACATTCTTCACTTGCCTTCTGGTCTCGGGGATAATGCCGGTCTGGGCCTTCATACTCATTCTCTGGAGGGAGTTCTCCCAGAGCTTCACAAGGATGCTGATGATGGGCAGGGGCAAGGCAATGGCCGCCAACATTTTCGGAAAGGCAAAGACCTGTCTTTATGCGCTTACATGCATATGCGGTTTCGCATTCAGGGTTCTTTCGGTCCTTTCCGCTGACGCATCATTCATGAGGGTGTATTCGATTGTGCTGACAGTTCTGTTCGCGCTTGCCGCATTCTCTTCAGTGATGTCTTATCTGATTTACGTCAGGGCAATTGTGAAGAGCAAGGTCCTGAGCGATATGACCAGATAAGGTCAGAGGTATTCCAGAACAGCCTCAGGAACAATAAGTCTGATCTCATCGGTCCTGCCGTCCGCCATGTCCTGTCTGACCATGGACGATGAGATGTATTTCTCTCCAAGCCGTTTGCGCTCTGCGACCTTCAGCACTATCTGGTGCGACGCACATTCTGTGCGAAGGGCATTGAGATGGATCTCTGACATCTCGTCCCTGGGCTCATCACCTGCGAAAACCTTCTTTATCCCAAGTGCGGTGCAGATATGGCAGATCACCTTTGAGTCCAGCACTGCATGTGCGGGAACTTTTCCAAGTCTCTCCGAGAGGAAGGTTCCGGGATAATCATCACGGCTGATGACATAGGGGCCTGAGGGCAGGACTGTGACGTTTGCCATGTCTGAGAGGCAGCGTTGTGTCATGGACAGCCTGTCCTTGAAATCAAAAGAAATGCCGCTTGTCTCGTGATTGCCTTTTCCTCCTGACTCCGGTCTGCCCTGGATGACAAGAACAAGGACGTTCTTGCTGCGTTTTGCGGCTATTTCCACAAGGTAACGATGTCCTAATGTGAATGGATTTGCGTTGAAAACAATAAGAGATACATCATTTAAGCTACCTATTTTATCCTGTAGCTCTATTTCCCATTTCTCAAGTGAGGTTCTGCCGTCTCCGATCAGGTCCAGGTAAGTGTTGAATTCATTCTCCGTGATATCGTTCTGCATCGCATATTGTCCGTACTGCATGAGTTTATCATCAGAGGCCTTTAAATGGAATAGAAGCCTGTTGTGAATTTATTTGCAAAAATAATGCATATATATTCCATAGCGCTTATTTTTGTGTTATTTTTTCTTTTGACAGGTGTGTTTGGGTAGGTTACTATTTATAGTTACGGGGCCATAAAGACATGCCCTGCACAAACTGATTCTTAATGAATAGGAGACAGCATAATGAAGAAACTGTTTACAATCGTACTTCTTGTTTCTCTGGTGTGCGGTGCCCTTTTTGCACAGGCCATCCATGAGAATCCCGAGGGAATGAAGAAAATCATCATTCTCAACAATGCTTTCGAGGGTCTTGAGGAGACACGCCAGTGCTACAACGCCAAGGAATGGCACAAGAGCTACAGTCTGGGCCAGATCATTGATGACAACCTCTGGTTCACACCTTCCGATGATGCAATTGTCAAAACAGTCGCATATGCAGATCTCTACACCGATACATGTGATCTTGCCACATTCCGCGGAAAACTGGTCAGCCTGATCAAGGACAATCCTGCTTATGACTATGACCTGTTTGTCGGTCCCAACCAGAAGGAGTCATCCGATGTCTGGTACAAGGGCTGGTGTATCATCGGCAACGAGGCTCTTGTCTTCATGCCGAACGAGGGTATCACAGACCTCCTTTATGTGGCAGAGAACGTCGGTCTTGTCCCGGCAACAGGCTTCATCTTCGAGAACGTAGCCGGAGAGAAGGTCACACTCAAGGCTGAGCAGCTTGCTGATGCATCAATCGTCTATGAGGGCGATGTCATCACACTGGTCTGCGGCAGCACAAAGCTTGCCAACGTGAAGTCAGTCACAGTCGAGGGAATCACAAAAGATTCAAAGGTCTCCGGTGACGGTGTCTACAGAATGGTCATGCTCCCGAATGCTGACGGAGTCTACGGTGTGGAAGCTCCGCTTCTCGGAAACAGGGCAGGTACATGGTATCCGACAGCAACAACAGCAAAGCATCCGTATGCCGGCGCATACTCAGTAGCTGAGCTGTTCGCCAAGTTCGGCGTCACACCTTGTGAGAACGTCAAGGTCGTCTCTTATGCCGACGGCTATGCAAGGGAAGAGGAGTTCAACCACTTCGCAAAGAAGTACATCGCATGGCATGCAAGCGCAGAGTACATCACAATGGGTATGGAGCAGTCCAGGAAAGAGGATGCCGTCTACAATGTCGGTTACTACATCCTCAAGGACGAGGCATTCGTCTACATCCCTGAGACAGGCATCAATCTCGGAAAGGTTTTTGAGACCATCGGAATGGCCGGCGTGACCCAGTACAAGCTGACATATGCAGATGGAAAGGTCCTGTACATTTACGGAACCGACATTCCTTCATTCAGCATTCCTGCTGGAAACGATCTTGTCACAATCGAGGCCATGTGATTCAACGTAGGCGGTATGCCGCTTACTCTTTCTTGAAATGATATGCGCCCCCGTCCAAGGGGGCGCGTTTTGTGAAAAACAGGTGAGTTTATGAGGTCATTTGGAAAAACAGCCATTATTCTGGTTGCTCTGATTACAGTGTTCGCCTTATGCGGATGCTCAAAGGGTCAGGCGGAGACAACCGCCTCAGCTCCGGCCGTGCAGCAGAGTTCCGCACCGGCAGAGTCCGCAAAGGAGCCGCAGGCACAGGTTCAGGAAACTGTCCAGAAACCCGTTTATGAGTTCCCCAGCGACAAATTCCACACAGGTGCGGTAGGTGCCAACGGAGCCGCAGCATGTGCAAGCCCGCTTGCAGCTCAGATTGCCGTGGATATCCTGGAGAAGGGCGGAAACGCAGTTGATGCGGCAGTAGGCATGATTTATGCAGTCGGTCTCCTTGAGCCTGCGGCAAGCGGTGTGGGCGGAGCAGGCCAGATGACTGTCTATCTTGCCGACCAGGACAAGTATGTCACTATCGAGTACATGACAATGGCTCCGGGAAAGGCGATTGCAGGAGAGATTGAGACATCAAGCTCCGACAACCCGCCTGCAGTGACATCCATTGCGATCCCTGGTGTGGTCCACGGCACGCTTACAGCCCTTGAGATGTGGGGCACAATGACCCCGAGAGAGGTGCTGCAGCCTGTAATCGACCTTGCCAGAAAGGGCTTCCCGGTGACCGAGAGATGGAACACCAACATTGAGGGACGCTACCAGAACCTCAAGGCCTATGACTACACGATGGGGCTCTATACCGATGACGGATTCCTGTACAGCATCGGCGATACGGTTAAGAACAATGACCTTGCGGACACCCTTGAGCTGATTGCAGATCAGGGGATAAAGGGATTCTACGACAGCGCCTTCACCGACAAGATGGTGGACTACATCCAGAGCATAGGCGGAATCCTCACCCACGAGGACTTCGCACAGTACAAGTCCGTTGTCAGGGAGCCGATCTCAACGACATACAGGGGCTATACCGTCTATACCACAGGCGGCCCGTCAACGGGAGGAGCCGCTCTTCTTGAGGCTCTGAACATCGTTGAGAACTTTGACCTTGCCTCCTACGGCCCTGACAGCCCGCAGACTGTCAACATCATGGCCGAGGCCTTCTCAATGGGATACAAGGACGGAAACGCCTACATGGCAGACCCGACGTACTATGATCTTCCAGTCCAGACAATCATCTCCAAGGAATATGCCAAGGACCGATCCGTGAAGATCAATCCTGACTCCAAGCAGAAGATGGTGGGCGCCGGACGCCTGACAGTCAAGCTGAACGCAACAGGCGAGGCGGTAGCCGCAAGCACCGCGGTGGACCAGGGCGGAACAAGCCACATGGTCGTCATGGACAAGTTCGGTAATGTGGTCTCCACCACAAACACAAACGGAATCAACTTCGGAAGTGCGGTTGCTGTTCCCGGAACAGGCTTTGTGTTCACCGCACATCTTTCAAACCTGAATAACACAACCGGAGCCTCAGTGAACATGCTCATGCCGTACATCCGCGTGTGCTCAACCACATGTCCCTCAATCGTGGCCGATTCCACCGGAAAGCCGGTCCTGGCAGTCGGATCACCGGGAAACTGGGCTCTTGTCTCAGCTGCATTTGCGGCTATTGTCAACTACATTGACTTCGGCATGGACATCGCACAGGCTACAAACGCCCCGAGGACGTGGAAGGACGGTATGACCATCAAGGACCTCTACATGGAAGGCGGCTACAGCCCTGAGACCATCGCCGCTGTAGAGGCAATGGGCTACAATCTCATCGACAGTGACCGTGAGTACAGCTCACATGTCGGATGCGTGGCGGCAATCGAGAAGAAGGACGGATTATTCTACGCAATCGGTGATGACCGCAGACATTACGGTTCTGCCGCTTATTGAGGGTGTAGCCTTGCCACACCCTCAAAATGATGTTGTCAAGGGTGCCTCTGGCACTTGCCTTGCCCTTGACAATGACATATTGATTGTTGATTGCAACCTGCAAGAATTCGAGGTTATTAATGAGAAACGAGATAGTGGTGGCACTTGTCATGTTCCTGATCTCAATCGGGGGATCGGTTGCCACCCGCAATGACAAGAAGTGGTCGGTGTTCTTCCTGTTCCTGGCATCGGTGGCAGGAAGCCTGGCCGCTGGAATGGGAATAAGGTTCAGGGAGATTGTCGAGGGTCCGTTCGGATTCCTGGACAGTATGCTCTGCGTCTGCTGCGCATCTGTGCTGGTGGCGACCCTGGACAGAAGCGGTGCCTTCTCATTCCTGTTCGACAGAATCTGTGGAATCAAGAACAGGACACTGAAGGCTTTTGCCGTCCTGCTGTTCATAGCACTTCCTGCAATGCTCACAGGTTTTGCCTCCTCAAGTCTTCTGACAACAGGACAGCTTGTGAAGAAAGGCTACAAGGGAGCCGATTCAAGGAAGATGCATCTGGTTGTCTGCGTGGGAGCTTTCATAGGAGTTATTCTTCCTCCGACATGCATCCCTGCGATGATAGCAGCCAACGGAGCGGGAAGCGTTCTTCCCACACCATATGCGGGATTCTTCCTTCCGCTTCTTGCGGCAGGTCTTCCGGCGTTCATCGTCTATGCGCTTGTAAACCGCAAGGAGCTTTCCTCTGTCGAGTCAGGGGAGAAGGCAGACTCCAAGGGGGCACTTCCATCATTGATCGTGCTTGCAGTGACCTGCATCGCAGTGATCATTGACGGTGTGTTCTCCAATATCCTGTACCTTGGCGGAAACACGCTTGTGTTCTTCATCGCATCCCTGATTGTCATTGGAGTGAGCAGGGGCTTCGGGAGTATCAAGAGCACATATGAGACAGTGTCGGACGGTGTCATGAACGCAGTGGTGCCGATGGCTATTGTCTTTGCGCTGGGATCTTTCATAGAGGTCAGCTCAATGACAGGAGTCCGCGGGCTCTACAGCCTCTGGATACTGCCGTACGATGTCGTGCCAGTGATGCTTGTGCTCATGGCAGCCGCACTGGTCATAGGGTATTTCCTGTCCACTCCCATCCCCGCGTTCCTGATCACATATGCGGTCTTCCCGATCGGATGGCTTGCCAACACCGTTACGGTCACAGGCCTTGCGATGGCGCTGGCGGTTGTGGCGCTGATCACCAGAAACGGCGGAATAGTGAACTGCAGGGAGAACTCCCTGAAGTCATCTGATGTGCTTAAGGAAGTCTGGCTTCCTGTTGCTCTGGTTCTTGCTGTCGGAGTCATCTTTGTGATATTCGGCGACAGCATGACGTTCCTGATCAGGTAGAAGGAGGGGAGAGATGCTTCAGATAATCTATTATGTGATCATTACAGTGTTTGCCCTGCTTCTCCTGGCCAATATCCTGAGAAAGCGCCCGTTCACTGAGCTTGTGTGTCTTGCCTTTGTGGTTGTGACATTCACGCTCAGGGCACTTCACATAAAGTAGGAGGGTCTTATGAGCTATATCAAGAACATAGTCGTCATTGCTGTTGCCCTCCTGTTTGCGGTAATGGCATCGGTGGATTTCATTGCCATGCACAAGGCGGAGCCAATTGCGGACAATCCAAATGTGACTGAGATCAAGATGCTCTCCGAGTATTGCCCAGCTCTCAAGGGCACTGCCCTGGACACCGAGATCTACGTGTTTGACAGCAGAAAGCCCGGCGGTGCGATGCTGATCCTGGGAGGAACCCATCCGAATGAGACGGCAAGTCCTGTCGCCGCCATAGCCATGGCTGAGAACCTCAGGTGCACGCAGGGAAGACTCTTCATAATCCCGTGGACCAACAAGAGCGGTTTCACTCACACGTCGCCGCTTGACGGCATGCAGGATTTCTTTGACATTGAGCTCGCAGACGGAAGCAAGAGGACCTTCAGGGTGGGAAACCGTCTGACGAATCCTGTTGACCAGTGGCCTGACTACACTTATTTCATGGGCTCCTCAGGCAGGGAGCTCATGGGAACTGAGATCGCCGAGATCAGAAACGTTGACAGACTTTACTATGGAAACCCGAACGGTGTCCTGACTGAGAGAGTTTGTGCCGGAATCTTCAATCTTATCAATGAAGAGGGCATCAATCTGACGATGGACATGCATGAGGGGTCTCCGGAGTTCCTGTACCTGGACTGCACCATGGTCAACATGAAAGCGGACAACCAGAAGGCCATGTCCATTGCCCAGAGCATGGCCCTTGACATGCAGTTCGATGACCTGGACATGCGCGCCGAATACTCCGGCGTGAAATCCTACGGACTTTCCCACAGGAGCCTGGGGGACAACACGGCATCCATGATGACGCTTATGGAGACCTACAATCCGTCCATGGGTCCGCTTCACGGCAAGATGGATGATGACCTGATAATAAACGGCAACGAGCCGAACTACTATCAGGCTCATCTTGACGGGTACATCTATTTCGATGTCCCGAAGGACGGTTATCCGCTGGTTGAGAGGGTTGCACGGCATGTCACATGTGTGACTTACCTGGCACGTGCATTCAGCGAGGCATATCCGGACAAGGTCATAGCCTTTGAGGGACTTGGCTCTTATTCGGACATGGTCGGTTCTGGTTTAGGTAAAATCCTTAAACCAGTTGATTGATTTTCACATTGTATTATTATTAATAGATATTGGAGGATGTTATGAAAAAACTTGCCCTGTTAATTCTGGCAGTAGCCCTGATCTTCACATTCGCCTCATGCAGCAAGGGTTCTTCCTCGTCTGCAGCTCCTTCCGCTTCGGCTTCTGCCTCGGCACCTGCTGCCGATAGCGCAGCCACAACACCTTCCACAGGTACGGTGGATTCAGAGTACGACCCCAACAAGACCGTTGATTTTGTCCAGCAGACATCAGAGGACAAGAGGGTCGTGACAATCGGAACCATTGACAAGAGCCTTTACAAGCAGCCGGTCTTTGTCACTTCCTTCGGACAGAGCACGGATGCTGCCATGCTTGATACAGTGATGAAGAGGATCGGCGTGGACTATGTCTACAACGCCACCGCAACCGCTGAGGCCATGAAAGGCTACAAGACAGTCATAATCGCCGTCGGAGCCAGCACAAAGGGTCTTGGAGCCGCCGGAATCTCAGAGGCTGACGAGACTGCAAGGGCCAAGGCAATCATGGAATACATCAACTCCAATGAGATCGAGGTCATCTGCTGCCATATCGGAGGCTCGGCCCGCAGGGGAACCCTGTCCGACCTTTATTCCGACATGGTCATGGAGAAGGCAAGCCTGATAGTCCTCAAGGAAGACGCGAACTTCGATTACAAGTTTACAAAATATGCCGAGGAGCACAAGAAACCGATCAGCCTGATCTACGCCACAAAGGATGCCCTGACGGTCTTCACAGAGATCTTCCAGTGACACAGGATCCAAGATGGACATTGAGCTGATCTGTCTGCTTTCCATGCTGGCGGTGTTCCTGCTGGCAAACCTGCTTCTGAAACTTCCCGTCAGCATCTCAATGATACTGGGCGCCATTGTCGGTGCCCTTGTCGGCGGGCAGGGGATTCCCGTAAGACATCTGTTCGAGGGCACCTTCACCTATGTGGACACGATCCTGATAATATCCACCGCCATGCTCTTCATGACGGTGATCCAGGAGTCCGGCGCGCTTGAGGCGCTGAATGCGCTGATAGTGACCAAATTCCACAAGGTCCCGGCCCTGATGCTGGTCCTGCTGATGCTTGTGATCATGTTCCCGGGAATGATAACCGGATCATCCACCGCGGCTGTCCTGAGCGCCGGAGCCCTTGTTGCCCCTGTTCTTCTTCTGATCGGAATCCCGAAGGAGAAGGCCGGAGCCATCATCGCCATCGGTGCCATCATGGGAATGGCTGCACCCCCGATAAACATCCCCGCGATGCTTATCGGCGGCGGTGTGGACATGCCATACATCGGTTTTGACGGCCCTCTGTTCCTCCTGACCATTCCATGTGCGGTGTTCGCCGTCCTTTTCCTGGGGCTGAGATACTGCAGGAATCTGGACATTGAGAAGCTGAAAGAGGGCCTGGATCTTGAAGTCGGAAAGAAATACGGTTTCAGGCTTTACATTCCGATCATCGTTCTGTTTGTCCTGCTTGTTGTCTCAAAGGCTTTCCCGAAGTTCCCTCAGCTGGGAACCTGCCTTATATTCCTGATCTCCGCGGTTGTGGGTCTGTTCACAGGAAAGAGGTTCAACTTCTGGAAGAAGTCCCTCGATGCCATGGAGACCACAATTCCCGTGCTTGCAAAGCTCATGGGAGTTGGAATGTTCATCCAGGTCCTGACGCTAGTCGGTGCCAGGGGCTGGATTGTGGTTAGCTGCCTGGGACTCGGAATGGTGTTCGTGTACATCGCCACATTCACCATCATGCCGGGATTCGGCGCTATCAGCTCTTACGGGGCGGCATCTGTCATAGGTGTGCCGTTCCTGCTGGTGATAATCCAGAACACAGTGTGCAACGACATCATTGTCGCGGCAGTCCTTGCTTTCACATGCTGTCTGGGAGACCTCATGCCTCCTACGGCCCTTGCAGGGAACTACGCCGCACAGATTGTCGGTCTCAAGTACAACAAGGTCCTCAAATGCTGCATCATACCGTTTGTGGTGTGCATTGCGGTCGCGGTCCTTGTGATATTCAACACGAATGCGCTTGCATTCCTGACGGCATAGGAGGGACGGATGCTTAAGTTTGTGTATCTTGCAATCGTTGCCTTCGTGCTTGTCCTTATCGCAGTCAACATGTTCCGCAAGAAGAAAAACTTCTTCTTCCAGCTGGATGCCGCAATAGTCATGGTGACGCTCCTGCTGCGTCTTCTGCTCCTGAAGTGAGGCCGTTATGAGAAAGATACCGAAGAACTACATAACAGCCTCTATCCTGTGTGTCCTTGTCATTGCCGCTGTGATATACCTCGGCATTGTCTTCAGTTCCGCCAAAGATCCCGAGCCGATTTATCCGGGTCAGGGTGTGACATCAGTCAGGATGCTGAGCGACTGGTATCCCGAACTGAAGGGAACCAGCGGAGACACAGAGGTCTACATCCTTGACAGCGGTGTTAAGGGCGCCAGCATGCTCGTGCTTGGGGGAACGCACCCCAATGAGCCTTCCGGCTTCATCAGTGCAGTGATGCTCATCGAGTACTGCAGGCCTACTGCAGGAACTCTCTATGTCATCCCTCGTGCGAACAACAGCGCATTCACCTGCACGGATCCGCAGGAAGCGGCCCCGATGAAGTTCTACATCGATACCGACAACGGCACCAGATGGTTCCGTTTCGGAAGCCGTGCGACAAACCCGATTGACCAGTGGCCTGACAGTGAGGTCTATGTCCATGCATCATCTGGGCAGAAGCTCTCAGGAAGTGAGACCAGGAACCTCAACAGGGCATACCCGGGCAATGAGGGCGGAACTTTCACAGAGAAGGTTGCCTATGGGATTACCAGCCTGATAATTGCCGAGAAGATAGCCATAACCGTTGACCTGCATGAGGCATCGCCTGAGTACACCACGGTCAACGCCATTGTGGCCCATGAGGACGCACTTGATCTCGCTGCCCTTACCCTCTGGGATGTTGAGGAGGATTTCCAGATCACGCTTGAGAAGTCTCCGACAAACCTCCACGGCCTGACTCACAGGGAGCTTGGAGATTTCACTGACACCATGGCCCTTCTGATGGAGACCGCGAACGCCTCCCAGGGACGCCTGCACGGGCGAATAGACTCCGATCTGGTTGTCACAGGCAAGGACAAGTTCTATGCCAGGGCCGCAAAGTACGGTGCTGTGACCGTCCCTTATGACGATTCGGGAATCAGCATCTCCGAGCGCTGTGCAAGACACATCGCCTGCATTACCCAGTTCGCGGAGCAGTACCAGTTCGTAGGTGACGGGTCTGCCATCAGCCTCGGGGACATGCCGTCCTACAAACAGATACTCAAGAACGGGATAGGGCATTACCTGAGTTCGCCGAAGTGATGAGAAAGATTCCTGTAATCTTTTTGATATTATTCTCAATCCTCATCATCACCGCATGCAAGAAGACGGAGAAGGAGACTGCGCCGCAGAGTGAGGCATCGGCTCCTGTCGTTGAGACTGCTCCTGCCGTCGTTGCGCCTGCGGAGGACTCTGATGCCCCTGACAAGGAGGCTGAGGATGACGGATATCAGAGGGTCGTTGTTGCCGGCACAGAGGTCAGGTGGGATGGCTACAGGGCAATTGAGCCTGAGAGCGACCTGGATATCATGAACATGACGTTTGCGGATTTCGGGTCTTTCTTCGCTGAGCAGTATCCTGTTTCCCGGAGCACGTACAAGCTGATGGAGGGAGAGATCTCTGAGACGGAGGTCACGCACATACACAGTGAGAACCCCGGGCCAGCCATCTACATAGTCGGAGGAGTGCACGGTGACGAGAGGGCCGCATGGTACAGCGCGCTTCTGATGCGTGAGGCCACAATCTCATGCGGGGACCTTTATGTGCTTGCCCCGGCCAATGCCAACGGGGCGCGGAACAAGACCCGTTATGTGACCGGCCACCTTGACCTGAACAGGAGCTTTCCCGGAAATCCTGACGGAGATGACGCCGAGCAGCTTGCGTTCGCAATCTATCAGGACATAAGAGGCAAGAAGCCTGACTTCGTGTTTGACCTTCATGAGGCCATTCTCATGAATGAGAGCCGTGATTTCCTGGGAAGCACGTATATTTTCACCGAATTGGATGGAATGGAGGACCTGTTCTTTGATCTTCTGGTGGCGACGGAGGAGGGGACCATCTGCCATAATGAGTTCGGTTTCACAGGACCCGGGCCTGCAGGAAGCGTCAATGCCGAGGTCACCAGACACCTCCATATTCCTGTAATCACGGTCGAGACATTCAGGGGCTTTGACATATACCGCAGGGTCTATGACCAGCTGGATACGATCCAGTTCACGCTGGCTTTTTACGGGATGAGGTGATTATGGACAAGAACGTGGCAAGGGCAAAGGCCTTTTTAAATCGTGCATCGGAATCAGATGACCTGATCCAGAAGCTTCTGTGTCTCTATGACGGATTCGTGTGCATCTACGGGCCTGCGGATGTCTGCCGCAAGGCCGCAGCAGAGTCAATGGTTGACTATAGGATGCTTCAGAGGATGATTGACTACTGCACGTCTGACGGGGATTCGGATAACGGATCGGAAGGGCGGCTAGCACCTACACCTGAGATGACGGACAGCCTGGAGAAAGGTCTTGTCAGGCTGATCGCATGTGAGGAGAGAAAGTGATGGACGCTCTGTTCCGGGATCTGGAGAGGAAGGGAAAGGTCCTTGTGTTCGGGCACAGGGGGTTCAGTCAGGATTATCCTGAGAACACAATGCTTTCTTTCAACAAGTGTGCGGACAACCCCCTGATTGACGGGGTGGAGCTTGATGTCCATGTTTGCCGCAGCGGAGAGGTCGTTGTTGCCCATGACTTCTCCCTCAAGCGGACCGCAGGACTTGACTGTGAGATAGAGGACCTCTCCATGGATGAGCTGAGGCAGATTGATGTCGGGTCTTTCAAGGACAGCCGCTTCTCAGATGCCCGCATCCCGCTTCTTCGTGAGCTTTTCTCTGCCTTCGGTGAGCGCTTCTATTATGATATTGAATTAAAGGTGAAGGCCGGACGTGTGAACAAGGAGCTCTCACGCAAGGTCATCGACCTGATCTCTGAATTCAAGCTGTGGCCGAGGGTGCTTGTCTCAAGCTTCAATCCGCTTGCGCTCAGGGCTTTCCGCAGCGAGTGCCGCTCCTACGGCCATATGGCTGTCCCACCTGCGGCTGACATATTCGCCAGGAGCAAGGACATCCCCAAGATGCTGTGGAACGGCGCAGGTCATCTGGCATCCCGGAGCAGCTATCAGAAACCTGAATACAAGCAGATAGACAGCGCATATCTTCGCTCTCACGGCAGGTTGCCGATCATCACATGGACGGTGAATACGGAGTCTGATGCCCTGAGGATGCTTGAGTTGAACAGCCCCAGGATGAGGGTTTTCGGTCTGATAGGCAATGATCCGCACATGCTTGCCGATGTGGTAAGTCATTGGACTAAATAAAGTTCTAGTACTACAACCGCACATGAATATTTTTTCTCACTTTTTTTAAAAAAGAGTGTTGACATTTTGTTGCGGAATCGAGTATGTTCATAGAGCACGCTTCAAGGATGCTTGGAGAAAGTGCAGTAGATTTTTACAGAGATATTAAAGAAGAGAAGGTTAAGTAAGGAATTATGACGATTGCTTCGGCCGTTGGTCATAGTTCAGTTTACGGAAGCATGAGGGCTTCCAGTCAATTCAAAGATTCGGACAGAAGATAACGTACAGTTGTTCGGAGAGCATCCGGGAGGATGCGGAGTTGACAGGAGAGAACGGAATAATCATCCGGTCTTCGGACCGGGTTTCAAATGATGGAGAGTTCGATCCTGGCTCAGAACGAACGCTGGCGGCGCGTTTTAAGCATGCAAGTCGAGCGGCAGCAGCAATGCGAGAGCGGCGGACGGGTGAGTAACACGTGGGTAATCTGCCCTCCGGTCGGGAATAGCCTGTGGAAACACAGGATAATACCGGATGCGATGGTCCCCGCACAAGCGGGGGTCAGGAAAGGAGCCAAGGCTCCGCCGGAGGATGAGCCCGCGTCCCATTAGCTTGATGGTGAGGTAAAGGCCCACCATGGCGATGATGGGTAGCCGGCCTGAGAGGGTGAACGGCCACATTGGAACTGAGACACGGTCCAGACTCCTACGGGAGGCAGCAGCTAAGAATCTTCCACAATGGACGAAAGTCTGATGGAGCGACGCCGCGTGGGCGATGAAGGCCGTGAGGTTGTAAAGCCCTTTTCTTGAGGGGGAATAACGCAGGCAGGGAATGGCCTGCGGATGACGTGAATCAAGGAATAAGCCCCGGCTAACTACGTGCCAGCAGCCGCGGTAACACGTAGGGGGCGAGCGTTGTTCGGAATCATTGGGCGTAAAGGGCGCGCAGGCGGCCGCGTAAGTCTGGTGTAAAATGGTTGTGCTCAACACAATCATGCGCTGGAAACTGCGGGGCTTGAGTCAACGAGGGGATGCCGGAATTCCAGGTGTAGGGGTGAAATCTGTAGATATCTGGAAGAACACCAGTGGCGAAGGCAGGCATCTGGCGACTGACTGACGCTGAGGCGCGAAGGTGCGGGGAGCAAACAGGTTTAGATACCCTGGTAGTCCGCACAGTAAACGATGTGCACCAGGTGGCGGGCAGCAGTGCTCGGTACCGAAGCAAACGCATTAAGTGCACCGCCTGGGGAGTATGCCCGCAAGGGTGAAACTCAAAGGAATTGACGGGGGCCCGCACAAGCGGTGGAGCATGTGGTTTAATTCGACGATACGCGAGAAACCTTACCAGGGCTTGACATACACCGGGATGCGGCGGAAACGTCGCAGCTGCTTGCAGCCGGTGTACAGGTGCTGCATGGCTGTCGTCAGCTCGTGCTGTGAAGTGTTGGGTTAAGTCCCGCAACGAGCGCAACCCCTGCCTTCTGTTACCATCATTCAGTTGGGGACTCAGAAGGAACTGCCGGTGACAAACCGGAGGAAGGTGGGGACGACGTCAAGTCATCATGGCCCTTACGTCCTGGGCCACACACGTGCTACAATGGCCGGTACAGAGTGCTGCGAATCCGGAAGGAGGAGCGAATCACAAAAAGCCGGTCTCAGTACGGACTGGAGTCTGCAACCCGACTCCACGAAGTTGGAATCGCTAGTAATCCCGTATCAGCATGACGGGGTGAATACGTTCCCGGGCCTTGTACACACCGCCCGTCACACCATCCGAGTTGGGGGTACCCGAAGTCGCTAGTCTGACCGCAAGGGGGACGGTGCCGAAGGTACGCCTGGTGAGGGGGGTGAAGTCGTAACAAGGCAGCCGTACCGGAAGGTGCGGCTGGATCACCTCCTTTCTGAGAAAGAAAGGCTTTTGCCGGTGTCACTCACAGACGCTGGCTGACAGGCATAGGACCGTCGGTCCGGAAGGTGAGAGACCTTCCAAAACAAAAAAAGTTGCCTTCATGCAATGAACCTTCTCTTCTTCGATATCTCTGGATAGAGATAGATCTGGGGCAGTAGCTCAGTTGGTTAGAGCACCGCTCTGATAAGGCGGGGGTCATAAGTTCAAGTCTTATCTGCCCCATCTGATTTTTACATTCATAGCGAAGGGATGAGATAAACAATATGGTCAAGCGAATAAGGGTCCACGGAGGATGCCTTGGAGCCGCCAGACGAAGAAGGACGTGACTAGCTGCGAAAAGCCGGGGGTAGGAGCCAATATCCGACGATCCCCGGGTGTCCGAATGGGGTAACCCGAATGTCTGGATGACATTGACCTGCACGTGAATCAAATAGCGTGCAGGGGATAGACGCTGGGAAGTGAACCATCTAAGTACCAGCAGGAAAGGAAATCAAAACGAGATTCCCTCAGTAGCGGCGAGCGAACGGGGAAGAGCCTAAACCGGCGGCGTGCCAAGCCCGTGTGCGTTGCGTCGCCGGTGTTGCGGGAACCGCAGGCGGAGGATACGGACTCCGCGTCAGGTTAGAAACCGAGTCGTTATGGGAAGGATCTGGGAAGGTCCGCCGGAGAGGGTGAAAGCCCCGTAGCTTAAAGCGAGTCGGCCTGATGTGCGGGTATCCCGAGTACGCCGGGACACGAGGAATCCTGGCGGAATCAGGGGGGACCACCCTCCAAGGCTAAATACTTGGCGGCTACCGATAGCGCATAGTACCGTGAGGGAAAGGTGAAAAGAACCCCGGGAGGGGAGTGAAAGAGAACCTGAAACCGTGGACCTTCAAGCGGTCAGAGCCCGCAAGGGTGATGGCGTGCCTTTTGTAGAATGAGCCTGCGAGTTACCGTATGCAGCGAGGTTAAGGCATAGGAGTGCCGGAGCCGTAGGGAAACCGAGTCTGAACAGGGCGCACAGTTGCATGCGGTAGACCCGAAGCCAAGTGATCTATCCGCGGCCAGGCTGAAGCTGGAGTAGAATCCAGTGGAGGGCCGAACCTAAATCCGCTGAAAAGGGTTGGGATGAGCTGTGGATCGGAGCGAAAGACTAAACAAACTTGGAGATAGCTGGTACTCCCCGAAATAGCTTTAGGGCTAGCCTCGGACGGACAGCCATGGAGGTAAAGCACTGGATGGATGAGGGTCCTTCACCGGATACCGATTTCAACCAAACTCAGAATGCCATGGCCCAATATCCGGGAGTCAGACGGCGACTGATAAGGGCCGTCGTCAAAAGGGAAACAGCCCAGACCGTCGGCTAAGGTCCCAAATGTGTGCCAAGTGGGAAAGGAAGTATGATTGCGGAGACAGCCAGGAGGTTGGCTCAGAAGCAGCCACTCCTTCAAAGAGTGCGTAACAGCTCACTGGTCGAGTAGTCGTGCGCCGATAATTCAACGGGGCTAAGCACACAACCGAAGCCACGGCACTGCATTCATGCAGTGGGTAGGGGAGCATTCCATGTACGGACGAAGGTGCGGCGCAAGCCGTGCTGGACGGGATGGAAGAGAGAATGCAGGCATGAGTAACGAAAAGATGGGTGGGATCCCCATCCGCCGAAAGCCTAAGGTTTCCAGGGTAAAGGTAATCTACCCAAGGGTCAGTCGGCCCCTAAGGCCAGGTCGAAAGACGTAGCCGACGGGAAACGGGTCAACATTCCCGTACCTCTTGATGATTCGATGGAATGACGCATAGGGTGAAGCACAGCGGGGCGACGGTCGTCCCCGTCCAAGCGCTTAGGTGTTGAGGAGAGCAGGCAAATCCACTCTCCGAGCCGAGACGCGAATGCGAGTGAACCTACGGGGGATCGAAGTGTGTGACATCGTCGTGCCGGGAAACAATTCCTAAGTCATGTCGTCAAGGGACCGTACTATAAACCGACACAGGTGGGCGAGCTGAGAATGCGAAGGCGTACGGAAGAACTCGCGTTAAGGAACTCGGCAAAATGCATACGTAACTTCGGAATAAGTATGGCCGTGAGAGCGGCTGCAGAGAAATGGCCCATGCGACTGTTTACCAAAAACACAGGTCCATGCGAACCAGCAATGGGAAGTATATGGACTGACACCTGCCCGGTGCTGGAAGGTTAAGGGGAGTTGTTCACGCAGCGAACCGAAGCCCCAGTAAACGGCGGCCGTAACTATAACGGTCCTAAGGTAGCGAAATTCCTTGTCGGGTAAGTTCCGACCCGCACGAATGGTGTAACGATATGGGCACTGTCTCAACGCGAGATCCGGTGAAATTGAAGTCCAGGTGAAGATGCCTGGTACCTGTGGTTAGACGGAAAGACCCCGTGAACCTTTACTTCAACTTAGCATTGATGATTGGACCTTCTTGTGTAGGATAGGTGGGAGGCTTTGAAGCGTGGGCGTCAGCCTGTGTGGAGCCGTTGGTGAAATACCACCCTGGAAGGTTCAGTCCTCTAACCCTCGCCGTGATCCGGTGCGGGGACAATGCTAGGCGGGAAGTTTGACTGGGGCGGTCGCCTCCCAAAGAGTAACGGAGGCGCGCGAAGGTCACCTTAGCCTGGTTGGGAATCAGGCGTCAAGTGTAAAGGCACAAGGTGGCTTGACTGCGAGACTCACAAGTCGAGCAGGTACGAAAGTAGGTCTTAGTGATCTGGCGGTGGCAAGTGGAAGCGCCGTCACTTAACGGATAAAAGGTACTCCGGGGATAACAGGCTGATCTTGCCCAAGAGTTCATATCGACGGCAAGGTTTGGCACCTCGATGTCGGCTCATCGCATCCTGGGGCTTGGAGCAGGTCCCAAGGGTTTGGCTGTTCGCCAATTAAAGCGGTACGCGAGCTGGGTTCAGAACGTCGTGAGACAGTTCGGTCCCTATCTGCCACAGGCGTTGGATGTCTGAGAGGTCCTGCTTTTAGTACGAGAGGACCAAAGTGGACGGACCTCTGGTGTATCTGTCATCGTGCCAACGGTGATTGCAGAGTAGCCACGTCCGGAAGGGATAAACGCTGAAAGCATCTAAGTGTGAAACCCCCCTCAAGATGAGACATCCCTGACTTTAAGTCAATAAGGAACCAGAGAGACTATCTGGTTGATAGGCCGCGGATGCAAGCGCAGCAATGCGTTCAGTCCAGCGGTACTAATCATCCGAACGGCTTGACCATATTGTCTATCTTATCCCGGAAGGAATATTCCGGAATGTCTAGGTGAGAGGTCTGAGAGGACATTAAATCTCAGGTTTCCGCACTTAGGCTGACCTGGTGGCCATAGCAGAGTGGAAATACCCGTTCCCATCCCGAACACGGAAGTCAAGCGCTCTCACGCCGATGGTACTGCAGCAATGCGGGAGAGTAGGTAGCCGCCAGGTCTTTTTTTATGCCCTGACGCATGCGCCTGCAGTGAGGAGTTCAGTTTTTTCTGCCGTCTGAACGATGTTCAGGCTGAACTCTTCAGTCAGAAAGCCGTTTCTAAACAAGTTTAGTTTGAACTTTTCCCTGAGACCAATCTGCCATGGGTGATACTGTTGAGAAAAACAGCACAAAGTGGCAGTATTACGGTGGGGGAAAACATGAGCGACATTCATTTCGGCACCGGTGGCTGGAGAGCCATAATCGGTGATGACTTCACCAGGGCAAACATCAACAGGGTTGCACAGGCAATCTCAGAGATCCTCATAGAGGACGGTAAGACAGACAAGCCTGTCATGATAGGTTATGACAGGAGATTCCTCTCAGAATCAGCTGTGAAGTGGCTGAGTGAGGTATTCGCTGCAAACGACATTGAGGTTCTGACAATGAGAAGGTCCGCACCTTCACCTCTGGTCATGCATACAGTGCAGAAGAGAGAGCTGTACTGCGGCCTTGAGGTCACAGCAAGCCACAATCCGCCCGAGTATGACGGGATCAAGGTCATAGTCGAGGAGGGCCGTGACGCTCCTGTGGAGGTCACTGACCGTATTGAGAAGAAGATCGATTCCCTTAAGACAATAAAGAAGATGGATTTCGCGGATGCCGTTGAGGAAGGAACGGTCCGCTTCCTCAAAAACCCGTTCAACGACTTCATAGATGATATACTGGGTGTTCTGGACAAGGCAGCGATCAAGGACAAGGGACTGCGTGTCCTCTTTGATCCCATGCACGGATCCGGCACATATCCGCTGGAGGTGATCCTCAACACATGCAGGTGCACCCTTGATGTGATAAATGAGAACAAGGACGCCTATTTTGACGGAGGTTATCCTGCTCCCAGCGAGAATACCCTCAAGGACCTTGCGGACAAGGTCATAAGGGGAAAGTATGATTTCGGAATTGCATTTGACGGTGACGGCGACAGGCTTGGGATCATAGACAGCAGCGGCCGCTACATCAGCATGAACGAGATAATCGTCATGATGTACTGGTACCTTCACGAGAAGAAAGGCTGGAAGGGGCCAGTGGTCAGGAACATCTCTACCACATATATCCTGGACAGGATGGCTGAGTCATTCGGCGAGAAGTGCATTGAGGTCCCAGTGGGATTCAAATGGGTCTCCTCCGCCATTGATGAGTACGATGCCGTCCTAGGCGGAGAGTCATCAGGAGGACTTACCGTCAGGGGACATATCAACGGAAAGGATGCGATTTATACAGTCTCCCTGTTCGTTGAGATGCTGGCTGTGACTGACATGACAGTCCAGGAGATCTCAGAGATGATCGCCAAGAAGTGGGGTAGGTCCGTATTCCTTGATGAGGCCCTGACATTCAAGCCTGAGGACAAGGTCAGGATCAACAAGGCCCTGATAGAGGAAAAGAAGCTTCCGAAGCTTGATAAAAAGATCAGGGACATAAGCTATCTTGACGGCTGCAAGGTCAATTTCACCGATGACAGCTATGTCATCTGCCGCTTCTCCGGCACAGAGCCGCTACTGAGGATCATGGCCGAGGCAGAGACAGAGCAGGAGGCAAGATCATATCTTGCTGTGTTCAGAAGCTTTGTCGAAGGACTGATGTGATATGGAGAACTGCTATAAGACTCTGCCTGAGGGCTATAAGGAAGCAAAAGTGGTCGATGCCAAGGAGAAGAAGACATCAGTTCTGTTTGTTGTCTTCTCAGCTGTCCTGACCATCATCATACTCGTTCCCGTTCTTCTGACATTCGGGGGACTGAGATTCCTGCATGAGGAGTACGGAAGGACCAGGATGCTGGCTGCAGATGGGGTGTTCCTTGTCAGCATGGTCCTGTACATTGTCCTTCATGAGCTTGTCCATGGGGCAGCGTACAAGGCCCTGACGCACCAGAAGCTCACATTCGGCTTCACACTGACGGTCGCATTCTGCGGAGTACCGGATGTGTATACCTCAAGGAAAACAGCGCTGATAGCGCTTCTTGCGCCGTTTGTGACGTTCTCAGTTATTCTCATCCCGCTCACAATCTGGTTCTACAGCTTCAACAGGCTTTATTACCTTCTTTCCGGAATCCTGTTCGCCATTCATTTCGGCGGATGCATCGGGGACCTGTACATGACTTATCTTTTGCTGTTCAAGTTCAAGGATCCCAGGACCTTGATGAATGACACCGGGCCCAAGCAGACGATTTTTGTGCCGGAGAGATAATTCAGAAAAGCTTCCCGCAAAGGCTCATTGCGCTGGCAATCACATCGTCCATGTCGTAGTAGCGGTAGTCTGCCAGCCTTCCACCGAATATGACATGGCTCTCTGACTTTGCAAGTTCCTTGTATTTTGATGAGAGCTCAGTATTCCGGACATCGTTTACCGGATAGAATGGCTCTGCTCCTTCTGTCCACTCGCATGAGTATTCTCGCGAGATGACAGTGAAATCCGACTCATAAGCAGGATTCTCGGGCTCAAAATGCTTGTGCTCTATTATGCGTGTGAACGGGACATCGGATTCCGTATAGTTGATGACCGCATTGCCTTGCCAATTCCGGACTTTAAGTTCCTGGTTCTCGAATCGGACTGTGCGGTATGCCAGCTTGCCGAACCTGTAGTTGTAGAATTCATCCAATGCGCCGGTGTACACCAGGTTTCTACCCAGCCCCTCATACTTTTCCCTGTCAGAGAAGAAGTCGCATTCCAGCCTTGTCTCAACATCATCCAAAAGGGCCTGGATGATCTTATTGTAGCCTCCGATGGGAATTCCCTGGTATGCGTCATTGAAGTAGTTGTTGTCGAATGTGAACCTGAGCGGCAATCTTTTGATTATGAAAGCCGGAAGATCAGTGCATTTTCTTCCCCACTGTTTCTCTGTGTAACCTTTGATCAGTTTCTCATAGATGTCGGTGCCTACAAGACTCAGAGCCTGTTCCTCAAGGTTCTGTGGCTCCCTGCCATGAAGAATCAATAACGCCTGAGCCTTCTGATCATCTATTGTCTTTTTTGCTTCTTCTGGTGTTGTCACGCCCCATAGCTCATAGAATGTGTTCATGTTGAATGGAAGGTTGTATAGCTTTCCCTTATAGTTCGCAACCGGGCAGTTTGTGTACCTGTTGAACGGAGTGAATGAGTTGACGAAGTCCCAGACCTCCCTGTTGTCCGTGTGGAAGATGTGTGCCCCATAATGATGGACGTTTATTCCGTTTACAGATGAGCAGTATACGTTGCCTCCTGCCTGAGGGCGTTTATCAATAACAAGGACACGGTTTCCTGCCTTTCTGGCATGATATGCGAAGACAGAGCCGAAAAGACCTGAACCGACAATGACAAAGTCATATTTCATTATGTGTTGTCTCCCAATGCGAACCGGACAAACCTGTCGAAGGATTCTTCGCCTGATGGGGTGTGCTTGAAAACACCGCAGTCCTCCAGCATGAGCATGAAAACCTGAACTACCTCATCTCTCAGTATGGCATCTACCGTATCTGCGTGGAAAATCTTGTGCTTCTCGATCAGATGTGCCATCCAGTCAGAGTGTTTCGAGATCTCAGGATGATCAGCCATACTTTCCTTTCCGAGCAATACCTCTTTGACAACGGCAAGCTCTTTCTTAAGCCTTGATGGTAGTATTGCCAGGCCGGGCGCATCGATTATCCCGATTCCCTCTTTCTTTATATGAAAGCGGTCCTGATGTGTGTGGAACATGCCTACAGGACGCTCTTCAGTTCTCTTGTTGTTCCTGAGCATGAGGAACATCACAAAGTCAGAACCCTCACGGCAGGCAAGCGGTGTGACTGTATTGTGCTGATCATCTGCGCTTCCCGGGTCAATGCTGGAATCCGGGTCGGCATAACCATCTCTCCATGCCCGCAGGATCCTTGATGCCTGTGCTAAAACCTCGCGACGGTCTTTTCCTTTCACACGGATGGTTGACAGGGGCCAGAACAGGGTCGATACCTCTAATTCCGGTCTCGAGATGTATGTCTTCATCACCTTTGCATCCATGATAGGCAACCGGTGAACTCCGCCCTGGAAGTGCTCGTGGCTTAGAACCGAGCCTCCCACATAAGGCAGATCCGCATTGGAGCCCAGGAAGTAGTGGGGGAACATCTCGACGAACTGGAGAAGCTTGTCCAGCGCACTCTCATTTATGATCATGGGAATATGCCTGTGGTTGAGCACAATGCAGTGCTGGTGGCAGTACCTGTAAGGGGAGAACTGCAGGCTGAAATCCTCTGAACACAGCTTGAGCGGTATGATCCTGTGATTTGAGCGTGCTGCGAAGTCAACCCTGCCGGCATATCCCTCATTCTCCATACAGAGGGCGCATTTGGGATAGCCTGTCGCCTTTGCCTTGCCTGCAGCTGCAATTGCCTTTGGGTCAAGCTCCGGCTTGGAGAGGCTGATAAGGATCTGCAAGTTCCCGTATTTGGTCCGTCCCTCCCAATAGAGGTCCTGTGAAAGTCGGTACCTCCTTATGTAGTCCGTGTCCTGCGAAAACTCAAAGTACTCAAGAGTTGCCTTTTCCGGAGACTTCTTATAATCAGCCCAGAACCGGTCAATCACGGTCTTTGGTCTTGGGGTGAGTGTGTTCATCAGTTTTGCATCGAACACATCCTTCAGAGGCAGAATATCCTCAACAACACCATTGCTCACGGCATAAGAGACTAGATTTCCCAGAATCTGCTTCAGTGTCTGTCCCGGATCCTCAATGCTGAGCCTTCGGATTTCAGGATCCCTGAAGAAAAGCCCGTCATACGAATCCAGATGAAGCTGGTCCAACAAGAGGTTGGTGGCGTAAATGGCTTCCTCTCCGGGAAGAAGATTACGGGCCAACGCATAGGTTACAAGATTGTCTATATGACGATAAATGCCAGTATTCATCGGGTAAAAGTATCTCACAAAGAACAGCAAATAAAAAGTAGAAACAGGCAAAGCTGTGGTATAATAAACATGGTTTAGTAAAAATAAACCGAAAAGGAGTAAACCATGAAAAAACTATTCGCAATCCTTTTGCTGGCCGTGCTGGCCTTCAGCCTGTTTGCTCAGTCAGCAACAGAGACGGCTCAGAGTAATGAGCCTGTCACCATTGAGTTCTGGACCCATGAGGATGCAAACCGCCAGGCTCTGGAAGAGCAGTACATAGCCGAATTCGAGGCAACTCATCCGAATGTGAAGATCAACCGTTCCGTCTATTCATCGACAAAGATTCCCGAGATCGTCATGACTGCCTACGCCTCCGGATCAGGCCCTGATATCTTCAACCTTCAGATAAGCCATGAGTACTCATACATCATCAACGGTCTTGTGGCTCCTGTCGATTATCAGGCAGCCGGTTTCAAGGATGCAAAGGCGATGGCAGAGCATTACATGCCTGGAATCCTTGACCCTGTGACTGTTGACGGAAAGATTTATGGAATGCCGCTTGAGATCACCAACTGGGTCGTTTACGTCGACAAGAACGTCTTTGTTGATGCCGGTCTTGATCCTGTCAAGGATCTTCCAAAGACATGGGAGGATATTCTTGCTATTGCACCGAAGATTGTCAAGAGAGACGGTGACATCCTGACCCGCCGTGTGATTGACTTCAACTATGACCTGCCTATTCCTCAGTTCCAGCCGATGATCGAGCAGCTCGGCGGAAAGTTCGTCAGCGATGACGGAAAAGAGGCCATTGTCGGCAAGGAAGGCTGGGTCAAGTTCCTGACCTTCATGCAGCAGTGGGGTCCGAATGGCCTGAACTACGGTTCACCGACACTGACAATCGCACGTAAGCTCATCAACAAGGACAACAACGACATGGCCATGGCTATGGCAGGACTCTATCAGGAGCCGAGAATCCAGAAGGAGAATCCGGATTACTTCAACAGTGACAACTGGTGCCTGATTCCGTTCCCGCGCTTTGAGAATGCGGTTGAGGGCTCGCCGAACGCCAGCTTCATCGCTCATTATTACATGGTCAACAGCGAGGCTTCCGCTGCAAAGCAGAAGGTCTGCTGGGAGTTCATCAGCTACATGCTCTCACATCATATCGATTACCTCACAAAGGGTGGCACGATTGTCCAGCCTGTCGCAGGAATCCTTGATGCTCCAGAGATGAAGGCCCTGCGTGATTCTGATGTTGTACTTTCAGATCTTGCAAACAGCGACTGTATCCTTTACGGCGATTACAGCCCGGAGTTCGAGGCCATGCTGAAGACAGCCATCACTGATGTCATGATCCAGGGAGTCTCACCCGAGGATGCATATGCAAAGCTGAAGAAAGAGGCTCAGGCTGTTCTTGACGAGAAGAGGAAATAAGTACTGAGACAATATGAAAAAACGGGGCTGCGCATAATTGCGTGGCCCCGTTATTTTTGCCTGAAGGCAGATTATCTTGTTCTTTCCTTGATCTCTTTGGTGACCTTGGCGACAAAGTCGGCAAGCGGCATGGAGACTGTCTCTCCTGTGTCACGGCTGCGCACGCTGACTGAGCCTTCCTCTTCCTCTTTTGCACCGAGAATGAGCATGTAGGGGGCTCTGTCAACCTGCTGGGCCTCACGGATCTTGTAACCGACCTTCTCGTTGCGGTCGTCAAGGACAACACGCACGTTCTCATTGTCCAAAGCCTCATAGACCTTGCGGGCGTAGTCGTTGTTCTTCTCGCTTACCGGAAGGACCTTGACCTGAAGCGGTGCGAGCCACACGGGGAACTTGCCCTTTGTCTCCTCGATGATGTAGGCCATGAACCTGTCCAGGGATCCGAGGATAGCCCTGTGGATGACAACAGGGGTCTTCTCGCTGTTGTCGGCATCGATGTACTTGAGGTCGAACTTCATGGGCAGGCAGAAATCCAGCTGACATGTGGAGAGTGTGTACTCGACTCCGACTGCCGGCTTGACGTTGACATCGAGCTTGGGACCGTAGAAGGCTGCCTCTCCGATCTCCTCGGTGAAGTCGATCTTGAGGTCCTGGAGGACTGTGCGCAGGGCGCTCTCGGCGGTCTCCCACATCTGGTCGTCCTGATAGTATTTCTCGGTGTCTGCCGGGTCGCGCAGGGACAGGACGCAGCGGAAGTCTGTGATTCCGAAGTCCTTGTATGTCTCACGGATGAGTCCTACGACCTGTTTGACCTCCTGCTCGATCTGCTCGGGGGTCACGAAGATATGTGAGTCGTTCTGGCAGAAATGGCGTCCGCGCTCAATGCCCTTGAGGGTTCCGCTGGACTCGAACCTGAAGTCATGTGCGATCTCCGCAAGACGGATGGGCAGCTCCCTGTAGCTGTGCGGCTTTGAGGAGTAGATCATCATGTGGTGCGGGCAGTTCATCGGTCTGAGGACAAAGCTCTCTCCCTCGACTTCCATCGGCGGGAACATGTTCTTGCGGTAATGCGCCCAGTGGCCTGAGGTGACATAGAGGTTGACTGATCCGACACACGGTGTCATGACATGCTGGTAGCCGAGCTTGCGCTCCTTCTCCTTGATGTAGTTCTCAAGCTCCTGCCATACGATGTAGCCGTTGGGCAGGAACATGGGAAGACCTTTTCCGACAAGGTCATCTGTCATGAAGAGTCCCATCTCCTTGCCGATCTTGCGGTGGTCACGTGCCTTGGCTTCCTCGACTTCCTTCTCGTACTGCTCGAGCTCCGCCTGGTTCTGGAATGCCACTCCGTTGATTCTTGTGAGCATCTTGTTCTTTGAGTCGTTCTTCCAGTAGGCTCCGCCCTGGCCTGTGATCTTGAAGGCCTTGAGCGCGTTGGTGTATGTCACGTGGGGACCTGTGCACATGTCGATGTAGTCACCCTGCTGGTAGAAGCTGATGATTGCATCCTCCGGAAGGTCTCCGATGTGCTCTTCCTTGTACTTGGCATGTCTCTCATGCATGAGCTTGACGGCCTCGTCCCTCGGCAGGATGAAAGGTCTGACGGGGAGGTGCTCCTTGGTGATCTTCTTCATCTCAGCCTCAATGGCCTGAAGATCCTCATCTGTGAGCTTCTTGTCTCCGAGGTCCACATCATAGTAGAAGCCTCTCTCTGTGGCTGGTCCGTAAGCGAAATCCGCCTCCGGATAGAGTCTCTGGATGGCCTGAGCCATCAGGTGGGCCGTTGAGTGGCGAATCACATGGTACATTTCCTCTGCCGGACATTCGGCAACTGTTCCGTCCTTGTAGATTATCTTCATAGGGTTTTCTCCTGACAGTACTTTTCCTGTTCTGGCTCATTATATAGATATCTTCTGAAAACATAAAGCCATTTTACAGACTTGACTTATAACAGGATTGCGTATACCACTCAAAACTGATGATCTTATCAGAGAAAGACAAGAACCTTTTCAAATCCGTCCTCATGATTGCCCTTCCTATAATGGTGCAGAACGGTTTTACGAATTTCGTGAACCTTCTGGACAACATCATGGTGGGAAGACTGGGCACGGAGCCCATGTCCGGCGTGGCGATTGTCAACGAGATACTGTTCGTATACAACCTCTGCATCTTCGGCGGGCTTTCGGGTGCGGGCATCTTCACCGCGCAGTATTTCGGAAAGCAGGACGATGAGGGGGTGGCTAACACCTTCAGGTTCAAGATCGTGCTGGGATTCATCATCACGGTTCTGGCCTTTGTAATCTTCTCCGTGTTCGGGGAGACTCTGATAAGTTATTACCTGAATGAGAGCAATGACGGTGGTGACCTTGTGGCCGCGCTCTCATATGGCAAGTCATACCTTTCCGTCATGCTGATAGGGCTGCCTGGCTTTGTCCTGGTCCAGGCCTATGCCAGCACCCTGCGTGAGTGCGGACAGACCATGGTCCCCATGAAGGCTGGTGTGATTGCAGTCATTGTCAATCTTGTGCTGAACTATATCCTGATTTACGGAAAACTCGGATTTCCTGCACTGGGAGTCACCGGAGCGGCCATTGCCACGGTCATCTCAAGATATGTGGAGGCCATGATTGTCATTGTCTGGACCCACAGGCACACTGAGAGCCAGGGCTTTGCAAAGGGACTTTACAGGACGCTGAGGGTTCCTGCATCGCTTGTCTCGATCATACTGAAGAAGGGGCTGATCCTGCTCCTGAACGAGGCCATGTGGTCCATGGGCGTCACACTTGTCACCCAGTGCTACTCAATGCGCGGTCTGAACGCAGTTGCAGGAGTCAACATAGCCAACACCCTGAACAACCTGTTCAAGGTTGTCTTCCTGGCCTTCGGGACCAGTGTGGGAATCATGATGGGACGTCTTCTGGGCGCAGGCAGGCTGGAGGAGGCCAGGGAGACCGACAGGAAGATAATGATGTTCTCCGTGGTGATCAGCTCATTCGTGGGCCTTCTGATGATCTCCATCTCATGGCTGTTCCCGAGACTGTACAACACCTCGGATTCTGCAAGATCACTTGCAACAAGCCTCATCATAGCCTATGCCGTCTTCATGCCTATAGATGCGTTCAAGAATGCGACATATTTCACGCTCAGAAGCGGCGGAAGGACATTCATCACGTTCCTGTTTGACGGATTCTCCGAAATCTCGGTCAATTTTCCGATTGCCTTCATCCTGAGCAGGTTCACTTCCATAGGGGTGCTGTGGATTTTCGTCGGTGTTCACCTGGGCGGCCTGATCAAGGTGATAGTGGGAACAATCCTTGTCAGAAAAGGGGTCTGGCTCAGGACTCTGGTCGAATAAAAAAATGTACACCATGCAACGCACGGTGTACAAAAGGCATTGTAATAGAGAGCTAGGAAAGCGTCTACAAGGGAAATTCTAACTTTTTAATTCAATGATTTAAAGTAAAAAATCAAGAAAAACACAATTGTTGATGCCCGAAACAGGCCTAAAACCCCAAAAATGAAGTAATTTTTATTATTTTCATTGAGAAATCATTAAAAAAAATTCATTTCAGGGATTATTCACAGAACAAGGCTGTCAACATGATCAAGCAGACTGCATATGTTTCTGACGGCATTCTCGTATTCCTTTTTGCCTGTCTCATTTGCAATCCTGTTCTTTCTCACGCATCTCCTGATTATGCGGGCATAGCCCAGGATACGTACCTTGTCCTCTATTTCCTTGATTTTGTCCTGATCATCTGTCTCAAAGAAACTGGCGACTGTCATTTTCCATATTTTCACTGCATCCTGGTAGGGGATTCCGAGGAAATTCTCGACAATCGTGTTATCTATCTCCCCGAGACCGACATATGAGCACCAGATTGTCACAAGTTCGTATACCGTGTTTCCATGGCTGAGTGAGTCCATGTCAATGAGAAGGCATTCGCCGTTCTGATACATGATGTTCTTCATGTGGAAATCGCCGTGGATGAGATGATTGTCGTCAGGGATTGACTGGACAAGGGAGCAGAGCTTCTCATATTTGTCCGCAGGAAGATGGTCCTTGTCATACTCGAGCCATTTCATGGCTTTCTCAGTGAACGGAGGGATCTGGTCGGGATTGACCTCTGTGGAGTGGATGGTCTTCAGGAGTTCGACCTCAAGTTGAACGACCTCATCCATCGTCTTCCTGCCGGAGGCAAGCTCATCTGCGAGGTTGCTTGCATCAAGAAGCTCATACACGGAACCGTATCCTCCGCCTTGGATCTTCACGACGTCATATGAGATGGCGGTGGGAATGCCTAGGACAAAGGCCGTACGGGCAAGTTTTCTCTCTCTCTCGATGTCGGAGATATCGCTTCCGTCCTTGAAGGTCTTGACGATTGTCTCCTTGTCTATCCTGTATACCGTGCCCTTTGCACCTTTTCCTATGATGTCGCAGCCTTCGACCGAGATGGTCCTCAGGGCCTTGCGGATGTCCATGAGCTCCGTGAATCCGGTAGTCTCGAAGATCTCATAGACTGGAGGGGCGACATTGATGAGGCAGGTGTCCCTGACGGCCTTCTTTGTCTTCATGATGACGCGCAGTCCTGCGCTTGAGATGTATTCAAGTGCCGCACAGTCAACGGTTACAGGAAGACCGGGATTATCCGCCAGGATCTTCATGATGTCTGCTTCGACTGATGCCGCGTTTGAGGTGTCAATCCTTCCCTTGAGGGTTATTGTGAGTCTGTCTGAGACGTTGAAATCAAGCATTAACAGGTACCTCCTTGAAAACTGTCTCCACCAATGTGTTGTATTCCTTCCATGCATCCTGGTCCCTGAGCTCGCTCACAAGTCTGGCTATTGTCCTGTAGTACCAGGCTTGCTTTGCCGGGTCGCGCTGGTTCATCTTGTTCCAGAAGCTGTTGCCTTCAATCTTCCAGCTGCGGTAAAAGGACCTCATGTTGGAGAGCTTGTCGCTGAGCCACAGAATCCTGACGTCTCTGTCGGTGCAGGCCTCAAGCTCCTGAAGGCTTTTCTCCTTGCGCTCCTGCCAGCTTTTCCAGCGTGGAAGATCAAGCTTCTCCTCTGTCTCCATCAGTACAAGATAAGTCACGCGGTCACCGAAGTTAAGTCGCAGGTCCTGCTCGGTGGTGTCTGTGTCCTCTATGGTGTCATGAAGCAGGGCAGCAGCAAGAACATGCTCGTCAGTGGTCATTGTAGCGACTATTGTGGCGACCTCGAACGGGTGGATCACATAGGGGAGCTTCCCCAGTTTGCGGGTCTTGTCCTCATGTGCCTTGATCGCAAAGGATGCTGCTCTGTCAAACAGTGTCATGGAAACCTCCGGCATGGAATCGGATATGTAATGATATCAATAAACAAATCAAAAAAAAAGGGACTGTCGCAGAATAGAAAACTGCACAGTCCCATTTTTAATTAAAGACAAGATGAAGAGCCCAGACTTTTGAATTAGTGGGCTCTTTTCTTGTTTTAAGGTGGTTTTTGGGCAGACTGT